>Ga0247610_10001550_pt1 | contig 28388 bp, 47 predicted proteins | sample 174DNAGHGhighgp2_FD_193483 | JGI IMG/M metagenome (GOLD analysis project Ga0247610, IMG submission 193483) | Sheep rumen microbial communities from Palmerston North, Manawatu-Wanganui, New Zealand - 1742 DNA GHGhigh gp2 | ecosystem: Host-associated > Mammals > Digestive system > Stomach > Rumen...
AAATCTTCTACCCTTTAACGTTATTTAACTAAAAAAATTTGGTTTTTTAAAAAATAATTGATACCTTTGCAGCAAATAAAACAAAAGAAAACATGGAAGATTATATTGATTTTTTAAAAGAATTGCAAAAGTCTTATGACACTAAAGTTAACTTTGAAAAAGCATTCAACGAAGGACTATTTGAGTTTCAAGAAATCTCAAAAGAAAAAGGAAACCTTTGCAGAATGGTGATAGAAAGTAAATGCTGGGATATTGAATATGATGAACATAAAAAATTTAAAGACGTTAATGAAAAGTATAGAAACGCAAAAGATGATAAGGAAAAGAAAAAGTTGGATAAAGAAATAGATAAATTACTTAGCAATGAACTGTCATTCATGAGCAGATTCTTTATAAAAACACCAACAATATTCTTTTCACTGAATTGTGGAACTAAAAAATTTAAACAAACACTGGATGAATATTTCCATAAAGGATTTACAGAACGCCTTGTAATTAAAAAAGCAGGAAAATATGCAATGGCAGTAGATAAACCCTGGTGGTATGAAAAAAAGTAAAAATAGAATAAAAAAATAGGAGACATTAATATGAAAGTAGAAGATTGCGTTGGCAATGAACTGTCAATTGGTGATGAAGTGGTAGTGCTATCATCAGGTAATTCAAGTTATAGAAAAGGAACTGTAACTGGGTTTACTGAAAAATGGACAGGACGTATAAAGGTTCAAGTGGAATATAACGACCACTACTATTGTAATCTGCCACACTACAAACTAAAGAAAGAAGAACAAATTAAATTCTTTAAAAAACCAATAAGAGTGTCGGTAGACGGACATAATGTAACCAAATTATTACCAGAATATTTGTAAAGGAGATATATAATATGAAAAAAGTTAAATTGTATTCGTTTTACGTTTATGTCACAAGACATGGATGCTATTCAGAAACAGCCGTTCTACACGTTGGCTACTCAGAAGCAAGAAAACCAAGAACAAAAGGAGGATGGGATAATAACTATTACCTCACATGGTACTCAAAATCCATACCAATGGAAATTGTAGATAAAATCCATAAGGAGGTGCATTACATGGACGGAAGAAATACATCAGACACCAGCGATGTTATTAAAAGAATCGAAAGATATATAGAAAAATATGACAAAAGTTGACGGAAATTTCCTTATTAGTAAAGGGTTTAAACATATAGGCGGAACTTATATTATGCATCATCCAGATGATTCATTAGGAGAATGGATAGATGAAATTGAAATCATTCTTGGCGATGGGGATTTTGATATATGCCACTACAATAATTCACATAAAGAACTTGGATGGCAAGACACTATACACAATAAACTGTATGAGATAGAAAATAATACCTATATGCTTATTAAAACACTTGAAGTACTAGGAATAGATGAAGAATGGATTAAATTAATAAAGTAAAAATAGCAAAAAAAACAGTTTCTTGTGTATTTTCTTACAATTTTTTGAAAATTTTTAAAATCCGGGAGAATTTTCCGGATTTTTTTATTTTTTATCCGGAAGTAACTATGTTAAATATACTTAAAATGGGCTAACTAACTGATAATGAGGTTATTAACTATATTTAACATTATTTATTTGTTTTTTTAATATATTTTTTGTATATTTGCGCAAGAATATATAGTTTAAGAATAGATTATGTCAAATAAGAGAGGTAAACGTGTGTCTAAGAAGAAGGATGCGGTTGTGCTAAAGATTCGCAATGAGGCTCAATTGCAGCGCACCTTAGACTTGCGTGACGTTGTAGGTGAGAAGCCTATCATCAATGAGTTTATGCCGTCTTATATGGCTCACTTAGAGGAAGCTGAGCGTGCTGCTTCTATTGCTATGGCTATGCGTTGGCGTTATGGCAACAATTGGTCTAAGTATATGATGTATGAGTGTATGGGTGAGGATTATCCCGATGATTTGGAGTACACCCCATATGAAGAGATTTACGATGGTTTGGGTCGTAAGTCTGCGCGTGAGTTAAAGGCTTTGAATAAGAAGTTATTTAAGCGACAGAACAGGAATAACAAAGGTAAGGGAAAGAAGCGTTATACTCATATGGATGATTTGGATGATGAAGATAATGCCGATGAGCCGGAGAAATACATCAAGTTTTATGAAGATGTAGAGAACGAGTTAAGTGCCAGGGAATTTTATTCATTAAAATCATTCAATGATTTTTGCGCAGATAATGGATATATAATGAGTACGACTGATTATAATAATTTAATGAATTGGTCAGTTATTCATTGTTGTCTTGACCCTATCAGTGTTGAGTATGGTGATAAGGAGATTATCACTGATAATTCGTATGGCGGTTTATATTGGACTGTAAGTGAAGATATAACCAAGCATGAGGAATACAGTGGCGTTGATGAGGATGCTGATTTAATGTAAAAAAATACAATTAATATATGAAAAGAGATATTCTTGTAGTTAGAGGTAACATCAATGATACCATTGGTCGTTTGGAGCAATTAGCGAAAGAGAAAGAAGAGCGTGAGAAAGCTGAGCGTGAGGCACGTTGGGAAAAGGAACGTAAAGAGCGTGAGGTGAAGGAGGCTGCTTGGAAGAAAGACCATTGGATATTGGACAAATACACTTATATGTCTCAATGGAATTGGGAAACCTATTCTTGGGTTGGTGATTATATTAATCTGTTCTTCTATGAGTGGAGCGACATTAATAGTGAACCAAGGCATTTCCCTCACACCACTGCTTTGTACAGATTCCTTGATAGTAGCAAGTTAAATCTTACTGATGAGATAAACGAGAAGTTTAAGCACGTTCCTGGTTGTCATATGACTTGTGTTCCTGGTACTCACGATTTAATTATTGGTATTACATATCAGGAATTAAAGAGGCAGTTTGAAGAGAAGACAAGTCTTGCCAAGATATTAAAAGATGTTCCTAGTGTTGGAAGAGTATAATCATTATATACTTAATTAAGTACCTAAGACCTTTTTGGTCTTGGGTATTTTTTTATACGTATAATTTATATGGTAATAAAAAAAGCACCTCATTTATGTGAGGTGCCAGGAGAAAAACACTATGATAAACAAAATTAAACAATGCCTGTTATTCTATGTATAGGAAAGTATCATTCAGATGTATATTGTGTGTGTGGTGTATATATGATTCTTATTGATATTTTAACTATTATATCTATATTATAGGGTATGTATATAGATACTTAATTAAGTACCTAAACACTTTCTATCAGCGTGCATTGTTCTACCAAGTAGAATTTCTTAATGTTCTCTACTGAGTTATCGAATGCGGAGCATCCGTTTCCACTAACGCTGTCTACGTTCTCTTTCCCCATCGCTTCGCAGCAATCTTCATATGAGTCACAGTACTTACAGAGACCTGAGTCTGTAACGAAATCGAAGAAGTCTTCGAATGTTTGCTTCTGGGTAAGTCTAAATCTTTGAATTTTATCCATGTTGCCTCTTTATATAAATTAATATAATGGGGCAACTGTGTATACTGTGACGCAAGATTTGTGCAGCATACCATATGGTACTTAATTAAGTACCTTAGTGATACCAATACAAGGCATGCTGCTGAAGCATATTAATTGCCCCAACTATTCCTTGTGCAAATATACACAAAATATTTGGAAAAAAGAAGGAATTTAAGGTATTTTTTAATACCTTCCCTTAAATTCCCTCTCCCATGCTATCCGACCTTTATTCTTATCAACGAATTCGTTAATACGCTGTAGGTCATCTAACTTCTTATGGTTGGCAATAACAACCTTATTGTCTTCCCAATCATCCTTACAGACTATAGTAATTGTGCCGTTTTCGGTCACTGTGAATCTGTTTCGAGGCGACATCAGAGACGTAAAGCTCTCGTTGGGCAATGTTCCATCCCTTAGCTTTTTCATCTTAATTACGTGGTCTCTTGTAATCTTCACCTCATTTTCTCCCTGTTTGAGTACTAACAGCCTTGTCTTAGGCTCAATAGACATCTGTACAGGGCGTAATTCAGTCATCTTTAATTCTGTCATATTCTATTTGTTCTTTGTCTATACTGCAAAGTTAATGATATTTTCTTGTAATTCCAACTAAATTAACACTTTTATACTATTTCTAAAAATTTGTTAAGATATGCAAAATGGGTACTTAAACAAGTACCCATTATTTGCTTAGTCAGCATACCACTCAACCAGTTCATTATCGTCACTTATTACAAAATCGTCATTTGGTGCTATGTAATTGCCGTTTTTATCGTAATTTGCTGCTGTCGTATGGTAGTGCAAAGCAACCACGTGTTGTTTGGGGTCGAGGTATCTCATATCCCATAAGTTGCCGTCACATACTGGGTAGCCAGCAAATTTCATTGGTATCATATCTTGGTTAGCAAAAACCACAGCCACGTTCCCGCCGTTTGAAAGAAACTCTTTGCACTTATCAAAATTATGTCCATCATAACTAAATGTTAAATGGTAATTACTATATTCTTTTAATAGCTCTATTCTATTATATACCTTCGTGTAGTCATAAAACTGCACGTTGGGGAAAATCTCCAGTATATTCTTACCCTCATACACAAAAGCCTTGGGTGACAAATCACTTGTACAATTCAAGCGAACTGAAAACTCCATGTTGTGCTTTTGGGCGTATCTTTGTGCTTTGCCAATTTCGTGAATAAGCAACTGCATAAATAAGGGCTTATTTTCATAAAAAAGCCTTGTACGCTTTACTCTACCCTTATTAATCTTACTTAATTCCATTCCATTAGCAAGAATTTCAGCCTTATTGTGTCCACTTCCATTTAAACAGAACTTGTGACAATATTGGCCACCAGGACAAACTTGGTAACCTGACAAATTCCAAGGTGCTAAATAGAGTGAATAAGTTATCGTGCCATTTGCAGTGGACAACTTCATTTTCATGCTTTGAGAATGGTTACCTAGGTAAGCAATTCCCAACTCTCTTAATGTTTTCGTGTAATTTAACTTTCCCATATTTTAATACCTTGTTTGTTATTATTCGTGTGCAAAGATACAAAAAACTAACAGAAAATGCAAATTTTAGGCGATAATTTATATTTTTTTAAGAAAAGTGTTAAAGATGTGTTAAAGTGCAAAAATAATTTGGATTTTTTGTCAAAATGTATTATCTTTGCAGTGGGGGTTGCTGTGGAACCAGAAGACCGTTCCTGACGGCAACGTAACTTATTGATAATCAACTCCTGACTCAACAGGAGGGGGTTTCACCCTTCTTTAGTGTTTTGTATAATATTGTTATTCAATAGTTTACCAAGATGTTCCCCATCATAATGATATATTATATAATGTACACACGTATAGGGAATTGTTAATATATTATAAAAGATTCTCAAAAATTTGGAATTTTGAAATTTATTATGTATCTTTGCAAACAGAAAAGAAAAGGAGATAGATATGATTATTACGATTGATGAAGTTAAAGAGCAATTTAATAAGTGGAACGGCACTATATTTAATAATGAGTTGCCGACACCAACTTTCGAGTTGATGCACACAAAGCGCCTCTTAGGGCAATTTAAGTGGCGTAGAATCGCTTCGGACAAGTTGGGCTATACAATACGCATTAGCACGTTTTATGACCGCCCATTTGGCTTGTATGTTGATACGATAGTCCACGAAATGTTGCACTATTACATTAAGTTTAAGGGGATTAAGGACACCTCTTCACACGGCAGAGAGTGGAAGAGTATGGCGAGAAAGATTAGTAGGGAGTATGGGTTAAACATTACTCGCACAAGTCCTACTGGTGGTGGAGTTTCTCAAAATGTCTTAGAAAAGGCAGCAGAGAAAAGGGTAGCCAAATTCGAGTACGCGATTGTATGCAGAATGAGGGATGGTATTCATTGGGGCGCAGCTGTTGTGCCTTTGGGGAAGATTAACGCAGCTGTACCTCGCTTTAGGGATTGGAAGGCGGTTAGGGAGTTTAAGGTAGTAAAAGCCCCTTGGAATTTGACCTATTCGTTAAGGCATTTAAGGACGGCTATTGGGGTAGGCTACATTACAAAAGAGCAATATGGGGAATTGTTCAATTGTAAGGAGGTGGGGGTTTAATTAAGGGGGTTTAACATTAATTAACGCGGCAGATTTCTTTCTGTCGCGTTTTTTTTGTATATTTGCAGTAGTAGTTTTTAATTTAATATTGATATGGAAAGAATTAGTAAAGAAGATTTAGAACTGCTACACGGCAAAATGATAGCAGAAAAGGAACTTACAATTCTGGGTTTCAAGAATAAGCTTAAGTTTGAGATTTACGATGGCTTTGCTTATTGCCCCAACTATCGCGGTAGCGAGTATTGCATGAAGTTCCCAAAAATTGAGTTCGTCAACAAGTCAACTGAAATGCAAGACGAAATTCGTGAGTATATGAACCTTGACGAAAATGACGACATTACCATTTATGAGATTTTGCAGACCTTTAACGAAATGGCGCGTGATGGTGTACGTATCGAGTACGATAAGAAATCAAAGCACTATAAAGAAAAGGCTATCTGGAAATAATTAACTAAATATTAATAGAATTATGGCACGTTATACTATAAGACTAAATTATATTGCCACATTTACCACGGTAGTAGAGGGTGAGTTTAGAAATGAGGGTGATGCGTTGGATGCTGCACGTGAGCAAGCAGAAGATGCGGATATGAATGAGTTCGTGATTGGTGATGAACAACAATCAACCATTCTAGAAGTCCATTAAAAAGGCTAATCTTCTTTCATATTATACTGAAAAGGGTTGAGCGTTTAATTACGCTTGACCCTTTTTTCATGCTCTGATGACCCCACGCCTCCTTCAGGCTGTATCCTGGAGCTCCCACCTCAAAGATAATACAAAAAACATCAAAATGCAAATGAATTAACACTTTTAACACGACTGTTAAATATGTTAATTTGCTTGGAATTTGCCTCAGAATATATTATCTTTGCAGTGGGGATGACAGGATACCAAGGGACCCGACATCCAGCAACTGCCGGCAAACGGGCATGAAAAAAGCGGCTTGCAATTGGTTGCCCAATGCTTGCCGCACATAAAGAAAGGAGGTATTAAATATGGTAGTTGAAGCGAGGGGATTCGAACCCCTGAAGATTCCGAAGAATCACCTTACTTACCGTAAGGCCCATTTGGCCAGATAACTTGCGCCACCCTCGTCTTTGGTACACTTCAAATAGTTGACAGAGAGGGATTCGAACCCCCGAAGACTCCGAAGAGTCGGCTTATTTACCATAAGCCCCATTTGGCCAGACTTGCGTCCTCTGCTTTGGTATCTGTCAAGTAGTCGCTGCGGTAGGATTCGAACCTGCTATCTCAAGATGTTGCCATCTTGCGCTCTTGCCGGTATTTAGCTTCTCAGCGATGATGTTGAAAGTAATAAGCCTACATTCTGCAAGGGTTTAATCTACATCAGTACTCTTATCGTCTTTCAACACTGCAAATATACACAAAATAAGCGAGAAAAAGAAATGTTATCTCATTTTTAACATTTAATTAACATTTCGCATATTTTCCAAGTCGCTTATCTTAATCTTTCGATAAGCTGACCCATTCCTTGACAAGAACACGTCCCTTTTAGTTGACGTTGCGTAAGCAATGGCATTATCAATGCTTTCCTTTGTATTAGCAAACCATTGAGTACCGCCATCGAGAATCTTTCCGCTCTTGCTCCTACCAAGACCCACGCGAAAAACCATCATAATTAGTCCTCCAATATTTGTGTTATTTCGCTATCAGCCCTATCGAGAATCCCTCTCGCTTCATCGAGAATGTCAATGACATCACTATTCACTTCGCGGCACTGAGCCTTGCGTACAATGGCATCAATGTTTGCAATTGCATCAACTATCTCTTCCCTTGTGAGTTCAAGACCCACTACACCATTTCTTGTTAACTTTGCCATACTATTAATCTTCTTCTACTTCACATTCAGACCCATCATAGGGGTTATAAATTTCAGTGCTTTCTATTGCTTCACTCTCTACCAAGAAGAACCCTTGATTTGGGCTATAGTACACTTCCATAGTTATGCCGTCATTAATTACATCGCGTGCTTCTTTTTCAGTCATACCCGCTTCAATTAACTCGTTCAACTTTGCTTTATAAGCTACTGGGTGCTGAGTTTCATCTATTTTTAAGACGATAACCTCTTCTTTTCCTGCTGCGTTTAATTTCATATTAATATCTCCTTTATTTGTTTTACGATGCAAAGATAGCAATAAGTTTTTGAAAAACCAAATTTTTTTAGTTAAAGATTATTAATATAAAAAAAATGAGGTGTTATAAGCGCTCTTCCCACACGCTTACAACACCCTTTAAAAAGGTTTTGTCCTTGTATGCAAACAAAATGGATAGTATCGACTATCCGTGTCTTTGTTTGCGTTTTGGAGTGGGCCAGGCAGGGCTTGAACCTGCGACCTCCAGATTATGAGTCTGTTGCTCTAACCAACTGAGCTACAAGCCCATGAGCACGTCTAATTCGTGCTCGGAATAGGTTGCATCAAACTTCCCAATGGGAATTGTGTAGCAAACTCTTACTCCCTATTTAATGTTTTCTAATGCAAATATACTAAAACTTTCTCATAAAAACAAATATTTTAAGTTAAATTTTATTAATAATTATAATTTTTTAAACTTACCGTTATTATCTCTATAATACCATACTCCGTCCTCAAAGAGGTATTGGTAATTGAATCTGAAAGGAACTATTTCATCGCTTTTCTCTGGTGGTGTATTACCCCAATCTCCATTAATACCTCCATAGGGCATACAGCCATCCAAAATGGTAGAGAAGCCGCCGGCCAAACACAAGTTGAGAACGTCCTCATAAGTGTTATAGTGCTTCTTCAACTCCTTACCTAGGTTTGAAGGGTACGCATCCCAATGGTGGTAAATTGTCAAATACTTGGGCAATCTAATGCGTTTGCAAGCCTTTGCCAACTTATCATATGTTGGGAGAGAATTGTACTTAATCATTTCTTGTACGCGCCCCTCCAATTCCTCATCAGTTTTGCAGAGAGGTCTATATAAGGCTCTAATGTCATCAACAGTGCGCAAGTGAATCTTCTTCACATCACACTTTTGAAATCTGTTGAGGTCAGAGTCCTTAACTCTAATTGTAATCGTTGCCGTTGTACTCATAATTATGCCTCCTTTTTGCAGTATTCTTCGTATTTCTTTATGTTATACATCAACTTACTAAGAGTTGAATAATTAAGAGTGCTTAAAGCATAGTTACACGTTCTACGCTCCTTTGTAAAAGCATAACGCTTGTAACCATAGGCTACCTTATCAGAAACCATAGTCACAATCCACTTGCAATCGCCTAACTTGAACTGCGGATAATGAAAGCCGTGCTCAAAAGCAACCAAGCCATTCTCACCAATATATTCTCTTACCTCTTTGAGAATTTCAGTTGTATCTTTTAACTTTCCCATAACATATACTTAATTAAGTACCTAAATACTTTTCTTTATCAGACGCAAGATAATATAAAAATAACAATTATCCAAATTATTTTATTAATATAATATCTTTTTAACGTCTTTTAACATATCACTATTAAATGAATGAAATATCAGTAAATGAATAATCACCAAACACAATACACAACTTAATGAATCACTCATAGCTATATAATACTTAATTAAGTACCTTAACGGTATAAATAAATTGCAGTGAATGAATCATCGTCATTGTCCTGGTCCTCAGGAATATGTCTACCGAACGGGAAATAACCGGCTTCTCTCATTACATGTTGTAATGCTAAATGGTCATGCTTCCAGTCACCGTCAATAACAGTAATTTGAATAAATCCCTGGTAATCTATTGTAAATTCATAAGGCATTTTGTGAGAGGAAAGAATCTCTTGGACTCTTTCCCTTAAATGTTTCTCTATTGCCTCATTATAAGCTTTAACTGCTGCTGTATTCATATTAAATTAATTTAGCACATACACACAAATAACTTCCCTTAAGCTTGGCAAACAAATGCACCTTAATGCCATCCACGTCAAGCTTAACGCCAAAGGGCTTCTTGGTTGACCCTATTAAGCTTATATTATAATTGGGGTACTGTTTCTTTACGGTGCTTAGAATTGCCTTACCGTAGTTGTTAATATCCTCATACTCACTTTCATCCCTCCACCTGTCATAGAGGTTATAAAAAGCGTTACCTACCTGTTCGTTATTAATTATCTGTTTAATCTTTTCCATAACTTAATACCTTTTATTGTTTAATATGTTTGCAAAGATAATATTTTAATTTCAATTTTCCAAATGAATTAACAATTTTAACAATATAAATTTTATGAAGCCCAACATGCTGTACGACTGCTGTCCACGCCTGTTGCCTGGAGCTCCCACTGCAAAGATAATAAAAAAGAAGGCAAAATGCAAACGAATTAACATTTTTAACACAAAAAAAATGCGCCACCCTTTTGGGGTGACGCACCTTGGGGAAGAAAGCCTTGTTAAGGCTTTTTCTGCGAAAGGTAAACCTCAATGTATTCGCCCTCGCCGTTCATTTCATCCTCATAGGTTGAAATGTAGTCAGAACCAATGCCATAGGCTGCACAGAGGGAAAGAATGCAGTTCTTAGCATCCTCGCGTGCGTTCTTGTTCAAGACCCACACGTAGTCGCCACGTTCGTCATCAGCGAACTCTTCGTTGACGTGCAAGTGGAACACGCAACAGAGTTTCTTCAACTTATGCACGAAACGCGCATTTAACTTGCGCCTTGTCAGTGGAAGGCTTGCCACGTACTGAAAGGAATGTGTCATAGTGTTTTTCCTTTTGTGTTACCCTTGGACTATCCTTGGGTTTCTGCACGCAAGATAATAAATAATGTGCCAAATTCCAAATTTTTTTCATTAAAAAATGCAAAAAAAATAAAGAAAAATATTATACCTAGTTAACAACAATTAACTAAAATAATTTGGAAAATGAAGAAAAATATATTATCTTCGAGGTGGGGCTTCCAGGATACAGGGGCCCGACATCCAGCAAGCTGGCAAGCGTATTATAAACAAAAAAGCGCGTGACTCGCACGCGCATTAACATATAATAAAGTTGCCTTAAAATTTCTTTTTCTCAATATTTATTTGTATATTTGCACAAAGGACTATGGCCGAGTGGCGAAATTGGTAGACGCGACAGACTTAAAATCTGTTGTTCAGCAATGGGCGTGGGGGTTCGACTCCCCTCTTGGCTACATTGAGAGTCCATAGGATTTTCATATTTATACTTTTTTTTTGGTGGAATCTACCTTTGGGTGGGTTCCACATTTTTGTTCTGATGACCCCACGCCTCCTTCCCGGCGTCTGTAGTTCTCCCACTGCAAAGATAATAAAAAAAACCTCAAAATGCAAATGAATTAAACTTTTTTAAGAAAAAAAAATGCGTCACCATTCCTAGTGACGCACTTTAATTATTAGTAAGTTATTGTTAATCAGTCTATTGCAGCGATTAACCAGTGAATAAGGGGTTTATCGCTTGAAGGCTTTTTCTCGACTATCACCATAGTATCAGGGGTTCTTTGATACCATTTCTTAGGCTTATTAACGACCTTTGGTACTTCAATTTCCTTTGGCTCTTCTACTCTTCTATCGAAGCGAACTACAAACTCATACTCGAAAATAAGCAGTGTAAAGGACATATAAAGAATGTTGTCGTTATCGTCCTTAACTGTTTTCTCTTCCCTTAGTATTACGTTGTCCTCGGGCACTTCAATATGCTTTGCAACCAAGCCTTTAAGTAAGTTTGGCTGTGTTAAAAACGAATATAGAAACAATTTGCACAACTTTTCGTGCAAACTTTCTCTCATTGACGGCGTTTTTTCTTGCATTTTTGGTAGCCTTTTAATTTGTGTCTTTTGGGGGTGAACTGTGGTCCGCCACTAATGAAAATATCCTTTAAAGAAAGGAAATAGGGGCCGCAAGACCCCATAAATATACTATACACCATGCTCTTAGAAAATGTAGCGGTAGAAACGCACATCTACTCCGTGACGCTCTGCAATAGTTTCACTACCGCTCACGTTGGTAATAACCACGTTAGCCTTTGCGCCCTTTGTGCCCGCAATAGAAGACACATTGACCATATACGTTTTACCATTGTCAGCCTTATAGCGCGCCTTGTAGGTAAACGTCTTGTTGCTTGGGTTTACTTCACACTTCTTGGGGTTAATTTCTACGCGGCGGTTCTTTCCTGCAAAACACACCAACATCGAAATAGTCTTATTATTTTCGTTCTTCATTTGAATGTTCTTAATTTAATTAATATAATAAAATAAATAAAGGGGTAGGTAGTTAGCCTACCCCTTTGGTTTAGCCCTCAGTCTTTTCCTCGACCTTGGCTGGCTCGGCGGGCTTCTCAGCCTTTGCCTTTGTCACCTTGGCTTTCTTCTCAGCCTTGGGCTTTGCAGCAGCCTTTTTCTCAGCCTTGGGGGCGGCTACTTTCTTCTCAGCCTTGGCTTTCTTCTCAGCCTTGGGGGCGGCTACCTTTTTCTCAGCCTTTGCAGCAGCCACCTTAACGGTTGCAGACTTCTTTGCAGCCTTTGCCTTGGCTTCTTTTGGCTCTGCCTTTGCAGCCTTTTCCTTGGCTTTTGCAGCCTTTGCAGCAGCCTTTTCCTTTTCTGCCTTTTCCTTGGCGGCTTTCTTCTCTGCCTTTGCCTTGGCTTTTGCAGCCTTTTCAGCCTTTTCAGCCTTTGCAGCGGCTACCTTGGCTTCCTTTGCTGCCTTGGCATCTTCCAAGACCTTGCTGCCGTTGAACAAGGTTTTCCAAGCCTTGCTGCCCTTGGTGGGTGCGAAGAACTTTGTCACCCAACCCTTCTTGGCGACCTCGACCTTAATACCCATTGCCTCAACCTCTGCAATAGCCTCTTTGTGAACACCTGCGAAATACACGGGGACGTATGTACGACCATTGAATGCAATCGCGTTACGAAGCAGTTCCAAATAGTGGTTAACCTCTGCCTTAATCAGTGACTTGTTTGTTGTCAAATTCTTACTCATAATCTTTTCTCCTTTTTAATTTTAAATTGTTCGACTTATTTTTTTGTTTAATACTTTGTTTTCTTGTAACGACTGCAAGATAATACATCTTTCGTCAAATTCCAAATTTTTTTTCGCCTTTAACTTTTCTTTAACGTTTTATTTCAAATTTTAAATTTTAAGTTTCAACTTTCAATTTTTTACTTCCTTTTCGTTTACAGGTGCAAAGGTACAAAATAAATTTCAAATTTCCAAATTTTTTCTCGACTTTAACAGTTATTTAACACTTGACCCTTGCGCGTACATTATTTATTATATTATATAAAGTACTTATTTAAGTACCTTAGTGCCCTACTTGGCTGCAATATCGCAAATCAGTTTCACAATTTCTTGGTGCTTTGCGTCAGAATACAAATCTGCAATTTGCTGCGCATAAGGGAGAATCTTCTCAGCCATAACATCAATTTGCTTTTGGCTCTTTCTGTTAATCTGCTTCAACATCACCTTGTAGCCACAGGCGTGCTGCTCACCCAAAATAGTTTTGGTAACAATACCGTTAGTTACTGTACACGGGGTAAGGTAAACCTTTACACCACTCTCATAGACGTTACCTGAAAAGTAGTTCATACCACCTTTCTCATAGTCTACCATTATCCTCAATTGCTTCAACTCAGTACCTCCACCGGAGACAATCGGAGTTTTCAAATCTACAAATACTTTCTTGTGCATACTCATTTGTTTTTATTAGTTGTTCAACTTATTTGTGCGCAAAGATATAAAAATCTAACACAAATTCCAAATTTTATTTCAATTTTTAAAAATTATTAACACTGTTGTTTCTTATCTATATATTTTTTAATTTCTTCTAACGTTTTAAATTCAGTATTCTTAATCTTATACCATCTAGTGCCCTTTAACTCACAAGGGTAGAAAATACCATATACTCCGGTACCAATCATTTCGTATTCTTGAACAATACGAATGCCCTTGTATATTCCGCAAATATGTTTCTTTACTGCCATATCACTAGTTCTTTATTGTTTACGTCAGGGAAGATAATAAATTTGAAGCCAAAATGCAAGCAAATTAACACTTTTAACACTAGTGTTAAAAAACAGTTAAACACCAAAAAAAATTTGGAATTTAGCGATTTATGTATTATCTTTGATGTGGGGAGCTGGTGAAGGCGTGACTCAAGGGCTTCTCTTCGTCATCAGTCATCACAAGGCATAAAAAAATGGAGCAGCCAATCGACTACTCCATCACGTTAAACAATTAAAAACCAACAAATTATGAATGCAAACTATTGCTCTCGCTTGGTGGACTCGAACCACCGACTCCCACGTCACCACGAATGGCACTCTACCGTGATACTCTACCAACTGAGTTAAAGCGGAGAAAAAAGGGGGAAGCAGCGGGCTCGGGGCTATATGCGGTGAGTTGGCCGCGGGCGGTTGCTACTTCCCATTGAAAAGCCGGCTAAATCGGTATTTATCAGGGGTGGCCGGCTCAGGGCGCAAGGCGACAAGCGAAATAACGCTCAAAACGGCTTGCCTAACGGGGGTATCGTTGCCAACGCAACAGAACCCAATGGCGGGCCAAATACGCGCCCTATTAATGTAGTTTGCACGACCTCGGCACAATACTCTCGCTCTGCCGTGCTCACCCACCACTTTCACACTCCGGATTATGTCTACTGCGGGGGTGCTATTAACTAGTTTTTTTATATTTTCGATAGAACCTTAATCCTCTTCGTTACGATTCAGATTGGTTAGTTGGCTTTCTAGGGCCGACTTCTACACATTATTATCATATAACTAATTTTAAAATTTCATTAACTACTATACTAAAAAATTATTATCTACTATATACCCTCAACGGGGCGGAGGTTTGTTTTTCTGCATACGCTCACTTTTACGCTTTAATAGTTAAAAAAGGTAGGTTTCCCCATTCTTGGTTCAAGGCCGGCGCCCACTCTCTATTAGTGGCGGCAGCACTACCACTCGCTTTGGTTTGTTTTATCCTACCTACGGAACACTTTAACCCAACTTGACAATGTTGTAAAGCTGTTTCACAACCTCGCCTTTGGAGTTTTTAACTTGGCGGCCTGGAATTGCCATCACTCGGTTTAATCTCACCGCCTTTTTAAATGACTTTTTGCTCATAATCTATCTCTTTTAATTCAACAATGCAAAGATACAAAAAATAATTGTAAATTGCAAGCGAATTAACACTTTTAACACTTTGTTTTTATGACGAAGCGAAAATGCAGCCATGCAAGCGACCTCTCTCGGCTTCGTTCACAAACTTATCATACGTTCCCTTGAAGCCATCAGGTGCCTTAAAATAAGCGACCTTTTCGCCCGTTTGGTACTTCTTTCCACTCTTGCTAATTGCAACCTCAGGCACTTCGCCAATTCTCTTTAATCCTTTAATTTTCATAATCTATTAATTTTAATTTATTATTAATTATACAGGTAACCATAGATTGCCATATTACTTACAAACTCTTCCCAATCTTGTTCTTCCCTTACTGCGTCATAAATCTTAGAATCATCTACGAGGCCATCATAAGTGAAATTAGCCAAGGTATAGCCGTCTAACGAACAAATTAATTCGTCTGTTTCTCTGTCGTATACATCAAGACCACTTAGAGTTTCCTTGACCTCGAATCCATAATCATCAGAAATATAATTCATACCTCAAAAAAATCTTCAATTTCGTGATGCTCAACTCCAACGTTCTCGCTAATGCTAATAACGTTAATCTCAATGTTATTGACAACATCATCAACCCCTTCAAGGTCTGTGTCAACCTCAACTGCCAATGTGATATTTAATGTTTTCTTCATAACCTATTGTTTTTATTTGTTGGTGCAAAGATAATATATTGATAGCAAAAATGCAAATGAATTAACAGTTTTAACAATTAATTATATCCATTAACAAATAACGCCTATCAACAGGAGGATGTCGCCTTCCTGGCTGTGGGCTGTTTGCCCACGTCAAAGATAATATATTCTCAAGCAAAATCCAAATGAATTAACATTTTTAACACAAAAAAAAATGTGCCACTCTTTCGAGCAGCACACCTCACTAATTTATTTCAGTGAATATAACGTTGTTTATATACTTAATTAAGTACCTTGGGGTTACTTCTTCTTCTTGAACAACTTGTTAATGTTGTCAAGGCTGAACAAGGCGAAGCAAGCGAACTTGGGGTTAATGTAAATGTCCTCGCCCTGACCAAGGAACACCACGTTTTCCAACTTGGGTTGCTTTACACTTACAATGTTGGCAATACCCAATGCTTCTTGCTTGGCACTAGCTTTCTTTGGGGGAATGTAGCGGTTAATGTCAGCCATCAGTTCGCTATCCTCGGGCACAATTTGGTAATTGTAAATTGTAAAGTAAACTACCTTTGTAGGACGGCGACCGTCATAAAGGCGCAAATACTCTTGGTCGCTATCGTTCTTTTTCAGCACAATGTTAGCCAAAGCGTCCTCGGTTGCTTCGCAGTAGGTTGCTTCCTTGGGGAAAGCCAACTCAAACTCTTCCTTGGTAAAGTGAATGCCCTCACGCTCACACTCTGCTTTTACTATATTATAATAGTTCAAGCCCGTAGCAGCGTTTTGGTAAACCGCCAAAGTGAAAACCTTGGACTCACCATTTTCATCTAAGTAGGGGTTAACGGGGGTTGTCTTGCGCTCAGCAGCACTTGTTCCGTTGGGGTACTTGTTCATACGCTTCGGGGTGAAAGTAGAAGCATACAAACCAAATGTGCCACGCTTAATGTTGCGTGCAAAATCCTTAATGCTTGAAATTTGGTTGTTGTACATAATCTATTATTATTTACTTGTTTAACTTTATCGAGTGCAAAGATACAAAAAAATAGTGTAAAATGCAAGCAAATTAACAGTTTTAACATTCGTCTTAAATAATGTTAATCGACTAAAAAAAGTTGGAAAAAAATTTGGAATTTGACGACTTTTATATTATCTTTGCAGTGGGGCTTCCAGGATACAGCGTGAAGGAGGCGTGGACAGCAGCAGTGGCGTTCAGTTACTGCCAAGACAAAAAAAAAGCGTGACTCTTATCGAGCCACACGTTTCAACAACACAACAATCTTTGATATGTCGATTACCCTATCACGACCTTGGATAAGAGTGGTTTCAACTCTCTTTTGCGCCTTTGTGCTGCATGTAATTTAAAATACTAATCCTTGCACTTTAGGAGTTAGGTAGGATTATAGGATATGCGAGTTACCTCACCCATTGCAGTCCTATTACTTCTATTGCACCTACTGGCTTAATTGTTTTCTATACTACCAAATCAACTTACGCATAATTTTATTGTTTTTATTTGTTTTTACCAACCATAGACTTTGGCGACATAAGGTCTTAATGACTTCGTTGCTCGTCTAAACTCTTCTTCTGACATATCATCAAAGGCAATTTTATTAATTAATCTTTCAGCCTTTTCTTTAGTGTCTGCTACTCTATAGAGGTAGTGGTTAGTGCCATCGTGGTGTGACGCATCGCATCTTACATTGTGAACGTCACAATACCAAGTTATCAAATCACAATTAGAATAAAGTATATCTTTAACATTAGTGCCAACAAGCATTGCGCCATTACTTCTGCCATTCCATAAGCCAAGACTTGCAAAGCATACAATATAGCCGTCAACCTCAACATCAAGGTTTGCCCTTTCATCATCAAGAAATAACGAGCAATCCTCATAATAGCGGTTATAGTCGAAATCTTCTTCTGTTTCGCCCTCTTCCATATCGGCTATCATACACTTTAGCCATTCATCATAATTATCGTTAGTCCAAATGACACGTCTTTTCTTATTAATAGGGTATAAGACAATCTTTCCATTCTTGCGTTCAAACGGAACTCTATAAAAGTTCTTGAAATTGAAATACTCGCATACCCTATATTCTGTCGCGTCATTGTCCTTTATATAAAAGTCTGCTGACATAGCCAACGCGCCATCCTTATAGACTTCTCCACGAAGCTTATTCTTGCTTTCAAAGATTTTTAAAGTCCTTGTTGGCTCTTTTAGAATTGCTATTAACTTTCTCATAATTCTATTTGTTACTTGTTTAACTTGGTGCAAAGATAAGAATTTCTTTATAAAAAAACAAATTATTTTAGTTAAAGATTATTAATAAAAAAAGTTTTTTTCTTTAAACTTTTTTAAGACAAATAATTTGGAAAACGCCACTTTATTTATTATCTTTGCAGTGGGGAAGCCAGGATACAGGGGCTGAGGCGTGCTTGAGTCATCGAAAGGTAGTTCGAGTATAGACAAAAAAAAAGTGTGCGACTTTCACAAGCCACACACTCTATGAAAAAAACACACCTAAACCTAAACAATCTATGACTACATAATCAAAACTTTCCTACTTTTACTTTTTCAAACACAGCTTTCATAAAGTCTTCTCTGCACTCGTCATACCACATCACCTCGTCCTCGTCAGTGTATGGCTCACCATTAGCATCTACAATACTATGCTTAGACTCTATATCTTTAATAGCCTTGTTGCATAAATCCTGTGCAAACTCATAAAACCTATCGCCAAAGTCAGCGTTGTCTACATAAGACATTAACATCTGCCTTGCTTTCTTTTCATCAATTGTCTTAGCCATAATTTAATTATTAATATTTAGTTAGATAATATATTCATAAAAAAAAGTCAGTGGCTACTCAGCTGTAATAGCATTCACCACTGACGTTTCCCCCGTTTCAAGCGACATAACAATCTATCAGTAAACTACCTCAAAATTGTCGCTCTCAACTACTATGGCGAGTTCGCCAAGTGCCTTTGTAAAGGTCCCCCATACTCAACGTATGTCACTCGACCTTTCTCGCCATCATATCTTCAAGTCATAACTTTTATCTCCTTTTCTTTTGACATCTGCAAGATAATATATTTTTCTTCAAAATGCAAATGAATTAATGTTTTTTAAGAAAAAAGTAAGCGGCTTTCACAAGTGGCTCACTTCCATATAACTAAAATACAAGTATGAATGATAAAAAAGAAATCTCTCAATTTTAAAACGAGCGGCTTATCGCAAGTGGCTCGTTCCTCAAAGTTTTAACCTATTAATCGAATTATGAATCAATGTGAGTTAGAGAAATACAATCAACTTATCTTATCAGTGTATCTGAACTTTTGTTTGCAGTGAGGGCAGCGAAATACCTCGCCCTCTTCATCTAAGGCTTTCGAAATATCTATCTCAACCTCATTACCGCATTTGACACACTTTATTTTCTTCATAACCTATCCTCCTTTTGTTTAGTGTTCGCAAGATAATAAATTAATAACAATATTCCAAATTATTTTAGTTAATTAATGTTAATATACTTAATTAAGTACCTAATGGGGTTATTCCTCAACACTATCTGCCCAACTCTTCAAGTCGCCGTGCTTGTCAATAGCGTTACTAATGACCAACGCAATTACTATTGCTACTATTAATGTAATCATATATTTATTAATTTAAATTATTTAATAATGACCAATGCAAAGACAATCAAAATAAGCTTGCGCTTCATCTAATGTCATAGGACGCGGGGTTTCTACACCAATTCTTTCCTCACCATCCTTGGTGAATATATTGAATTTTTTATATTTAGGCTCCGCCATAATATTTGCTATTTAGTGGGTGAAACTTCCAACCAACCAATGAAACTACCTGAGCCACTGAAAATTGGCTTTAACTTTTTCTGCAACTTCGAATCCCAATGTGTCTTGTAACTTCTTGCCATACTTTATTTTATTTATTTGTTTAACGTTTGCAAAGATATAAATTATTTTTTTAAATTCCAAATGTTTTAATTAATTTTAATATAATTTAATGGGGTTTACGAAACCATGTATTTTTCGGTTTCGCTTACCCATTTGTTCAGCCACTCTAAGAATGGCATCGGTTCTTTTACATAATCTAGCCATTTTGTGTAATCCCAACCATATCTCTCGCAGTGCTCAATCATATCCCAAGCATCATCATTCTGCATCTTGGTGCGAGTAACGTAGTCCTCATAAGCATCTTGCAAGTCAATAACCGCGTCCTTATTCCAAAACGCATCAGGGTCGAGCAACATAGCCATAGTTGCGTTCTCACTCTCAATTGCGTTCATCACGTTCACCAAATTTAATCTTTTCATATCTCTTGTGGTTTAAGTTAATATTTTCTTTTAACGCTAGGGAAGATAATATATTAATTAAGAAAATACAAATGAATTAACAGTTTTAACATTTGGAATTTTCACGCTACTTTACGCCTCCACATGCTGTGGTGCTGCCTCGGGCTGTCTGTGCCTGGAAGCCCACGTCAAAGATAATACATTTTTCATCAAATTCCAAACTAATTAACACTTTTAACACTCTAGTTAAAAAAATTAAAACGACTAAAAATAGTTCGAAAAAAATTTGGAAAAACGCCTTCGATTTATTATCTTTGCAGTGGGGAAGCCAGGTGAGCTGGATGTCCACAGAAAGTGTGTTTAAACAAAAATGCGCAACCATATTTGGCTGCGCATCTGCTTTATAATTGGGGTTTCCCCCTTATACCCAATTATACCCTAACCTTTCATTCTCCCTTGCCACTTCCAATACCTTGCGTTGTACCTCGCTTGGTAGTGCAGTAAAGGCTGCTCCCATTCTCGCCTTAATTTGTGGCACTCTCGCTACAAGGTCAGTTATATGCCTATTAGTTATAGCATTATAAACTTTAAGAATACCCTTGTCAGTGAGTTCGAATCTCTCAGCACCATTCCTATGCCCTCTATCGAGAACATTAACACATAACACGTTGTTGGTGTCGCCAATCACGTTTTTAATAAGGTTGTCCCTTACTTGTCTTTCTTGAGCAAAATGTCTTGTTTCCATAATCGTAACATTTTAAAAGTGAATAAATAAACTATCAATTCTCTATGTACAAATATACTATATAGTTTTTAGTTTATGATAGTTTTCATACGTATAAAACAAATATACAAGAAAAAAATTAAAAACAAAAATATATTTAAACTTTTTAACTAAAAAAATTTGGAAAACGCCGCTTTATTTATTATCTTTGCAGTGGGCGATGACAGGATACAGGGCTGAGGCAGTCTTGCTGCTGTAAGCGCAAACGTTGGTCTAAGACTCTTAGATTAATTATAAAAAAAACGTGCGACTTTCACAAGCCACACGTTTCAAACACAACTATAACTTAAACAACCTAAACCACTCTCTTATTTACTTCTCTCTTTGTCAACTTTCCACGTTGCCATTAATGCAGTCCAATTGAAAGCACAAGCCCAAACTCCCCTTTCCTTGACTACCTTTGCAGTGTTGGTATCAACATACCTTACTACAATCTCTTCGCCATTTAAAGGGTTTCTCAATTCCTTTGTCACTTGAACCATAGTTCCATTCTTAGTGAATCCACTCACTGCAATCTCGACACTTACACCACCATTCTCTTTCGCGTGCTTACTATATAATACATCGTTGAAATCAATACTTGGCTCCAACATCTTAGCCACGCTAATAAATGCGTTAATGTACTTTTGGTTTTCTTCGCTCACATAAATGTTCTTAATCATAATCGTTTGGGTTTTAATTAGTACTATTGTTTATCGTATGCAAAGATACAAAATAATTGTTGAAATTCCAAATTTTTAATATTAAAAAAAATTAAAAGAAAACTCTAGCATTTTTTAACTAAAATAATTTGGATTTCGAAGAGAAATATATTATCTTTGCAGTGGGGGAACAGCAAACACAGGGAAGGCAGTCATCAGACTCTCAGTTCTGTTCAAGTACAGACAATAAAAAAAGTGTGCGACTTTCACAAGCCACACACTCCATAGAAACAATCACAATCAGTACTAACCTATTTCAAGAACACTTAACTCTTTTCAGTTGCCATTACCTTTGCAGAAGAAAAACTTTCCTTTGCCTTAGTGAATAAACCTAATGCTTTTTCACACTCAGCATAGTCTTGCTGCATCTTAGGTGTTGTTGTGCCACTAATCAGTATCTTTGCGTTTATGTCGCCCATTTTCTTGACTAACGCATCAATGACAACATCAATACCCTTTTCTTCTAATGTTATTGTAGTACACATAATTTTATTTCTTTTTTATTAATTTTCTTTCGACCATATCAAAACGTATTCTACACCACCTCTCGACATTCTCGCCGTCAGTAACTTCACGTTTAAAATCTACGTTCTTTGCACAAGCCTTTGTTTTTGTAACTCTATCTATCGTCACAATACGACTTCCGTAAGGGCTTTTAATTAAAACCTTATCGCCTACCTCTAATTGAGTTTTCATTTGCTCAACTTGTTAAATTCTCTCTCTATACAGGTTAAATAATCTACAAACTCTTTAGGAAGAATGACGTTCTCCATATCCAAGCACTCGCTGAATAATGCAGCAACCTCATTAACCTTAAAGCCTGCTATTCCACAACCAATCTTAGTGACGTAAAACGTATAGTAATTAAAGTGCTTTGCATCACTAATAAAAGCATCTACAAATGGCTTTATTTGGTTTACATTATCAAAGGGTCTTGTCACCCTAAAAGGCTTTAATGTTCCACCCCACACTCTAATGCAAGTGGGAATAGCATAGGTGTTGCAAGCAAGGTTACAAAAGCCAAAGCCGCAACCCATTTCCGCGCCTAACACTTTGTTGGCAAAGGTGGCTGCTCCACCTACGTGCTCGCCTTGTATATTAGAGCCAAAGACAAATACCTCGCTCTTATTTAATGACTTAATATTGTCAGGTGTAAACTTAGTTCTACTCATAATATATTAATCTAAATTATAATTGTTATTATCTTTCATTTCCTCGAATGACAACTTGAAGGAATTGTGCTCGAATATGTAAAGCCACCAACTTTTGTTTGTTATCACATCGCCACTTCTACAAGTTAATGGCTCTTTATACGCAATGCCCCACGAATGCCAACCTTTGCCTTTTTGCACAAACTGCTCATAGCAACCACTTGCTTTGTCATAGACAAACTTTTGTATTGGGTAATAACCATTCTGCTGAAATCTCTTTGCATAGAATGTTCTCTTACTCTCTAAGGCTTGCGCTGCTGAAATCTGCTCTCTCATAACTCCAATGCTTTAATCGTTTAACTTGGCTGCAAGATAATATTAATATGTATAAATTCCAAATTTTATTTCAACTTTAACATTATATTAACATAACTAAGATAAATGTTTCACGCAACCAACTTTATGTTTCACGCAACCTCTTACGCAACTCTTTATTTATACCAAACAGCAACTTGTCATCAAACTAACTATCTAATTATAAGCAACTTAGCTTATCAATCAACAGTTGCGCACGCCTCTTCTGTCAGGTCCCTGAAGCCCCACTGCAAAGATAATATAAAACTCAAGAAAATCCAAATGAATTAACACTTTTAACACAAAAAAAAATGCGCGACTTTCACAAGCCACGCACTCCACAAAAAAACACCTAAACCTAAAACAATTATATGAAAGCAATTCAAACACTCAATACATAAAATACTTGGCTGCGTCCATCGCTTGTCTATGCGTTGCGCCATACTCGCTCTTAATGTAGTTTATTATGTTAGTGTATTTGTTGTTGCCCTTCTTGCACTTTTCCTCGTTGGGCACACCACCATCACGTCTAACTGCGTACACTAAGTCAATCACTCTTGGGTAAATCTTTATACTCATATTAATACTTAATTAAGTACCTTGATACGTTGTTGTTATTGCAGTTACAAATATATTAGTTTATTATTTAATTAATAGTTTTTTTATACGTATAATTTTATTTTATCTATCTCATTATATTAGTTTATTATTTTATTCTCTTAGATGAAAAAGGAAAGGGCTTGCGCCCTCTCTCTTAAATGTCAGTGTACAACTGAATCTCAATGTACCCCGACCAATCGCACTTGGGGTCATAATCCTCTTCCCACTCAATGTTGTTGGTAGGAATGCTGAACCTCAAAGCCAATTTGTTTGCCAACACCCAAGCCCAATCATAGACAGGGTTATCCTTGCCCTTTGGTAGGTAAATGCTGACCAATCCACTACGAAAATTGCTATCGTCTACGTGGACGTGGTTTGCGCCACAAGCCATCTTGAGCGCGTTAATAAACTTGGCTAACTCGCGTCTGCGACTGCGACTTGCCTTGTGGTTCAATTGGTAAGCGTGTATGTAAGCCATATCAATTGGGGTTTAGGTTACTCTTGGACTATCCTTGAGTTTCTAAGTGACAAGATAATATATTAATTAATAAATTCCAAACGAATTAACACTTTTAACACTAGCATTAAAAAATCTTAAACGCATAAAAAAGTCGCTCAAAAATTTGGAATTTGGCGACCTTTGTATTATCTTTGCAGTGGGGCTGAAGCCTCGCTGCTGTCCAAGCGTACATCCAAACAGATTAACATTTGGGACGTGTCGATAGCATATCCATTTATTAATTCTAATATAAGCCTATTTTTAAGCCTTATATGAGCCTTTATTGATGCGTTGCCTATAAGTTATAAGTAAAGCCTTATATGAGCCTATTTAGAGCCTTTATTTGAGCCTAAAAATACGTTTGCCTACAACTATAAGGCAAGCCTAAATTAAACGTTTATAGAGCCTTTATTTAAGCCTTATATATTAACTTAATAATATATTAATTATAAGGCACAAAAAAAGGGTGCAACTTTCGCTGCACCCTTTGTACTTAAATAAGTACTTATTCTTGGCACTTATTGAACACGTCTTCTGCGTCTTCTTTGCTTGTGCCTATGTAGGCTATCTTACCTATTTCGTAGACTACTACTTTCGTCTGCTCTTTGGTATCAGTCACACCCACCGCAACTTGTGTCTTTGGCGCGTACACCTTTTCTTCTTTAAGGTAGGCTTTTGCTTGCGCCTTTGTTATCACTACTCCGTCTAAGAAATAGACCTCATCGTAGCCACCTTTGTCGCACTCCCTAAAGTTAATCGAAAGGTATTCAATTCCACTCTTAATAGCCCTCTTAAAGTAAGGGTACTGAGTATAAACGAAACCCTTTGGCGCTTGTGGCACAAACTTTGTGTCTGCTTTCGCGTTAACGTCACCCGAATAAGACACTAAAGGTCTATCGTACCAAGCAACTACCTTATAAAGGCGACCATCCATAATGCCCTTATAGGCTTTGTCAAGTTTTTTGTCAAGCGACACCAAAGCCACTACGCACACGCCGCGCTGTCCACCTACGAAAGAATTAACTACGTTCTTAACGTTCTGCTCACCAAAAATAATCTGTTTCATACTTGTAAAAATTTTTTAATTGTTTATTAAATGTGTTTGTTTCTTTTAACGACTGCAAGATAATACATTAATCGTCAAAATGCAAACCGTTTAACATCTTTTAAGAATTTTATTTTTGGTGTACCAAAAATAAGGCTTAAAAAGCCTAATTAAATGCACGCGCAATATTATTAATTAATATATTAATATATAATATAATATTAATTTCGTGTGTGCGCATAATTGCCCAAATTAAGCCTTTTGCAGCCTTTTGCTTGTAGTTATCCACCAAACAAATAAAAGGCTCTTAGAAACAAAGCAAATAGCCTTAAATCGAAAGTTATAATGCAAGTTTAGTTAGACGTGACACCCCTCCCCTACACCCCTCTATATAACCCCTCCCTATTTTCAACTTAAAACCCCTATTTCAGACGGCAACAGTTTCTCAAATAATTCCGGGAAGAAATTTTCAATATTTCGAGAAGGGGAGTGGTATTTTTTTATTTATGTTATGGACAAAAAAAATTCCGGAAATTTTTTCCGGAATTTTTATGTTTCTAGATATTTTTCGTATATATATCTTTTTAATTTTTGTTTAAACTCACAGTATATGCCTTGTTCTTTTACGCATCTGAGCATATCTTTGAATATTATTGTTTTGAATCTCATATTTTTTATTATTTTAATACGTTTTCGCAAATATACATAAAAAATATGTATTATATGTTATATATTTAGTTAATATTTGTTAAATGAATTAAACTTTTATTATATTTATATTAAAAAAATATATTGAGTATGGATAAAAATAGAATTAATGCTATTGATAATGAAAAGATAGATTTAGATGCTATTTCAAGGCAAATATTTCCTGACCATGATGAGCGTTCAGGATATAACCAATTGGCAAAAAAGGCTGGTTGTTCAAAGCCTTTAAGCAAAATTGGATATGAGTATTTAAAGAAGAACAAGCGTAGGCCGCCTAAAGATTTGCGTAATCATTTTGAGTCAAAGAGTCCTAATAGAACTTTAATTAGGTTAACTGAGGGCGATTTACACAGGATAGTTAAGGAGTCTGTTAACAGGATATTGAATGAAGTTGGTATTGTTGGTAATATTCCTAATTTTGATTCCAACAAGAGTTATACAAAGTATAATGGAATATATGTTGATAACCAAAGGATAATGGATATTGCTAAGAAAAGGCTGATAAGTATAATATCAAAGCCATTTAAGTTAAGTGTATCTAACTATGATGATGAGGCTTATGGATATTTCTATGAAGAAACTCCTGATGGATGGAAATTTGAAGCTGAAGACATTCCATTGAAGTTGATTATAGACGATTATTCATATGAAGAGCCTGAATCATGGGATTCTCCAGGTGGCTACTCTGACACTGAAGGACATGTTGAAGACATTCAAATACCAGCTTGTATTTATTTCTGTCCTCCTGGCGGAAGTTTTAATGATTGGCAAAAGATACAATTTGATAGAACAATAAAAGAGTTATTTGCAAAAAATGCCAAGGAAGAGGATGATATAAGTGACGCACTCCATGATAGAGAAAATTACGAGCGTGATATTGCATCTGGAAGATACGATGAATATATAAACAATCAAATTGATATGAGAAGAGGTAATTAAATGGGTGAATTTTTATTCGCTCATTTTTTTTATATTTATATTATATATAATTGTTTAATAGTATGGAAAGAAGTATTAAAATAATAAGTTATAACATTGATGGTTTGCCCGAGGAGATTGATTTAATGCAGTTGCCTTGGTATTTGCGTTTTATTGGTTGGATTTATCTATTGATAAAGGGTACTACTAAGATTAGGGTAAATGACAATGGAAATGTTTTATTCAATATTATTAATATTGGAAAATGGATTAGGTCATCTGGTGCTGACATTATTGGTATGCAGGAAGATTTTGATTATCATGATGTTTTAATGGAGAGGTTATATAGTAATTATTTTTGTGGCAAGCATACTGGTGGTTTATTAAGTGGAGGCATTAGTATATTTCCTTATTTAAGGTTAAAGGCAGATGGTTTGAATCTTGTATTAAATAGTGACAGGATAAGGATTAAGGATGAGGAAGTTCATTCTTGGAAGAAGTCTTATGGCTATTTTAGTCACGCCAATGACAAGTTGACGAGGAAGGGATATAGGTTTTATGAGTTATTGATAGATGGTGTTGTTAAGTTAGATTTATATCTTATTCATATGGATGCTGATTTTTATAATGCTGAGAGCAATACTGATATTAGTGGCGACATTAAGGCGAGGGAGAGTCAGTTAAAGCAGGTTGTTGAGCATATTATTGACAGGTATCATTCTAATTATCATAATCCTATTATAATAATGGGTGACACTAATTCCAGTCACAAGTACAAGTGGGATATTGATAATATTAACAATAATTTATTGAAGCCTATTGGTGATACATATCATTTAAAGATAAACGAAGCTACTCCTACAAATGGTGAAGATGTTGACAGGATATTTTACATTAACAATGACCATTCTAAATACTATTTATTTTATACAAGTTGTATATTAGGTGATGGTGAGGTTAATGGTTTATCTGACCACAGGCCGTTTATATCTGAGTTTACATTAAAATCTAAGTAAAAGAAAAAAAAATAAAATATTTGTTATGGCATTTATTAAGTATTTAGGTTCATTGATTAAGAATGACACTGGTAATTCAAGTAAGAGTTTTGCCTTGGTATCATCTACAGTATTATCTTTTCTTGCTGGTATTATAATGGTAAGTGTATTGGCTTATGATGGTTTCAAAGATGGTATTATTGATACTGACCTTGAGAAGGCGGGTATATTTATGATATGTATTGGCAGTTGTGTTGCTGCATCAGGTGTTCCAAAGATATTTGGTGACAGGGATTATGAGAAGTACAAGCATCAAAATTATGAGGAAGAGGGAGAGTATGTTGGCAGGCGTAGAAGGTCAATGATGACCAGGGGCGAAGAAAGTGGTGAAAATGAGGACGAAATGGTTGACCCGTAATATTTATATAGAAAAATAAATAATAGAATA
>Ga0247610_10001552_pt1 | contig 28370 bp, 26 predicted proteins | sample 174DNAGHGhighgp2_FD_193483 | JGI IMG/M metagenome (GOLD analysis project Ga0247610, IMG submission 193483) | Sheep rumen microbial communities from Palmerston North, Manawatu-Wanganui, New Zealand - 1742 DNA GHGhigh gp2 | ecosystem: Host-associated > Mammals > Digestive system > Stomach > Rumen...
GGCTATGTCCGACGTCGTCGTGTAGCGTGACCCTATCTGGGCATAATGCCGTTGGCTGAGGAATGATTTTTCCGAGGAGAGGTCGCCCTCTTCGCCCAGCTTCTGCCCGAAGTCGAGTCCTAAGGCAGAAAGGCAGACGTCTATGCTCTGACGGGACAGGAATTCCCTGAGCCCGATGCCCAGCTTTGGGTCGACGACGATGTATTCGTCGGCGTCGATGCCTATCACCAGGTCGTATCCTTTGTTGAAGAGCTCGGCGGCTTTCTCAGAGAGAATCTTTACCCGAGCTTTGTCGCCAGCCACCACTTGCCTGTCGACCTTTGGGTGTACGAAGACGTTCGTACCTTGGCAGAAGTCGCCGACGGTCTGGTCTTCTCCATCGTAGTAGATGTATAGGTTTTCTTTGCCCAGTTCACGCCCGTAGTATTCTACCCATTTTTGGAGGTAGAACTCGTCGTCGCGAACCATTGTGAGTGCTGCTATACGTTTGAGTTGAGGCATTTATGGTAGTACTTTATGTAGTTGAACCATCGAGAGAGCCATGCTATCGGTCCGCCGGGGATGCCTATGAATCGCTCTCGGATGAGTTGCTGTGACTGTTTGAATATATTGAGGTATTTACGTGGATATGCGTGATGTTTGATGATATATGCGACTTCGTCGTTCGTCATCTCCGTCGCATAGAATTCCCTGTAGAATATCTGAAGGCTACGGGCGCATTCTTTGAGGGCGAGCTGCTTGTTGTCTGCAGAGAAGCCGCCCAGGCGGAAGGTTGTGAAGGTGCACGGCACGAAGCATCCCTTGGCGCCATCGACTATCATGCGAAGCAGCAGGTCGTAGTCGGCAGCCGAGCGGTATGTGGTGTCGAAGCCATCGAGCTTGAGCAGCATGGCACGCGAGGTGAGCATCGACTGATGGGAGAAGCTCCATGTGATGAGGAATCGGTAGAGACGCCTGTGCGGGTACAGTTGTGCATGACGGTGGATTCCAGAAGGTGAGAAGCGCACCGGAGCGAATGTGAAGTCGCATTGCATTGCCTCAATCTTTGCGAGGGATGCGGCCATTCCGCGCGGGTTGTGGAAGTAGTCGTCGCTATTGAGGAAGATGACGTACTTGCCCCTGGCGAGAGCGATGCCACGGTTCATGGCCTCGTAGATGCCGCTGTCCGGTAGGCTCAGGATGCGGAGGTCGTGGTGTTCTGCCCGGTATGCCTTGAGCCACTCCACGGTTCCGTCGGTGGAAGCCCCGTCGATGACAAGGTGCTCGAGGCGGACACCCGTCTGCGCCTGCACAGAGTCCAAGTTCTTCTGGAACACCTCCTTACGACCTTCTTTCAGGGGGTTGAAACAGACCGTCACGACGGACACGTCAACGCATGCTGCTGCGTCGGCCTTCGCAGCTGCCTGCATCGGGCTTCGCAGCTGCCTGCGTCGGGCTTCGCAGCTGCCTGTGTCAATCAACCCAGCTGCCAGCGTTTCTATGGATGGTATCCTCTGCATCTTATCTTCGTGATTTACAACTGTTTACTTATTAATCAAGAGATAGAGCAACAGGATGTTGGCAATGAGCAGCAGACTGCTCACGACAATGGCTTCTGCCTTGGCCAGCACATTCTTGTCGCAGAAAGTGTCGCCGGCGTTCAGGAAGAGGCAATAGTCTCCGCTTGCCAGGACAACGGCATTGTTCATCGCGTTGTAGATGCCTTTGTCCGCCGCTTTTCGTTTTATGCCGCGGAACTCCAAGGAGTCTATATACTCCCAGCTGCCATCGGTCGACCCACCATCCAGAACCACATATTCGTAATCAGCCCCCTCCTGGGAAAGAACAGATTCGGCAGTTCTCCGGAGTCCTTCCAAATCGTTTAGGACAACAGTGATGATAGATATCTTCATTTCGTTTTCTCGATTTTTTTAACTGAAATATGTCAGATTCGTTGTTGCAGAGCAATCTGTTCTTATTCTTTATTGCGTCAAAGATACAAATAATAGTTCATTTTCCGATATTCTAAGATAATTATTATTCATTTTATTAAAAAAAACATACCTTTGCAGTAATTTTGAAGCATGTTACTATGGGATTGAGAACATATTTTAGGAAGAAAAGAAGGAAATGGCTGTTGAAAACATTTCCCGAGCTGAGTGCTTTTATTGAACAGGGATCATACTACTTCAATGATAGCTGGTCGACTAAACTTTCAAAGAAATGCAACATCTTCACGCCATATCACATCTACGAAAGTACGGTGGGTGACTATACATATATTGCCGCGAATTCCAGGATTTCGATGACGGACATTGGCAAGTTTTGCTCCATTGGCCCCAACTTCCTCAGCGGGTATGGAATACATCCGACTGATGCCGTCAGCACATCACCTATGTTCTATTCCACCATGAAGCAGAACGGTACGACGCTCTCGAAGGAGGATAAGATTCAAGAACGAAAGCGAATAAGGATTGGCAACGATGTATTTATTGGTATGAATGTTACCGTACTCGACGGAGTAACCATTGGCGACGGAGCCATCATCGGTGCAGGAGCCGTCGTGTCGAAGGATATTCCGCCCTACGCCATTGCTGTTGGCTGCCCCATCCGCATCATCCGATACCGTTTCAACGAGGATACCGTACAGCAGTTCTTGCACTTAAAATGGTGGGACAAGGATAAAGACTGTCTGCGCCTGGTGGAAAAACAATTCTTCAACCCTGAGCTTTTTTTAGAGGAAGCCTCTAAATGATGTCGGTCCTCTTAAGAGTTGTCTTGAAGGAATGCTTCCACATCAAAGAAATGCTTTTCAACATCTTTTAGTCTACTATCGCTCCAGTTCCACCATGCCAGCTTAACAAGGCGATTTATCACTTCTTCGTCAAAACGATATTTCACTATTTTTATCGGACATCCCACAGCCACGGCATAGGGAGGAATATCCTTGCTTACCACAGCACCGGCTCCGATTACAGCTCCGTCACCTATAGTTACACCGTCCAGAACTGTCACATTCGCCCCTATAAAGACATCATTGCCAATATTTATTTCTTTCCTTTCCTCTATCTTGTTTGTCTTCGACAAAGAAATGCCGTTCTGCTTTGCCTTAGAATAAAACATCGGACTCGTGCTTATAGTATTTAGTGGGTGTATTCCCCAACCGCACAAGAAATTAGGACCAATAGAACAAAATTTCCCAATACTTGTCATTGAAATGTATGAGTTCATTGATACGTATGTGTATTCTCCTATTTTTGAATCCGTAATATGATAGGGTTCATATAGCCGTGCCTTTTCAGAAATATCATTGTTTTGACTATTGTTTCTTATGAACCAACTGGCATCAAGTGTTTGGCGCAACATGTCTTGACACCAGATGATTATATTTAGTTCTGGCAAGGTATTCAATATCTCTTGACGACTAATCCTACTAATTATTTTTTTTCTGAACTTTCCCCAAAACGACATGGCGACATACTTAATATCAGTTGATAAATTTAAAATTTTCAGGATGCAATGCATCGTACCTTTCATCTGTGTATTTTATTCTGTGCTTTTTGCTATAGAAACACTTGTCAAACAGACTTCCCAGTGATATCATTAACTGCATGTTTTTTCTAACGAACCAGTTGTTACGACTCAACACAATACTTGCACGAATAAGCGGCTTGCTCAAGAACTGTGCATGGAGTTTTTTTACATAATGCTCCAGAGCTCTATTATATGTTTCATTAAAAAGAAGCGGCTTAACATATTCAGGCAGTAGTTCCTCGAACACTTTCTCCATCTCCTCCTTGGCCTCCTGAAGCTTTGTACTACCTATACCGTCAAGCATGAAGATACACATAACTATCGACTTATGGACAAATAATTTCCCTTGCATTATCCATACTATCCACGCTCTCCAATCAGAAACAATCTTGTAGTCTGTGCTGTACCCGTTAGATTCGGTAAGAAGTTGTCGTTTAATAAATGTAGCTTGATGACAAATACTTCTTTCTACAAAAAAATCTAACGTTAGTTTATCTGGATAGGTCATATCAAAAGATTTGCCAGTCCCTCTAAAAACAGCATCGCAATATACGATGTCCGCTTCTGGCATTTCAGAAAAGAGGCGTGTCAGTACATCATCTTCATATAAAGAATCTCCGCTGTTTAAGAAAAGACACCACCTTCCACAAGCATGAGACAAACCCTTATTCATGGCATCATAAATTCCACTGTCCGGCTCACTGCACCAGAAATCCGGCTGTCGTTTCAACGATTTCAGGTATTCACTAGTGCCATCGTTACTGCCACCGTCTATAACAATCCACTCGTAATCCGAAAAGTTCTGCCTCTGAATGCTACGTGTCGTTCGCTTTAATCCATTTAGATTTTTATACGTTATCGTAATAATAGATAGTGTCATCGTTCCAGTTTTTTTATATTATGATTCTCCTGTTCCTTTACTTATTACGCCCATTTCATTGCTTTCAGTATTCGTACAAGCATTCCTATTCCCCAAAATTTTCTTCGGTTGAACATGCCATTTCCATACAGTCTTTTCATGTCGTTAGGATATATTTGCAATCCTTGTTTGTAAAGCATATAGATTGCATATTGTTCCATCAGGCTTTTTCCTTCTATTGATAGATGTCCTATAAAATCCTCTGAAATATCTTTGCAAGGTGCGCTCGCGGATAAAGTTGATATGTTATAAGACATTACAGGTACTGGATCGCGGTAACATTTTGTTGTGCGCATAATATCAAACAGGCTTTCCGCATCCTCATATCTTCTTAGACTTTCATTAAATGGGTACTTCTTTATTAGCGTTTTTCTAAATATGGCAGCTCCCGCACGCGGCATTAGTACTTTCGAGTTCCATGCCAAAAAATTATCATGCACAACACCTCGTTTATAAGCAGAAGAATACAGAATTTTCTGTTCTCCGTTATATAAGTAATGATTACAGCAGAAGAAGGAATACTGGGGGTTGTTTTCTATGAGATATGCAAAATGACGAATGGCGTATGGTTCCAAGAAATCATCTGCGTCCAAAAAAACAATCCAATCTCCTGTAGAAAAGTTGACTCCATAATTTCTGGCAGACGCTGGTCCGCCATTATGTTTTGACACAAGATGAATCTTTTCTGATTTTACATCGAGAACTTTGCTGGAACTAGAATCTGTTGACCCATCATCCACTACAATAACTTCAAAACTTTCATAGTCTTGGCTTAATACCGAATCTATGGTCTTGAGGATGATGTTTTCCTTGTTAAATAAGGGAATAATAACTGATATCTTCATTTTTATTGTAGTTATTGGTGCCGAAATATAACCCATTTACTAATGTAGCAGCAGGATGGAAATTAGAATAATTATCAAAAATGCCACTATTGTTCCACGTTTCCAATAAATCAGTTTTTTTTGTAGATTGGAGATTGTATGTAACTGACCTTGTATTGTTTGCTCCAAACTCGATATTGCTTTCTTTTGGCTCAAGTTTGATTGTTTGTAGATTTCTATCTCGCCTTCCATAGATTTTTTATCTATATACTGTGTTCCATATAGATAAAAGAATTGGCGATTGCGGTATTCTTCAGAAAATACAACCTCTTCTTGTTGTTCTGTATCGTAAAGAAACAAGTCATTACCTGCGACTGAATATCTTATATTTAGTTCATAAGGACGAAGCTGCAAGCCAAAGGACTTGACAACCTTAAACGGCAACAACAGCCTTGAAAGCCAGTAGCGACATGCTTTCCTGTTCCCGCTATCACCGTAGTAATCAATACACAATTCGTCATGAGACATCCCAAGCCACTCATAAATTCTTTGATTCTCAAAATAGGTATCATACTTCACTGTTGGGTGAAAATGTGACCGTATCTCAATTTCTAAGGACATTGGAGTTTGGAACAAAGGTGTTGAATCCTTCACATGTTCGCCGACATCCGAAAAACATGAAGTATAGGAAATGTACGGATAGATAAAGTACTTGTCCTTTTCTATGCAATACCTTGTATGGTATTTGAGCCATGATTTGTTGGACCAACCGCAGATTGAACTTGGAAGATGAGGCATCATGCCAAATTCACCACTGTTTTCGTCATACCAAACTTTGAATTCGTTCCATGCCTCTCGCATCCATACTTGTCCCCATGACTGTGCGTTTTGCATCATAAAGACATCGCTGTCTTCCTTAAGTGGAATAAAAGGTTGCGTACTATGATAATTAATATGAAAACTATAGAGACTGATACCTGCAATTTCTTTTCTGTTAGCATACTCTTCGACTGCTGCACGGGCAAACAGCATGAATCCTGGAGCAACAATAATATCATCTTCTAGCATAATAACTGCATCATGCTTCTTCAGTAGGTTACCACATTTAATAACATGTTTCCTTAAACCGAGGTTTTCTTCATGCAAGATTACTTCCTTGTCACCAAACTTCCATATATATTCTTCAGCACATTTTTCAACTGCGTTTGTATCGCTCTTGTCAACACTGATGTACAATTTCACCGTACAAGGATACACTGCATTATCTAAAGAAGACAGCAATCTTTTTAGGGAGGCAAGGCGATTAAATGCAATTACACAAATAGCTATGTCCATGTGTTTTTATAGTTGAAAAGTGTTTACAAAGATATGAATAATATCTGAAAGAGAAAAACTATTAAGCATTAAATACTAATTTTTTCAAAAGCAGTTGGATTCTTATTGCATATATGGTTTGATTGTTTTAATGATTATCTTTTTTACCACCTTTGCTCTTGTGTTTCCGTGTAACGTACCTATATTTCCTCATGGACGATGGGTTTATAATTAAACAATTCCTATTTCCGGAGGTTGCTTTTTCGCTCTTTTCTTATTTTCCTTTACCTGATATCTTACTTTTTCTATGTTAAATTCATCCGCAAGCTTATAGCCAAAATGTCAAGGAACAGTTGGGATGGCTACAGTTGTTGCATGTCGTAGAGGCGTTTGTAGTAGCCATCCTTGGCTATGAGGTCGTCGTGGAGGCCGCTTTCGACGATTTCGCCCTCGTAGATGACGTGTATGATGTCGGCGTTCTTGATGGTGGAGAGTCGGTGGGCGATGGCGATGGTGGTGCGCGACTTCATGAGGCGGTCGAGGGCTTCCTGTACGAGGTGCTCGCTTTCTGTGTCGAGTGCGGATGTTGCTTCGTCGAGGATGAGGATGGGTGGGTTCTTGAGGATGGCTCGTGCGATGCTGACGCGCTGCCGCTGACCGCCGGAGAGGCGTCCGCCGCGGTCGCCGATGATGGTGTTATACCCGTTCTCTGTTTCCATGATGAAGTCGTGTGCGTTGGCTATCTTTGCGGCTTCGATGACTTGCTCCATGGTGGCGCCTTCCACGCCGAAGGTGATGTTATTGTAGAAGGTGTCGTTGAAGAGGATAGCTTCCTGGTTGACGTTGCCGATGAGGGCGCGGAGGTCGTGGATGCGGACGTCGCGTATGTCTTTCCCGTCGATGAGTATCTGTCCCTGGCTGACATCGTGGTAGCGCGGGATGAGGTCGACGAGTGTTGACTTGCCGGAGCCTGACTGTCCGACGAGGGCGACGGTCTTGCCTTTGGGGACGGTGAGGTTGATGTGCTTGAGCACGTCGCGGCCTTCTACGTAGTGGAAGCTGACGTCGCGCAGCTCTACTTGTTCTTCGAAGCTGTCCAGGGGCTGGGGGTTGGCTTTCTCCTTGATGGGGTTTTCTGCCTTGAGGATGTAGTCGATGCGGTCCATTGAGGCGAGGCCCATGGGTATCATGTAGGACTGGCGGGTGAGGTCTTTGATGGGGTTGATGACGCTGTAGAGGATGACCATGTAGAAGATGAAGGTGGAGGCGTCGATGAAGCCGTTACCGTCCAGAATGAGCCATCCGCCGAAGAGCAGCACGATGACGATGATGAGTGTGCCCATTGATTCCGACACGGGGTGTGCGGCGTTGATGCGCATCATCATGCTTATCATGCCTTTACGGAACTCGTTGTTGATGTAGTTGAAGCGTTTGGCCATCTTCTCTTCGGCGATGAATGCCTTTACGATGCGCAGGCCGCTGAGGGTTTCTTCTATCTGGGCCATGATTTCGGAGAGTCCTGCCTGCACGCTTGCCGAGCGGCTCTTGAGTTTTTTGGTCACGGTGCCCATAATCCATGCGGCGGGGGGAGTGACGATGAGCACGAAAACGGTGAGTTGCCAGCTGACGGTGAAGAGGGTGACGAAGCAGATGATGATGGCGATGGGTTGCTGTATGAGGGTGGAGATGGCGGATGTGACGGAGTTCTCCACAATTTGGATGTCGGTGCTCATGCGGACGATGATGTCGCCTTTGCGCTCTGCTGAAAAGAAACTCAACGGCAGACGCATGATTTTATTGTACATATCCATGCGGATGTCGCGCACTACGCCGGTGCTGAGGGGCATCATGATGTTGGCGGCGCTCCAGTAGCCGATGCACTTCAGGCAGGTCATGAACACCAGTATGCCGCCCATCAAGCAGAGGGTGAGGAAGGCGCCGTTGGTGGCTATCTGCTCCTGTACCCAGGCATAGGCGTTGTTGACGATGAGGTCCTTGTTCAGGCTGCTCCAGGTCCAGTCCTTGTAGGTATAGACGTTCTGGTCTATCTTGAAGAGGATGTTCAGGATGGGGATGAGCACAACGAAGGAGAAGACGTTGAGCCATTGGCTTACGAAGTTCAGCACTATGGACCAGATGATAAAGATTTTGTAGGGTCGGAAGTAGCGCTTTACTATATCGAGGAACTGTTTTATCATGTTTTTGGTATAACTCTCTGTATATTACTTGCTTAATGTCATCCTCCCGCTGTATGTCACAGGGCTTTGCGGTGCACCGGAAAATGCAGCTGCCTGCGTCGGCTTTCGCTGCTGCCTGCATCGGCCTTCGCTGCTGCCTGCGTCGGCCTTCGCAGCTGCCTGTGTTTTCGGACGCAGCTGCCTGCGTTGGCGGACCATCTCTTGCAGCCCGTCATAACTGGTCTGCAGGATGGCTTTGGCACGCATGGAGCGCATCCCGCCGTCGGCGGCCTGTTCTGTCATCACAGCATCGCCGTCGATGTCGTATATGCTGATGCCGGTACTGTCGGCAAACAGCACACCGGAGGGATAGTTGCAATAGACGAAGGGATAGGTATAGGTGCGGCTCAGCACGTTGCGGCTCCAGGGATAGTCGTCATGCCGGATGCCCATTTGCGAGAGCAGGGTGGCTGCAATGTCGCTCTGGTTCATGAGAATCTGCATCCTGCGCGGCCCACGTATGGCACCGCCTGTCCAAAGCATCGGCGCATGGAAGAAGCCGGGGTCCTTATAGCTCTGCCTGTAGAGGTAGCCATGGTCGGGAATCATGATGACCAGCAGATTGTCCCATTGCGGCAACTGCCTCAGCGTGTCCATCATGCAGGCTATGCTGTAGTCGGTATAGGCGAAGGCATTGAGCCGCTCGTCTTCGAGACGGTGGTAGGGCACATCCCAAGGCTCGTGACTGGACAGCGTCTGCGCCACCATAAAATGGTGCTGACCTTCCTGCCATTTACCGATGAAATGGCACGCTTTCTGCAGGGCAACGCTGTCCGGAACACCCCAACAACCACTCTTCTCTTCGCTGGTGAAAGCGGTGTCGTCATAGAGGTTCTGGAACTCTACATCCTTCAGGAACTGACCCTTGCCCATGTTCGTCATCGCACCGCCATAGAGATAGGACGTCTCATAACCCGCTCGGCCCAGACTTCGGGCAAGGGAAGGTAGCGACGAATGGAACTCGCTCTGCTTCATCAAACCGACATCGGCATAACTCAGCCAGCCGCAGAAGGCACTGACGGTGCCGCGGTCGGTACGGAAAGAGTTGCTGTAGTAGTTCTCCCAGAAGATGCCATCGGGGATAAGGCTACTCCAGCCTGGAGCCACATCGGGCAATCCGCCCAGCTCCTTAACAAAGCGACTGCCAAAACCCTCGATGAAAACGACCAAAATGTCAGGTCGCATCGACGTGAGCAGCGTGTCCTGTATGTCATCGGCTGGCTCTGGATAAAGCCCCCTGAACCAGTCGGCACGCTCCTCCTCCGAAAGAAAATCATAACGGCCGGCATAGTCATCACTCAGACGGACACTCCCCACAAAGGCATAGACAGGATTGACCGCAGCATGGTCGGCAACCTGCGAAGAGTGAGGCTTACTCGTATAAACATCACCCTGACGTATCCACAGAACTCCCGAAACAAGCAGAAACATCCAGATGATACTGATGTTGCGCATCCACAGACGCTCCGACCTACCCGACGGAAGCACCCTCGGCGTCAACAGAATGCAGGGAACTATCGTCCACAAAGCAAGCAAAAGGAATGCCGAAACACGGATGATGATGTAGGAAAGACTGACACTATTGGTGGCCCCCTCAGGAGAAGCAGCATAGCTCAGCACAACCATGCCAAGCTTGAACTGCCAGTACTCATACATCACAGCATCGGCCACAATGATAGCCGCCACAGCCAAGCCCATCACGATATAGTAAGGAGTGAGCCACAAACGCAGCCTCAACCCAGAATGCCTTAAGGCAAGCAATCCGACAAGCCAAGGCACCGCAAGCAACCAGGCTGCCACCATGAGGTCGTGCCCTACAAAACCACGCCAACAAGCACCTACAGCATCGGCAAACGAAAGCGACTCCACACACCGGTTATTCAAGACGAACCCCACCCTGCCTATCAGAAAAACAATAAGCAGATGACAGTAAAGGTACTCCAGAAAGTGTATGCCGCGCTTCATCTCACATTTACCATTTAATCATTTACCATTTAATCATTGAACATTGAACATTGACCATTGTTCTCCCCATAAAGGGCCCCTTTGGGGGAGCGGGGAGCGGGGCCCTTATTTCCTCCCAAAGTCAGCAGGTATCTCACCCCACTCTTCCGTATTCCACTTCAGCACTTCAGCGTGCCTGGGATTCTCCCAAAGCCAGTTCTCAGCACGGACCACCAAGTCGAGCACCTGAGCAGTCTGGGCATCGCGCTTCAGGGTAGTCTTAGCCCTCTTGTTCCGCACCCAAGCCATCCCGCTGATACTGTCGCTATAAACCTTCATGTCCCAACCGTTCTTCTTAATGAGAGCCAACGCATGAACTATGGCAAGAAACTCGCCAATGTTGTTCGTGCCAGGAATCGGACCGAAATGGAACAACCGCTGCTCATTGCCCAGATAGACACCCTGATACTCCATCGCACCAGGGTTACCACTGCATCCGGCATCCACAGCAATAGCGTTGAAATCGACCTTATCCTTTAGAAGTTCATAGTCCATAGTCCATAGTTCATAGTTATCTGCTATCTTGTCTCCCTCCTCCTCGGGGGAGGGATGGGGAGGGGGCTTCCTACATCCTTTCAGGCACCTCAATGCCCAAAAGGCCCATGCCATTCTTCACAACCTGACCAACAGCCGCCGAAAGCATAAGTCGCACTCCACGCTTGCCTTCGTCCTCCTCCCGGAGAATACTGAAGTCATGGTAGAACTGGTTATACTCCTTCACAAGGTCATAGCAGTAATTGGCTATGCAAGAAGGATTATAGTCGCTACCGGCCTGCTTCACCGCCGTCTCGAACCCTTGCAGCTTCTGTATGATGCTGATTTCCTTGTCCGCCAGTTCCGTTTGTTGCGTTGTCAACACAACAGATTGAACGCCTGCTTTACGCAAGATACTGCGGATGCGAGCATAAGTGTACTGTATGAACGGACCGGTATTGCCATTGAAGTCGATGCTCTCTTCCGGATTGAAAAGCATATTCTTGCGCGCATCAACCTTCAGGATAAAGTACTTGAGCGCACCCATACCTACAATGCGCGCTATCTCCTGAGCCTCAGCCTCCGTAATGTCATCAAGCCTGTTGACCTTGTCCGCACTCATCTGACGGGCATCGGCAATCATCGTGGCAATCAAGTCATCAGCATCCACAACAGTACCCTCCCTGCTCTTCATCTTGCCGTTGGGCAACTCAACCATGCCGTAGGAGAAGTGCACAAGGTCCTTGCCCCACTTGAAGCCCAACTTGTCAAGCAGAATGCTGAGCACCTGGAAGTGATAGTTCTGCTCATTGCCCACAACGTAAATCATCTTGTCAATGGGATAGTCCTGGAAACGCAACTTGGCAGTACCGATATCCTGCGTCATATAGACACTCGTGCCATCACTGCGGAGCAACAACTTCTCATCAAGGCCCTCAGCTGTGAGGTCTGCCCACACGCTTCCATCATCACGGCGATAGAAGAAACCCTTCGCGAGGCCCTCCTCCACCTTCTCCTTTCCTTCAAGATACGTTTCACTTTCGTAATATATCTTGTCAAAGCTGACGCCCAAAGCCTTGTACGTCTCATCGAAACCCGCATAGACCCACTCGTTCATCCGCTTCCATAGTGCCCGAACTTCCGGGTCGTTCTGCTCCCACTTCACGAGCATCTCGTGAGCCTCCTTGATGAGGGGAGCCTCTTGCTTTGCCTGCTCCTCGGTCATCCCCTGCGACATAAGCTCTTTCACCTCTTCGCGATAGTGCTTGTCAAAAGCCACATAATAGTCGCCAATAAGGTGGTCGCCCTTCTTGCCGCTGCTCTCAGGAGTCTCACCGTCTCCCCACTTCAGCCAAGCCAGCATGGACTTGCAGATGTGGATGCCGCGGTCGTTCACAATGTTCGTCTTGACAACCTTGTTTCCATTGGCCGCCATTACTTGCGCCAAAGCCCAGCCCAGCAGATTATTGCGGACATGCCCGAGGTGCAGTGGCTTGTTGGTGTTGGGCGAAGAATACTCTATCATCACCAAAGGACTGTCGTCCGTGGCAGGCTTGAAGCCATAGGTAGGGTTCTCGTAAATCTCCTGAAGGATGCCAATCCACTGCTGCGAACTGATGCACAGATTGAGGAAGCCCTTCACAACATTAAAACCACAAACCACTTCCGGCAGCCGCTCCTTGAGATGCGCCCCAATCTCCTGTGCAGTAGCATCAGGAGCCTTGTGGCTCATCTTAGTAAAAGGGAAGACTACAAGCGTTATCTGTCCCTCAAACTCTGCCCTTGTCTGCTGCAACTGCACCATCTTCTCGGGCACTTGCTGACCGTAGAGTTCCTCCACGATAGCCTTCACTGCCTCTGTTATCTTGCATTCTATTGTCATATCCTATTACTTTATATATATACTATGCGCTGCAAAGGTACGAATAAGTGAGCACAATACAAAAGGAAAACACAAGTTTTTCCTTTTATTGTCGAGCGAGAGCACTTTCGAGGTTTACCTCAAAGTTACGAAATCCCTTTGGGGAAAGCAAGAATTGCCCCGGAAAGTAGGCAATGTATAAAGAATTCTTTGCCTACCCCAGGCAAAATCCTCACCAGCGATGTTCACGGAATCTTGTCGAAGCCTTTATTTTATCCTTTGGCCGTTGATGGTGTACCGCTTTGCACCCCACTCGATAATGAGCCTGTTGTCCTGGATAAGCTTAATTGCTCTTTTAGCCTCTTCGAAAGGATATTCACACCTATCGTTCATCTCATCGATGAGCGTCTCGACGGATTGGAACTGCTCGTCAAGCCACTCGAGATGGCCGAGCAGGAACGTGCGGAATCGTTCGTAGTCTTCTTTTGCTGTACGGGGTTTGGCAGAAGGGAGCAACTGACTTGGGTAGTCTCCCCAGAGGATGTCGTTTGTCTTGACCGCATCTGCAGAAGCATCAAACTTAGAACTCATCTCGCCACCATCGGACAGATAATCCGTCAAAAAGGGTCGTGCCACATCCCAATATGCATCGTACGCCATTTGGCAAAGCACCGGGTCGGGAAACCATTTGCGGAAATAAATATGGTCCAAGTCATGCGTAAAGGTGCTGAAAGTTGTCGTGCTGCTTGAAGTTGTCCAGCAGGCCGAACTATGATCGAAATCCCATGCCGGCCCGAAATTAAGCACCCCATCGTTGTCGAGATATGAGAAGCGACTGTTCGTTGGGTCGCCTTGCCCCATGATTTCATTTACGAGCCATATCGCAACCATTGATTCCATGTTGGCGAACTTGGCGAAGTTTTTGCCTTCTGAAGGCGGCTCTCTGCTGTACTCTGCCTCGAAGTCACGCCAGATGTTGCTGGCGAAGGTCATCATCTCTGTGTTTGTAGACAGATACTCGGGCGTATCGACCTTAAAGTGTACACCGCCTGGGGTGGTGAACTGTGTTGTGCTGTTATTGTTTTGCGTTGCTTCGTACAGGTATCCTTGGGCGATGTTATAGTCTTTCTTCAGCTCATAGGCTGACAAATCATATGTTTTCCCTCGGAATGTGACCAATCCGTCTGAGACCCATGCCATGTTGGACTTCATCGTCTCTTCTATTTCCTCTTGGTCTTTGCCTGTCACGACATTCCAGCCTTCTTCCTCGATGATAGCGTTGAGTAGTGCGTTGGCTATGGTTTCCGCCTCGCCTTCCCAATCGAAGATATTGACGCTACTCTCTTCAACCCTTACGTGTTGGCTCAACATGTAGCAGCCTTTTACTTCGCCGTTAAGCACGACATCGACCCAAGTCATATCCATGCCGATGATGCCCAATTGTTTTGCGAGGCAGCTGGCGGTATAGTTGCGTAGGGCGCACTTGTCGTTGAAGTTGGAGACGAGCGCCCAGTGTTTGCTTTTCCCGAACCCGAAGAGTTTCTTTTTCTTATCCAGTTTAAGTTTATATGGCTTTTGCGGGTATTGCCCCCAAGAGGAGTTGCCACGGCCTTTGATTTGTGCGGTGCCGAGGTATTGCTGCTCGTACTCGGCATTGCCCTGAATGCGGAGGCTTGCTGTCAAGTAGTATTCCTTGGTGGTGACGGGCTCCCCGTTGTCTGTGTCGATATATAAGACGGGCAATTTGCTTATCCATGTGTCTTTTGTGAAGACGGTCTTGCCGGATTGGTTGCTTATGCTGACGCGCAGCCAATGCTCAATGTCTTTGTCTGAGATGGTGTAGTCGGGCTGACTGGACAGGATGTTGTTTTTGTCGAAGTTGCCATGAACATCGCCTCTCGTCCACTTGAACGTGAATTGCGACATCTCGCCTTTTGAGTAGGAGACATACAGCTTGCTGCCGACGACGGGCTGACTGGTTCCTTGCAGGAGGAATGTCCCATCGGGCGTTTCACTCGGCACGGCAGTCTCATTAACCTTGTCTGCAGGATACCCCCAGACATGAACCGAGAGGCAGGATAGTATTAGAATCAGAGTTGCCAATAACTTCATTGCGTCAACTGTTTCCGGGTGCAAAGGTACAAATAATATTAAGAATAAGCCTTTAAACATCAATAAAATATCTTTCTATACTTTGTTTATTGTCTTTTTTTTTGTACCTTTGCAGTGTTATGAAGCAAAATGAACGGCCAGGGAGACTGGCGAGACCATTCGTGGGTGGTGCGATGGTGATGCTGATGATGAGTGTCACGGCATCGGCGTGTTGCTGCGGCAATGCCGACGAGGAGGCGGAGGCGGACAGTACTGCCATTGTTGAACCTGCTGAGAGACACTTGTCGCTGCTCATTGCCGGCGACCTGATGCAGCACATGCCGCAGATTAAGGCGGCTCGGCTTCCCGACGGCTCTTATAATTACGATGAGTGCTTTGCGGGCATCAAGGCTGAGGTGGAGCGTGCTGACGTTGCTGTGGCGAACTTCGAGACGACGCTGGCCGGTCCGCCGTATAGCGGTTTCCCGAAGTTCTCGGCGCCCGACGATTTCCTGAAGGGCGTGCTGGATGCCGGTTTCGACATCATGCTCACGGCCAACAACCATTGCGTCGATACGCATCGGAAGGGGTTGGAGCGGACGCTTGCCATGATGGACTCGCTGGGAATGAGGCACTTGGGAACGTACAGGAACCGTGCTGAGCGGGAGAGGAACTATCCCTTCCTGCTGGAGAAGAACGGGGTGCGCATCGTCTTGCTCTGCTTCACTTACGGCACCAATGGCTTGCCTGTGCCGGAACCTTGCTTGGTGAATATGATGGATACGACGCTGATTGCCGCCGACATCGAGAAGGCGCGCCGGATGAAGCCCGACGCCATCATTGCGCTGCCGCATTGGGGCATTGAGTACGAGACGCTACCCTCGAAGGCCCAGAAGGACATGGCCCGGTGGCTGCTGCAACATGGCGTGGACCACATCATTGGCGGGCATCCGCATGTGGCTCAGCCGGTTGAGCTGCGCAACGGGGGACGAAACCTGATTGCCTGGTCGATGGGGAATGTGGTGAGCAACCAAAGCAAGCCCAACACCTACGGCGGGTATATGGTGCGGCTGGACTTCACCAAGAACGACTCGCTGACCTGGCTCTCCGACCACTGCTATTCGCTCTACTGGGTGAGCCGTCCGCCCGACAACGGCTATCGGCATCAGTACCGCATCCTCCCTATAGACTATCCCGACTCACTGCTCACGACGACGGAAAAGACGCTTCGCAGCGCCATACGTGGAAGCATGCGCAAGCTCATGAAGGAGCACGGCAGGGGCGAGATACGGGAGAAGCCGATGTGAGTTTCTCCCTGCTGAATCTTATTCTTCCTGGCTTAGTATCTGGGTGGCATGCTCCTTGGTGTTGACCTGCTTGCCGGCAAGGATTTTCTCGATGAAACCGTCCTTATTGATGATGAATGTCGTGCGGATGGTGCCCATCGTCTTCTTTCCGTACATGGTCTTCTCGCCCCACGCACCCATCGCCTCCAGGAGGGTCTTGTCCACATCGGCTATGAGGGGGAAGGGCAGCGCGTGTTTCTCCTTGAACTTCTGATGGGATGAGGCGGAGTCTTTGCTCACGCCGACCACTTCGTAGCCTGCCCCTTGCAACTCGCCGTAGCGGTCGCGCAGACTGCAAGCCTCAGCCGTACAGCCGCTCGTATTGTCCTTCGGATAGAAATAGAGCACGAGTTTTCGGCCCTTATAGTCACTCAGACGGATGTCCCGTCCCTGTTCATCTTTGCCCAGCACCTCGGGCGCACGGTCTCCTACTTTCATTGTCTTGGCATTTTACATTAGCATTCGGGAGCAAAGATACGGCTTTTTTCAGAACATACAAAAGCGCAATGCAGATTTTAGAGGGGCACGATGCATATATATTATAAATAATGTATTGCGACCCCCGATGTAATGGGCTCCAAAACACAGGCTGCTGCGAAGGCCGATGCAGGCAGCTGAAAAGCCCGACGCAGGCAGCAGCAAAGGCCGACGCAGCTGCCTGCATTTTTCGACGCAGCTGCCTGCATCGAAAAATGCCCTTTCCGGCGATGTCTGGCACTCGCTTTTCCAAAATTCCACTCTGCAGCACGCTAAAACGCCCTCAAAACACCTCTTTTTGTCGCAAAACCAAAAGAATTTATCGTTTTTCAATAAAGTTTTTGCATTTTTCCTTGCAAGTAATTGAAAAACCACTTACCTTTGCACCGAAATTATTTATCGTTTAACAATAAAACATTACTATTATGAAGAAGAAACTTAAAGTTTACAGCATCTTGTTGGCGGTCGTTCTCTGTTTTTCCATCGTTAATGGAGTGTACGAGCAGAACTGGTCGAGTTCGAGCGGGGAAAGTGATGAGGAACTTACTTTTGGCCCCTTGCCTGACGAGTTTGTAACGGTAGAGGAGATTGAGGGAGGTGTCAGGACAATCTACAAACCCTTGTTCACGATTCAAGTCGAAGTGTTCCCAAAGAACTTAAAGAAAGACAGGTATCTGGTCAGCAAAGTGGGCGAGCAGGCTTGCCAAGTGGAGATGCGGGAGGTACGCCTCGGAATCCCCAACGAAAAGTTGTTCCGTTCCACTCCTTACATCATGACATTCTGCCTGTTCATCCCTATTCTGGCGCTTTTCATCTGGCTTTTCGTCATCGTCTTCCAAGTGATTCGTTCCATAATCCGGAGTGAAGTCTTCGTCTCCAGTCTTGCAGGAAAGTTGGAGCGAGCCGGCATTCTGCTTGTTGTTATCCAGCTTTTATGCTATGCCGGAGCCTATGTCATAACCTATTCACTCAAGCAGTTGGTTCATCTGGCATACTATGAAATCAAGGGCGTGGCCTATCCCTCAGACATCTTCATCATCGTCGGTCTCATCCTGATGATAGTCTCACAGATTGTCCTCATGGGCAAGGAATTGCAGGAAGAACAGGAGTTAACCATCTAAACACGACAATTATGAGTATAATTGTTAATGTAGATGTGATGATGGCCAAGCGCAAGATGTCATCACAGGAGCTTGCCGAAAAGATTGGCATAACGGCTGCCAACCTCTCCATCCTCAAGACGGGCAAAGCAAAAGCCGTGCGTTTCTCAACCCTCGAAGCCATCTGTCAAGCCCTCGACTGCCAGCCAGGCGACATCCTGGAATACAGAGCAGACGAGGAGGAGTAAGGCTTGGCTAACACGGAAAGGATTTCTTTTCAAACAACGGATTAAACGGATTAAACGGATTGGCTACGCCTTTAGGGGTAAAAAATAATCCGTGCAATTCGTATAATCCGTGATTAAAAAGATTTCGCTCTGTGGCTCAAATTCTAGTCTCCGTGCAGGGCTTTGTCCACGCTGCCACGTTCGAGCAGGCGTTCTTGCGCTTCGTCATAACCGATGCCAAGCGATTCCTGTATCATTCTGGTGCCCCTGTCCACCAGTTTTGCATTGGTGAGTTGCATCTTCACCATGCGGTTGCCTTCCACCCTGCCCAGCCGAATCATCAACGATGTCGAGATCATATTGAGCACCATCTTCTGTGCAGTGCCACTCTTCATGCGGCTCGAGCCGGTGACAAACTCGGGACCTACGATGGTCTCTATGGCAAAGTCGGCTGCCGCAGCCAGAGGCGTATGTGGATTGCTCGTGATGCAGCCTGTCAGGAGGCCTTGCTTTCTAGCTTCGCCGACGGCTCCGATGACATAAGGTGTTGTGCCGGAAGCAGCGATGCCGAGCACGGTGTCGTCCTTCGTAGGCGAAAACATCAGCAAGTCCTGCCAGCCCTTCTCGGGGAAATCCTCAGCATTCTCGACTGCCGAACGCAGGGCCTTGTCGCCTCCGGCAATGATGCCAATCACGATGTCGGCAGGGAGACCGAACGTCGGAGGCAGTTCACTGGCATCGAGCACCCCGAGCCGGCCGCTTGTGCCTGCTCCCACATAAAACAGCCTGCCGCCCCGTTTCATCCTTGGCTCCACGGCTTCCACAAAGGCCTGAATGGCAGGAATAACCTTGCCTACAGCCTCGGCCACGCGCACATCCTCGTCGTTGATGTGACGCAAGAGTTCGCCGACCGACATCTTCTCCAGGTGGTCATAGTGCGACGGCAGCTCTGTTATCTTGTCTTTTGCTTCCACACCGCAAATTTACACCTTTTTTCGATACGAACAAAGCCTATCTGCAAACATTTGCAAACTGCCAGGCCTACTGCAAAGTATTGCAAACAAAAAAACTTGCATCGTTCGGCATTTTATCATACCTTTGCTCCAACAAAACGCAAAAACACGCTTCTCGAACAAACATACATCTTTAATTAAACACTTTCAACATGAAAAAGATTCTATTGGCGGGCATCATGCTGCTCACCGCACTGATGGCCAGTGCACAAATCAAGGTTGCACCAAAGATGCAGAAGGGCGACAAGAAGGTTTATGTGACAGAGACCACAACCACCATCGCCGGACAGAAGTCCATCACGATGACCGTCGAGACACAGTACGCGGTGACCGACGTGACGCCCGACGGCTACGTGCTCAACGTTACAGTAACCGATGTGCAGACCGACGCCGACAAGAACGACCTAACGGGGCGCATCATTTCGCTGAGCCAGGAGATGCTTAAGGGCATCAATACATCACTCTCTACCGACAAGGACGGCAAGGTGATGGGGATTCTGAACTATCAGGAAGTTAAGAACAATAGAGAGCAGTTCATCGACAAAATGCTGGAGGAAGTGCCTGCCACACCCGCCCTTTCGAAGGATGTACTGAAAGAGCAAATCTTAGATCAGCTCTCTGAAGAATCCCTTCTAAAGAGTATGCAGATAAGCAGAAGCCCCCTTACCTTGAACGGCAAGACCATCACCAACGGCATGCAGGATGAGTTCCTCAATCTGGATGGCCTAAGGATGAAGCGCACTTACGCTGTCACTCAAGACAACACAATAGAGACCACTTCCGCCATCAACCTGAGCAATGAGGAGATGAAGCAGTTCGTCATTGGTCAGGTAGAGAAGCTGATGCCCGGACAAGCCGATATGGTACGGCAGAACATCGACACCATCATAAGCACAGGCATGCTGAAGCTCAAGATAGACGAAAAGGATGTCTATACCCTGCAGGCTGACGGCTGGGTGAGCGGCATCACATCGAATACAATCTGCGACACAATGGGACAGAAGACGACGGTCAGCGGCGTCGTACGCCTCAAACAATAATACCACGTAATCCTGAACGAGATGTTGACCATACTGACGAGTCGCGAACTCTTCCTCATCATTCTGGGAACGGCCATCTACATCGCCCTCTTCATCGTGACGGTGCAGAACAGCCGCCGCAAGATACTGTCGCTCAGGCAGAGACTGGATAAGGTGCGCATCATGCAGGAGCAGTACGACATCGAGGGCGGCGAGCAGAAGATTGCCGAACTGGAGTGTCTCATCCAGAAGCTGGGCGACGAGAACTCGATGCTCCGCCTGGAGCTGGAGGAGAAGAAACTGGCGCTGGACTATAATAATAAGGTAGCCATCATCGAGAACGAAAAGAGGCAGCAGGCCGAGACGGTCATCATCTCGAGCGACGTCTATCGCCGCATCCAGGAGTGCCTGAATACGGGGAAGAGCCTGAACTATCAGGACTGGGGCGAGTTGACGCAATTGCTGAACAGCATCTATACAGGCCTGACGGAGAAGCTCTACAGTCTCCACCCGATGAGCGAACAGGAACTGCACGTCAGCCTGCTCATCAAGATGCACATCCAGCCTAAGGACATCGCCATGCTGACGGCCCATTCGAAGGAAAGCATCGCTACGACGCGCAGCCGCCTCTATTCGAAGGTGTTCGGACGGAAAGGCTCGTCGAAGGACTGGGACGACTTTATTCTCACTTTGTGAGAAAGTTAAGAGTTAAAAGTTAAGAGTTAAAAGTGGGGGCTTGAAAATAAATTGTTATTTGAGGTACGTGAATAAATAATAAATAGTAAATCGTTAAATAGTTAAATAGTAAATTATCATGCTTGATTATTTTACATTACACATGTGGCAGATCTGGGCCATACTGGCTGTAATCTGCCTGATTCTGGAGCTCACGGCTGGTGATTTCTTCATCATCTGCTTCTCCATCGGAGCGGTGTTTGCCTGCCTCACGGACGCTCTTGGCGGCAGCATCATCATGCAACTCATCGTGTTTGCCATCTTCACGCTGGCAAGCCTGTTCTTTGTACGCCCCTTTGCTGTTCGTTTCCTTCACAAGGGAGAATCGAACCGCGTCAGCAATGCCGATGCTTTGCTGGGCCGCAAGGGTAGAGTCGTCGAGACGGTGAAAGCCGACAGCTTCGGTCGCGTACAGATTGACGGCGACATCTGGAAGGCCGTCACCAACGAGGCTCAGGACATTCCCGAAGGCGCCAACGTACGCGTCATCTCGCGCGAAAGCACCATCATCACAGTAGAAACAATCACCATTAACCAATAAACCATAAAACTATGACTTACTTCCTTATTGCAATCGTCGTTTTGGTAGTAATCTTTGCCAAGATGGCACTCGTGATTATCCCTCAGTCGGAAACCAAGATTGTGGAGCGCCTGGGACGCTATCATGCTACCCTGCAGCCTGGCATTAACATCATCATCCCCTTCATCGACAGGGCAAAGTCGATTGTCGTGCTCAACCACGGACGCTATCAGTACTCCACCACCATCGACCTGCGCGAACAGGTCTATGACTTCCCCAAGCAGAATGTCATCACGAAGGATAACGTGCAGACGGAAATCAACGCGCTGCTCTACTTCCAGATTGTTGACCCCTTCAAGGCAACCTACGAAATCAACAACCTGCCCAACGCCATCGAGAAACTGACGCAGACGACCCTGCGTAACATCATCGGCGAACTGGAACTGGACGAGACGCTGACCAGCCGCGACACCATCAACAAGAAGCTCTCTGCCGTGCTCGACGACGCTACAGACAAGTGGGGTGTGAAGGTGAATCGCGTTGAGTTGCAGGACATTACGCCTCCAGACTCCGTCTTGACAGCCATGGAGAAGCAGATGCAGGCAGAGCGTAACAAGCGTGCCCAGATTCTCACCTCCGAGGGCCAGAAGGCAGCCGAAATCCTGGCTTCCGAAGGCGAGAAGACAGCCATCGTGAACAAAGCAGAGGCCGCCAAGCAGGAAGCCATCCTGCAGGCCGAAGGTGAGGCACAGGCTCGCATTCGCGTGGCTGAGGCAGAGGCAAAGGCCATCGAACTCATCACCGAGGCCGTGGGTAAATCGACAAACCCCGCCAACTACCTGCTCGCTCAGAAGTACATCCAGATGATGCAGGAACTGGCCGAAGGCGACAAGACGAAGACCGTCTATCTGCCTTACGAAGCCACCAACCTGCTCGGCTCCATCGGCGGCATCAAGGACCTGTTCAAAACAGAATGAAAGAAATGAAATAATGAAATAATGAAAATAAGAAAGCCTGACTTCCCAGCGAAGTCGGGCTTTTTTGTTTTTTTCCTGCTTTACCCACCCATTCGTTGTTTTCCTTTTCTTTTTTCTCTTGTTCTTTTGGGAATGCAAATAAAAAAGCCTAACTTTGTAACGCAGAATAAGCATTACGACTCTGACATCATGAAAGTTATAGAGACGATAGGCAACAGGGACTTGCTCAACAGAGAAAAGACATTATTCCTCTGCTCCAAGAGGACTCCTATTGGGCTATATGAATATGTTTTCAAATGGACGGACAGCCTGACGGAAAGAGACTGCATTGCTTGCTTCAATTCTACCGACATGGAGGCTGAGGTGCTAAAAGCCCTGTTAGTTGCAAAGGTACCTACCATCTTGTTCGTAATGAACCGTTTTACGGATGTCAACAATATCCAGATAGAAAAAGCCTTACAAGAAAAGCGCATAGCCATCGTTGTGCTGAAACGAGATGAACCACAAGGGATGGGACCGACTCCAAGATTGAGAAACGAGTATGTGCTTTCCCTTTGCCAGCATGTGGTATGCGGCTATGTCAACAGGAACGGCAGCGTGTTCCCACTGTTGGCAGGTCGGAATGATGTGGAAAGGCTGATTGACGACAGACAAGCATTGATGGCAGCAGAATCCAACACACATGAACGTTGGACGGTGGCACAAGACAAAGTGCTCCTGCGGATGTTCTATGCTGACATGGGAATACACGCCATCCACAAACGTCTGCATCGAACCTATGCAGCCATCAATATTCGTATTCGGTCTATCACTCAACCTGAAGAATGGCTGAAGGGACGAGAGTTTGAAGACTATGTCCTAAATTTATTCAATATCCAAGAAGGAAGGAAACTTGTGCTGCAGGAATGGCAAGGCGACAAGTCGTTGGGAATGATTCAACCGGAAAACAACAGCAATCCAGACTTTGTGTTCCGATACGACAAGGAAGAATTTGCCATAGAATGCAAATGGAGAGAAAAGCTAAAGAAAGATTTAAGCAAAGACTTGTTCCCCGCAAACAGAATAGAAAACTATCAACTCTTTTCAGAGACCCGGAACATACCTGTCACCATCATTCTTGGCGTAGGCGGCGAACCCAGTAATCCCGATTTGTTATACAGGATTACTTTGGAAAACTTAAATTCCATCATATCCGGGGCTGTTTCCATTACGAAGTTCCTCTGTCAAAAACATACGTTCAATGCCGCTACCTTTGTCCGAAAAAAGGAGTCCAAAGGGAAAGCATATACGATGGAGGAGAAACGGAAACAACACTCAAATGCGTATAAGTCATGGTCCCCTGCCGATGACAAACAGCTGATAATTCTTCATAAAAAGGGAAAAAGCATAAAAGAACTCTCCACCTTCTTTGAGCGAAACGAAGGAGCAATACTTTCGCGAATAAAAAAACTTACGGAAACAAACGTTGCAAAACAATAGTTAGGATGTCCTTACTATTTATTTGTTAATTCCAGACACCAACAGTAACAACAATCAAGGTGTAAGCAAAACGATGATTTTACTTACACCCTGAATTTTGGCAAACTCGCCAGAATCGCTTCATATCCTTTTAGTGGCACTTTTCTACTCCAGAGCAAAAAGACGCGCTTAAATCGAATTTGCACTGATACACAGATAGTTATAAAGCGTCACATAATGGCTTATGATGTCGTTTTGCAAGATAGAGATGCCTAAATCATACGAAAATCAGGCAAATTTGGCCTTTCAATAGGGTGAAGTTCACCAGTGAAGTTGACAAAGTTCACCAGTGAAGTTTTTAATCTCGACCTGAGAAGTTGTCAAAATCGACGCGTTTTCCCGCATTTTTCGACACCTTAAAATCTGACACTTTGCAAGCGTCATATTACTTTTGCTTACTTTTTGACAATTTTAAGGTCGGCAAGTCATATTGCGTCCTACACAGAAAGGATGTTGGGCAGTCAGCACAGAGAACTTCCACATTGAAAGGAGCAAGAATCCGTCTTCGTTTGCCTGTAATTACAGGTTCTCTGCTTCAAGAACTGCCTCTTCTTTTTCACTTACGAGAACTTTGAATGATGAAATTGTCCGGTTCATTCCTCCGAAACCATTCTTGGCTCTGTATTTGATGTTTACTGTAAATATCTGCTGAGCAGAGTCACTTGTACAAGTACAATTCTCTTCTTTATAAGAATCCAGATCTCGAAGATGGTCTTTTAGATATAATCTGGCAGCAACACGTGCACGGAATATCTTATCTTCTAAAACTTTCTTTGCATTCTTTTCCGCCTCTTTTGCTGCCTCGATAGAGTCTTTCCTGGCTTGCTCTGCTTCCATCTGTGCCTTTTCTTCGTCGGACATCATTGCATAGCCGATTCCGCCGGCGACGAGAGCTAAAACAGTCCATGCCAAGAAGCCAATGAGTACTGATTTCATCATGCTTGCTTCTTTCTTTGTGCGGAAATAATAGCCAGCATAGATTGCCCCTGCGAGTGCCAATAAAACTAATATTCCCTCCATAACTCTCTTTTTATCTATACTTTATTTCATTTGGTTTGCAAGCGATTGTGGTTCGCGGCGGACATCCCAGAAATCAGCTATTTCAATATGGTCGTCAACAACACGATAGACTATCTTGTTTAATCGGTTTACTACGATACTACGATAGGTGCTTGGGAAGTCTGCTAGTAATGGTTCTATTGATCCAAGGTGTGGATGCAATTTTAAAAGATTATTGACACGACGAACCTCTAATTTAAATTGAACTTTTGAATTACTGCCAAACTCTTTCTGGATGAAATCCGCAGTTTGATCCAATGCCGTTCTGGCCTTAGGACTCCATCGAACGGTCATCATGCTGTTGTCTGATTAAACTCTTCCTGCCCTTCTGCCACCATTCTCAGATCTTCGAAAACTTCATCATCTGTGAAGTATCGGTCTTCAGCGAAGTCACGTTCGGACTGTGCAATCCTTTCGTGAATCTCTTCTATCGTGTATGGATCTTGTGCCTCATCTTTACGCACATATTCCTTTAACTCTTCTACAAGCCACATCATGTCATTTGTAGAAAGCGTGCCGGTCAGATAGTCACGAAGTCCTGTTAATGCTTGCGTACTCATAAAACCTTTCCTTATACCTTAATAAATATATAATGGGGCTATGAGACATTTTATTCTCATAGCCCCATTTGGTTATAGCCCCTTAGTCTGCGAGCTTTGCGCAGATGAACTCGCGGTTCAGGCGGGCGATGTTCGAGATGGTCTCGCACTTCGGGCAGACGGCTTCGCAAGCACGTGTGTTGGTGCAGTTGCCGAAGCCCAGTTCGTCCATCTTCGCTACCATTGCCTTTGCACGCTTGGCGGCTTCTACCTTACCCTGAGGCAGCAGGGCGAGCTGGCTTACCTTGGAGCTGACGAAGAGCATTGCGGAGCCGTTCTTGCAGGCTGCCACGCAGGCACCGCAACCGATGCAGCTGGCGCAATCCATAGCCTCGTCGGCATCTTCCTTCGGAATCAGGATAGCATTAGCATCCTGAGCCTGACCTGTGCGAACCGTTGTGTAACCGCCTGCCTGCATAATCTTGTCGAAGGCGTTGCGGTCCACCATGCAGTCCTTGATGACAGGGAAACCAGCTGAGCGCCAAGGCTCAACGGTGATGGTCTCGCCGTCCTTGAACTTACGCATATAGAGCTGGCAGGTTGTAGCGCCACGCTCTGTCTTGCCGTGAGGTGTGCCGTTGATGTAGAGCGAGCACATGCCGCAGATGCCTTCGCGGCAATCGTGGTCGAACACGAAAGGCTCCTTGCCCTCATTGATGAGCTCCTCGTTCATGATGTCGAGCGCCTCGAGGAACGAGGTGTCGTCGGGAATGTTCTTCAACTCATGCGTGTCGAAGTGACCCTTGTCCTTAGGACCGTTCTGCTTCCAGAACTTAATTGTGACTGATATATTCTTTGCCATGATTAGTTCTTGTAGTTACGAGTTTGTACTTTTATTATTTCGTAATTGAGGGGCTCCTTCACGAGTTCGGGTGCTTTGTCGTCGCTGCCCTGGTAGTCCCAGCAGCCTACGTAGAAGAAGTTCTCGTCGTCGCGCTTTGCCTCGCCTTCCTCGGTCTGATGCTCTTCGCGGAAGTGGCCGCCGCAGCTCTCTTCACGGTGCAGGGCATCGTAAGCCACGAGCTCGCCCATCAGGATGAAGTCGCGCAGGTGGATGGCCTTGTCGAGCTCGACGTTGAGGCCTTCCTTGCTTCCTGGGATGAAGAGGTTGGTATCGAACTCCTGACGCAGAGCCTTGAGCAGCTTCAAGCCTTCCTCGAGGCCTTCCTTCGTGCGACCCATGCCGACGTGCTCCCACATAATGTGGCCAAGCTCCTTGTGGATGGAGTCAACGGAGCGCTTGCCCTTGATGTTCATCAGGCGGTCAATCTCCTTCTCGACAGCCTTCTCCGTCTCGGCGAACTCAGGCAGATCGGTTGAGAGACGTGGCCAAATAGCCTGGTCTGCAAGGTAGTTCTGGATGGTGTAAGGCAGTACGAAATAGCCGTCGGCAAGTCCCTGCATGAGGGCAGAAGCGCCAAGGCGGTTGGCTCCGTGGTCTGAGAAGTTGCACTCGCCGATAGCGAAGAGGCCAGGGATGGTGGTCTGCAACTCGTAATCGACCCAAACGCCGCCCATCGTATAGTGGATGGCGGGGAAGATCATCATGGGATAGTAGTAATCGACGCCGTTCTTTGTGCAAGCCTTCTCGCCCGGATTGACGTCGGTTATCTCTTCGTACATGTCGAAGAGGTTGCCGTAGCGCTGACGAATCTCGTCGATGCCGAGGCGCTGGATGCTTTCAGAGAAGTCGAGGAAGACGGCCAGACCGGTGTTGTTCACGCCGAAGCCCTTGTCGCAACGCTCCTTTGCTGCGCGGCTTGCAACGTCGCGAGGAACGAGGTTGCCGAAGGCGGGATAGCGGCGCTCCAGATAGTAGTCGCGGTCCTCTTCTGGTATCTCATAGCCCTGCTTGGTGCCGGCCTGAAGAGCCTTTGCGTCCTCGAGCTTCTTCGGAACCCAGATGCGGCCGTCGTTACGCAGTGACTCGGACATAAGGGTCAGCTTCGACTGCTTGTCGCCGTGCACGGGAATACAGGTGGGGTGAATCTGCACATAAGAGGGGTTGGCCATCATTGCGCCCTTGCGGAAGCACTGAACGGCGGCGGTGCAGTTACAGCCCATGGCGTTGGTCGAGAGGAAGTAGGTGTTGCCATAGCCGCCAGTAGCGATGACGACAGCGTTTGCGCTGAAGCGCTCCAACTTGCCGGTGACAAGGTTCTTGGCGATGATGCCACGGGCGCGGCCGTCGATGATGACCACGTCTTCCATCTCATAGCGCGTGAAGAGCTTCACCTTGCCGCGCTGTACTTCCTTGCTGAGTGAAGAGTATGCACCGAGCAGCAACTGCTGACCTGTCTGTCCCTTTGCATAGAAGGTACGGCTCACCTGGGCGCCACCGAACGAGCGGTTGGCCAGCATGCCGCCGTATTCACGAGCGAAGGGAACACCCTGTGCCACGCACTGGTCGATGATGTTGTTACTTACCTCTGCCAGACGATAGACGTTGGCCTCGCGAGCACGATAGTCACCGCCCTTGACGGTGTCATAGAAGAGACGATAGACGGAGTCGCCATCGTTCTGGTAGTTCTTGGCTGCATTGA
>Ga0247610_10001553_pt1 | contig 28368 bp, 17 predicted proteins | sample 174DNAGHGhighgp2_FD_193483 | JGI IMG/M metagenome (GOLD analysis project Ga0247610, IMG submission 193483) | Sheep rumen microbial communities from Palmerston North, Manawatu-Wanganui, New Zealand - 1742 DNA GHGhigh gp2 | ecosystem: Host-associated > Mammals > Digestive system > Stomach > Rumen...
GAGAAAGTGTGGTATTATCAGCAGCTGTTTCTAATAATGTAGCATCTACCCAAGACTTTTTCCCATTAATGGTTTTATACCAAGAAAAACAATATGCAGCAGGTAAGATTCCTGGTGGATTCTTAAAAAGAGAAGGAAAGGCTACAACTCATGAAACATTAGTTTCAAGATTAATTGATAGACCTATTCGTCCATTATTTGCTGAAGGATTTAATAATGAAGTACAAGTTATTAATACAGTATTATCAAATGATCCTGACTGTTCAACTGCAATGGCAGCAATGTTAGGTTCATCTATTGCATTAATGATTTCAGATATTCCATTTGAAGGACCTATCGCAGGTGTAGTTGTTGGTAAGGTAAATGGAGAGTTAATTATTAACCCAACACCTGAACAATTAGAAATTTCAGATATCAATTTAACAGTTGCAGGTACACATACTGCAATCAACATGGTTGAAGCTGGTGCTAGATTCGTATCAGAAGATGATATGTGGGAAGCATTAAAGTTTGGTCATGCAGAAATTCAAAAACTTTGCGATTTCGAACAAGAAATTGTTAAAGAATGTGGTAAAGAAAAATATGTTCCTACTCTATTTGAAGTAGATAAGGAAGTTGAAGCACAAGTTAAGGCTTATGCTGAAGAAAAATTAATTAAAGCAATTCGTGTTGAAGATAAATTAGAGCGTTATGCTGCAATTGATAAAGTAAATGAAGATACTTTAGAAGAATTTGGTAAGAAAGTATTCGTTAAAGACCTTGGTGAAATTAAGGTTGAAGATACTGAAGCTAAGGCTTTATATTTAAAGAGTGTTCAATATACATTAGATGAAATCTTACATGGTGAAGTAAGAAGAATGATTGCTGTAGATAAGATTAGACCTGATGGACGTAAGGTTGATGAAATTAGACCTTTATCATCTAGAGTTGATGTATTACCTAGAGCACATGGTTCTGCATTATTCACAAGAGGTCAAACTCAAAGCTTAGGTACTGTAACATTAGGACCTCTATCTGATGCTCAAATTTTAGATGGTTTATCTGATGAACCAGATAAGAGATTTATGTTACATTACAATTTCCCTCAATTCTCAGTAGGTGAAACAGGAAGATATGGTGCCCCTGGTAGAAGAGAAATTGGTCATGGTGCCTTAGGTGAAAGAGCATTATCATATGTTATTCCATCTGAAGAAGAATTCCCATATACAATTAGAGTTGTATCAGAAATATTAGAATCAAATGGTTCATCAAGCCAAGCAACTATTTGTTCTGGTACATTAGCATTAATGGCTGCAGGTGTTCCTATTAAAGCTCCTGTTGCTGGTATTGCAATGGGCTTAATCATGACAGATGATCAACATTATACAATTTTAACTGATATTCAAGGTATGGAAGATCACTTAGGTGATATGGACTTTAAGGTTGCAGGTACTAGAGAAGGTATTACAGCTTTACAAATGGATATCAAGATTAAAGGTATTACATATCAAATTTTAAAAGAAGCATTAGCACAAGCTAAGAAAGGTAGACTTGAAATATTAGACCATATGGCAACAACTATTTCTAGTGTTAGACCTGAATTATCTAAATATGCTCCTAAGGTTGTTACAGCTCAAATTAATCCAGATAAGATTAAGGATGTAATTGGTGCTGGTGGAAAGAATATTAACGCAACAATCGAGAAATTTGATAATGTTAAGATTGATATTGAACAAGATGGTAAAGTATTTGTAATGCATTCAGATATGCAAACTGCAAAAGCTTGTCTTGATTATATCGTTAATTCAGTAAAAGAGGCTGAAGTAGGTAAAATCTATACTGGTAGAGTTACTAGAGTAGAAAAATATGGCGTATTTGTTGAATTATGGCCTGGAACTGAAGGCTTATGTCATATTTCTAAATTAGCATTCGAAAGAGTAGAAAAGGCTGAAGATGTAGTTTCATTAAATGATGAAATCATCGTTAAATGCATTGGCGTAAATGAGAAGGGTCAAATTGACTTATCAAGAAAAGATGCATTAAAGGATGCTCAAAAGAAATTTGAAAAGAAGCCAGAAGAAACTCAAGAATAATAAAAATTAAGATGTACACATTTTGTACATCTTTTTAAATCTAAAAAGAGGTATTATTATGGATTATAAAGAATATTTAAAAGAAATAGCATATAAAATATTTTTAACTGATTCTCCTACAGGTTATTCTAAAAATATTGATGAAGTAATTACTAATATATTAAAAGAAATTGGATATACAAATATTAAAAAGACTAATAAAGGTAATTTATTAATTGAAATTGAAGGTGAATCTAATAAAAAAACTATTGCAACATCTGCGCATTCAGATACACTTGGTTTAATGGTAAGATCTATTAATTCAGATGGTACATTAAAAGTTACTAATGTAGGTGGACCACAGGCTGCAACATTAGATGGTGAATATTGTAAAATAGTTACAAGAGATGGAAAAACATATACAGGTACTGTATTATCATCATCACCATCAAGCCATGTTTATCCTGATGCTAAAACAAAAGAAAGAAATTTTGATAATTTAATTGTTAGAATTGATGAGAACGTTAAAACAGTTCTAGATGTCAAAAAACTTGGAATAGATAATGGTGATTATATTTGCTATGACCCTAAAACAATAATTACTGATTCTGGATTCTTAAAATCTAGATTTATTGATGATAAAGGATCAGTATGTGCTATTTTAACTGTACTTAAAAAATTAAAGGATGAAAATAAAAAGCCAAAATATAACACTTTAGTATATTTTGTTAATCAAGAAGAGGTTGGCCATGGTGCTGCCGCAGTTAGCCAAAAAATTGATGAATTTGTAACTGTAGATATGGGCTGTGTTGGACTTGATTTATCAGGTAATGAATATGCTGTATCAATTGCTGCAAAGGATTCTAATGGTCCATATGATTATGAATTAACATCTAAACTAATTAATTTAGCAAAGAAAAATAAATTAAATTATGTTGTAGATATATTCCCATATTATGGTTCTGATATTGGTGCTGCATGGAGTGCTGGAGTTGATTGTAAGGGTGCTTTAATTGGTCCTGGTGTACATGCATCACACGGAATGGAAAGAACACATTTAGATGCTATAAATAATACAATAGAATTATTATATTCATATTTATTAGAAGAATAAAAACTTGAATAAATAATTATTTTTGTTATAATATTTAGCGGTAGCCTGGTAATCGAGCAGAAATGTTAGGAAAGTCCATGCTGACACAGCCTGTGATGGCTGTAGTGTTTGTGCTAATCTAATAAATAAGGTTAGGTACCATTACGGTAACGGCGGAAGTAGCCTAAGTCTTTGATATGGCAATCTTCCATAAAGTGCCACAGAAACGAAATCTTAGGGAAACCTAAGGGTGAAACGTTGGTAAACCCCGCAAGTCAGAAACCCAAATTTTGGTAGGGGAGTTGTCAAAATCAAAACGAAGATAATGACAGACATAGTGTAGATAAATGATTACCTAATACAAAACATGGCTTATAAGCTACTAGAGGACTTCGGTCCTCTTTAATTTTGCATAAATATCTTTAAATCATTGATTTAAAGCCTTTTTTTTGATAAAATTATTCAAGAATGGAGTGATAATATGGATGATCTTGAAAAACTAAAACAAAGACAAGCATTAATTAGAAATTTCTGTATTATTGCTCATATCGATCATGGTAAAACTACATTATCTGATAGAATACTTGAAATATGCGATTCTGTTGAAGAAAGAGAAATGCAAGAACAATTATTAGATTCAATGGAATTAGAAAGAGAAAGAGGTATAACTATTAAATTAAATAGTGTTGCCTTAAAATATAAAGCTAATAATGGGATTGAATATGAATTTCATTTAATAGATACTCCAGGTCATGTTGACTTTACATATGAAGTATCAAGAAGCTTAGCTGCATGTGAGGGTGCTATATTAGTTGTAGATGCAACACAGGGTGTTGAAGCTCAAACACTTGCAAATGTATATTTAGCATTAGATAACAATCTAGAAATATTACCATTAATTAATAAAATAGATTTACCTTCAGCTGATCCTGAAAATGCTAAAAAGGAAATAGAAGATATAATAGGCATTCCTGCCTATGAAGCAGTTTTAGCTTCTGCAAAAACAGGTCTTGGTGTACGTGATATATTAGAACAGGTTGTATCATATATACCTGCCCCTACAGGAGATATAACAGCTCCACTTAAAGCATTAATATTTGATTCAGCATTTGATTCATATAGAGGTGTTGTTATACTAATATGTGTTAAAGAAGGAATACTTAAAGTAGGAGATAATATTAAATTTATGGCAACAGGTGCTACATATGAGGTAGTAGAGCTTGGTGTTAGAACTCCAAAAGAAGTTAAAAGGGATTATTTAATGGCTGGTGATGTAGGTTTTATTACAGCATCAATAAAAGACATTAATTCAGTCCATGTTGGTGATACAATAACTTTATCTAATAATCCTGCAAAAACGCCTTTAACAGGCTATAGAAAGCTAAATCCGATGGTATATTGTGGTCTATATCCAATTGATTCAAAAAAATACCAAGATTTAAGAGATGCACTAGATAAAATTAAATTATCAGATGCATCATTAGTATTTGAACCTGAAACATCAGAAGCATTAGGCTTTGGATTTAGAACTGGATTTTTAGGTTTATTACATATGGATATTATTAAAGAAAGAATATCTAGAGAATATAATATTGATTTAATTGCTACAGCACCATCTGTTAATTATCATGTATATTTAACTAATGGTGAAATGATTGAAATTGATAACCCATCTCAATTACCAGAACCACAAGTAATATCTAGAATTGAAGAGCCATTTGTTAAAGCTACAATAATGACTCCATCTGATTATATTGGTTCTATAATGGATTTATGTCAGAAAAAAAGAGGAACATTTATTGATATGCAATATGTTGAAGAAACAAGAGCAGTAATTCATTACAATATTCCGCTTTTAGAAATAGTATATGATTTCTTTGATAAATTAAAATCATATACAAAAGGTTATGCATCATTTGATTATGAGCTTGGAGATTATGAAGAATCTAAGCTAGTTAAAATGGATATAATGTTAAATGGAGATGTTGTAGATGCCTTATCTACAATTGTTCATAAAGATTTTGCATATGATAGAGGTAGAATATTAGTTGAAAAATTAAAACAAATAATACCTCGTCAATTATTTGAAGTCCCTGTCCAAGCAGTAATTAACCATAAAGTTATAGCTAGATCAGATATTAAAGCATTAAGAAAAGATGTTTTAGCTAAATGTTATGGTGGAGATATCTCAAGAAAGAAAAAATTACTAGAAAAGCAAAAAGAAGGAAAGAAGAAAATGAAAGAAATTGGATCTGTTGAAGTTCCACAAGAAGCCTTCTTAGCTATTTTAAAATCTGATGAAGAATAAAGAAAGGAGATAATAAAATGAAAAAAGACGGATGTCCATATTGCCATCAAGGTGAAGCATTAGCTAAATTTGGCGTATTAGCATTTGAAACTGAAACATCACTTGTAATTGTATTTAAAGATCAATCACATAAGGGTAGAGCAATAGTAGCATATAAAGATGACCATGTTGCTGAAATCCAAGATTTATCTGATGAAAAGAGAAATGCATTTATGAAAGATGTATCAGATGTTGCTAAAGCAATTCAAAAAGCTTATAACCCTGATAGAATCAATTATGGTGCATATGGTGATACATTAGGACACCTTCATTTCCATATTTGTCCTAAATATAAGGATGGATTTGAATGGGGTGGAACATTCCAAATGAACACTGGAAATTATGCATCTGATGCTGAAATTGAAGAAGTTATTAAAACTTTAAAAGCTAATTTTAGAAAGTAATTTAAAAGAGTTGCAAGATACACTATATTTTGCAACTCTTTTTTATAAGTTATATAACATAAAAAAGTGGCTGTGAGACCAACATTTTAAATGTTAATTTTTCACAGCCACTTTATATAATAAATATTTTATTTTATAAATGAATATATAGTATTTTTAATAAACTCATTTGTTGTTTCAAAATAATAATTTGAATCATCATATGAAAACATTAATTTTGAATTAATCATTAAATTATATGTTTTTTCACCGTTTTTAAGTTTTAAATCAATAACTACCTTTGCTAATTTATCATTATTAATATCAATATTTGTTTTAATTAAATATACTGAATCTAAGAAATTTAATATTGTATTAAAAACAGTAGAATTATCAATGTTATTATTAGAATACTTTAATACATTATTTTCATCGTATCCTCTAATATTAATATAATCAATATAATCTGAATTAATACCCTTTAAAAACTTACATACATTTGAAAATTTTGTTATTGGATTACCATATCCAATACTAAAATAGAAGAATCCAAAATGAGTTTTATCTATTATAAAATTAATTTTATAATATTGATATACATGTATATCATCATATTCATTATAAGTAACATCGATATATACATAACCATCTTTTATTTCATAATCAATAGTTCTAGTTTTTTCATCTTTATAATTGAAATTATAAAAATAAGTTTCAGTTACACTATCAATCTTAAAATTCTTATCATCAACAACTTTCATCTTTATTTGAAATTCATAATTTTCATCACATGAAAAAGCTAATCTAGTTACTGATGTATGTATATCAGAAGTATCAGTTATATCATTCCAAACTGATTTAACATAATTTGAATATATTTTTTTATCAATTGAACCATCTTTAGAATTAACATAAGCATAATTATAATCATCGCTATCAATTAAATCAGCTAGCTTATCATAATTGATCGATCTACAACTTGTTAATAAGATAGTAAATAAAGCAATAAATATTAGAAATACTTTTTTCATATTGCACATCACATCCTTTTATATTTTACACTAAAAAAATAAAATTAAAAAGAAAATATAATATTAATTATATATTTTTTATCTTGAATTATTATATTTCTAGTTATATAATTTATTCGTCATATTAAGGGGAGCCAAAAAGGCTGAGAGGATTAGATCGACCCTTGACCTGATCTAGGTAATGCTAGCGAAGGGATAATGTGGATTAAATATACACACTATTTTCTTTTTCGCATGTTCCTAGTGGAACATTTTTTTGTTTTATAAAGGAAGGAGAAAAAAGATGAAACAAAAGGTTTTTTCAACTAAGGTTTTAGCAGAAATAGCAATCTTTGCTGCCTTAGGTCTTGTCTTAGATGCACTATCAAGTGGTTTATTTAGAGGCATCTGGGTAAATGGTGGTTCAATTTGTATAGCTATGACTACTGTATTTATTTTAAGCTATAGAAGAGGTTTATTACCAGGACTATTATGTGGATTTATTTTATCAATAGTTCAAATGTTTTCTGGAATATATGTAATAAATGGAGTTACATATAGTGGAGCAATGAGAGTTTTAGCTCCATTCTTCCAAATTCTGTTAGATTATATTTTAGGTTATACGCTTTGTGGTTTAACAGGTGTATTTGCTAAAAAATATCATAATACTGATTCTAAGAAGACTAAGATTATATATATTTTAATTGGTACAATAGTTGCAGGATTATTAAAATTAATGTGTCATGTTCTTGCAGGAGGATTTTTCTGGTTAACTCCAGGATCATGGAATGGTATTAATACATCATCTTGGTTATATTCATTTGTTTATAATGGTTCATATGGTATTCCAAATATTATTTTATGTACTAGTATAATGGTTTTATTATCATTAAAATATGATTTCTTTTTATCACCAAAAGAAGAAAAGATTGAATATGTAAAAACAAAGAGAACTTTAAAAAATATTATTATAAAATCTGTAATGGCAGTTATTGCAATAGGCGCATTCGTATTTGCAACAATAAAGTTATCTAAATCTGTTTATACATATGAAAATGATGATATGGTTCATACAACAATTAAAGTTAATGATGAAGTTATAGTAGATAATTTTACATCTAATTCTTACGAATTAAATTTAAAAGAAGGAGACAAAGTTACATTTGACCTTTCAAGTAAGGCTGATGGTTATACATGTATTAAGTCTTTAGCAATTAAAGATACAGATAAGGTAATTACATTTGGCTATAATGGTAATTTCACTTCAAATTCACAAATTACATTACCAGAAAGCTATAATTCAGATGATTGTGATTGGGGTTCTGATTATACAGCATTTTATGAAGCAGTAATTTATACTGCAGATTCTGATCAAACATTAATTATGACACCATATATTGGTGGATCTGGAGTAGATTTAAATTATGATTATGTAATTGCGATGATTGTATCATTAATTGTATTATTCTTTGCAATTCAAACAATTATAAATGAAGGTTCATCTACATTTATTTATACATCAGTTATTTTTGGTATTGTAAATGTTATAGTTGTATCTTATTCACTTGGAGTATTCTTTAAAGCATTAAATAAGGCTTTATCTAAACATAAAGAATTCGCGTTTAATGATTATTCTAAATACTTATTTTCTAGTATAGCTATTATTATTGTTTATACATTAGTTGTAGTTATTTCATATATCGTAAAGAAAAAGCTTGATAAGAAGAAAGCAATTGAAAATGAATCTATAAAAGTTGATACAAAAGAAGAAACAAAAGTAGAAACATCAAATACAAATTTAAACAATATCTAATAATTAAGGCCACCTTAAACCTGCAAGGTGGCCTTAATTTTATTCATTTTCGTATTTTATAATAGGATTCTTAAAATCATATGGTGTCAATTGATAAACGTAATAATTTAGCCAATTATAATATAAGATATTTGCTGTAGATCTCCATAATACATCTACATCAGATTTATCCTCATTAAAATAGTTTTCAGGTTCTTTAATATCTAAGCCCTTAGCTAAATCTCTTTCATATTCCTTTTTTAAAGTGTATTTATCATATTCTAAATGTCCTAACACAAATATTTGCTTATTATTTGCAGATTTTAAAATGGTAGTACCACATTCTTTAGATGTACATAAAGGAATTAAATCTTTACATGCTAATAAATCTTTTTCTTTATTGTATGTATATCTAGATTGAGGAACATAGAATACATCATCAATTCCATTTAATAAAGCTTCATATATAACACTCTTTTTATGCTTGAATACACCAAATAGCTTTTCTTTTCTTTCATATTTATCAATGTTGTAAAAATATTTTAAGCCTGCTTGTGCACCCCAGCATATAAACATAGTAGAAGTAACATTAGTTTTTGTAAATTCAAAAATTTCTTCTAATTCGCTCCAATAATCTACTTCAGTAAAATCAAGCTTTTCAACAGGAGCACCAGTGATTATACAACCATCAAATTTTCTATCTTTGATTTTATCAAATGTTGTATAGAATTTATCTAGATGGCTTTTTGCTGTATTTTTAGAATCATGGCTTTTAGGAACAATAAATGTTAAATTAACTTGTAATGAAGAGTTTGCAAGTAATCTTGCAAGCTGTGTTTCTGTTTCAATTTTAGTTGGCATCAAATTTAAAATTAAAATATCTATTGGTCTAATATCTTGAGTAGATGCTCTATTAGTAGACATTACAAAGATATTTTCATCTTTTAATGTTTGATATGCCGGAATATCTTTTGGAATAATAATTGGCATAATTATACCCTCTCTAGTGCTTGTTTAATATCTGAAATTAAATCCTCTTTATCTTCAATACCACATGATACTCTAATTAATCCTGCTGGAATACCTGCAGCCTCTAATTGCTCATCAGTTAATTGTCTATGAGTAGAAGTAGCTGGGTTTAAGCAGCAAGATCTAGCATCTGCAACATGTGTTTCGATTGCAATTAATTTTAATGATTTCATGAATTTTTCAGCTGCAGCTCTACCACCTTTAATAGTGAATGATACAACACCACATCCACCATTAGGTAAATATTTTTGAGCTATCTTATAATATTTATCTGTTTTTAAACCTGGATATGTAACTGATTCAACCTTTGGATTTGAAGCTAAGAATTCAGCTACAGCTTGTCCATTTTCAACATGCTTTGGCATTCTTACATGTAAAGATTCTAAACCTAAATTTAATAAGAATGCATTTTGAGGTGATTGGATAGAACCAAAGTCTCTCATTAATTGAGCAGTACATTTAGTAATAAATGCTCCCTCTTTACCAAATTTAGTAGCATATGTAATACCATGATATGATTCATCTGGTGTACATAAACCTGGGAATTTATCCTTATTTGCCATCCAGTCAAATTTACCTGAATCTACAATACATCCACCTACTGCAGCACCATGACCATCCATATATTTAGTAGTGGAATGAGTTACAATATCAGCACCCCATTCGATAGGTCTACAATTTACAGGTGTTGGGAATGTATTATCTACAATAAGAGGTACACCATGCTTATGCGCAACCTTAGCAAATTTTTCAATATCTAAAACAGTTAAGGCAGGGTTTGCGATAGTTTCACCAAAAACTGCTCTTGTGTTTTCTTTAAATGCTTTATCTAATTCCTCTTCAGTAGCATCAGGTGATACAAATGTTGTATCAATACCCATCTTTTTCATTGTTACTGCAATTAAATTAAATGTACCACCATAAATTGATGATGAACAAACAATATGGCTTCCACATTCACAAATATTGAATAAGGCAAAGAAATTTGCTGCTTGACCTGATGATGTAAGCATTGCTGCACTACCACCCTCAAGTGCACAAATTTTAGCTGCTACATAATCATTTGTAGGATTTTGTAATCTTGTATAGAAATAACCAGAAGCTTCTAGGTCAAATAATTTACCCATATCCTCTGATGTATCATATTTAAATGTTGTTGATTGTATAATTGGAATTTGTCTTGGCTCTCCATTTTTTGGTGTATAACCTGCTTGTACGCATTGTGTATCTTTTTTCATAATTACTACCTCTCATCTATAAAAACTTTGATACATATTATATCATATTTATTTTTTCAAATAAATAATGAATATTATATTTTTAAATTATAACGAATTATAGTTATTAATTATAGTAAATTTTTTTATAAAACCACCCGTTTGGATGATTTAAAAATAAGAATACTAGTGTATAATAAAAATAGTTTTATAAAGGGGGAGTTTTTATGAAAAAGAAAAAATTATTATTAGGATTATTATTAGCTGCAGGTGCTATATCATTTGCATCTTGTGCTAAAAAAGCAAATAATTCAACTAACCAAGATACTACTATTTTAGAATCAAAAGAAGAAAATACAACACCAGAAACAAAAGATGATAATACTATATCTACAACTGAAACAAATATTGTAACACCAGTTAAAACTGAATATAAAGTTACATACGAAGATCCAACGACAGGAAAAAAGTGTAGTTATTGAAACTAAAGATGGTAAAATTACAGGCTTGCCTATACAATCTGACTATGTTAAAAAAGAATATCCTTTTGCTTATGATTATACATTTATAGGATGGCATGTTGTAGGAACTGAGGATGATTTTTTAGAAAATGGAGATTCAATTAAAAAGGATGTTACATTAGAAGCTGATTATTATGCACAAAGAAAAATGGATACTGACCTAGATTTATCTGATGTAACAAATTATAAAGATGAAATTGCAGAAATTATGGTTTTATATGAATCTTATTTAGTTGGATTTACAGAATATGATGACTTTTTTGGATATTCATATATTTATATAAAAGAAAATGGTAAATTTAAAACCCAACAGCCATCTTATGACTATATTTTATTTGGTTCATCTTTTTCATCAATTACTGATGATGATGATAAAGGAGAATTATCATTAGCTAATTCAATTGATTTATATAGTGATTATGATAATTTTCAATTATTATATTCATCTAAAGGCTTCGAATTATCTTTCATTGAAGATTCTACAAAATACATATATCATTTCAATAATGAAGGATATTTAGAAGAACTAGCTACATATGATTATGATGATGAAACAGATTCAGCAGAGTATGAACATTCAACATTCTATTTTTATATGTTTGAAACACCTGCAACTGAAAAAGAAATAGAAGAAATAGCAGATAATTCTTTAACAGCTGATGAAATCATATGTGAAGAATATGTAGATGGTAAATACAACAAATATATTTTTACAGCATCACAACAAGGTTATAGTGCATCATATTATACAACTATAGAGGCTCCACAATTTAATTTTGAAGGTATTATGCCATATTATTTTGAATATGATATTGATTCATTTTATATGGGATCAGATTATGTAAAATTATATACTGATGAAGGATATATAATATTTAATCTAGATGGTTCAATTAGAATTATAAAAAATGGTAAAAGAACATTAACTATTCAATATAAATATAATGATGATATAGATACAGAAGAATCATCAATAGAAGAACTTGTTAAATCTATAGATTATTCAATTCATGTTAGATCATTTGAATGTGATTGGACACAAAATGAAAAATCAGGAAGCTTTGAAGCATATGTTATCGACGATAAAATAATAACTGAAGGAGAATTATTTGAATGTTCTTATAATATTAAAGATGTAGTTGCATCTGGAGTTCCTGGATTAATTAGTTTCTTAGCAAATCACGGATTAACTGAAAAAGCAAAATATAGTAAAGATTTAAATTATTATAAAATTAATGTTACATTGAAAAATGTAGATTATGAATTTAAAATAAACAAACTTGGTCAAATTGAAAGAATTTTATATACAGATTCAGGCGTTACAACAACCATAGATATTATTCCATCAATTAAGCAATACGCAAAAGTTATTGTTAGACCAAATATTGGAGATAATTTTAGCGAAACATACCAAGCATTTGGTGAGGCATTACATTTTGATTTAATACCTGATACATATGACATTGAAAATAAAAAGATTACACGTGCAATTTATAAAAATTTTGATACATTTAGACCTATAGAAAATGGTATTACAATCGACAAAGAAACTATAACTGTATTAGTAAACTATGAAACTATTGATGGTGTATTAATTAATATATACAATAATTATAATGACCCAGAAGATAAGACTACAATTTTATTATCTAAAGATAAAACATATGCTGAAGAATTAAAATATGTAAATACTGATATATCTGGATTTATGTTTGATGGTTGGTATTTAGATTCTGATTACAAAACAAAAGTGGATATGGAATCAAAATATAATGAAGGAGATACACTATATTTAAAATATATTCCATTAACTGAATAAGAAATTATATAGATAAACAAATTTATTTTAGAGCATCGTTTTGATGCTCTTTTTATTTTGGTTTACATAATATTGTATTATTATTTATATTATTTTATAATATTAAATAAGAGGTATATTATGAGAGGATTATATATACATATTCCATTTTGTAATAAAATTTGTAGCTACTGTGATTTTTGCAAAATGGTATCAAGCGATGATATAAAAAATAAATATATAAATAGGCTAATTGATGAAATCAAGTTTAAAACTAATGAACTAGTTGATATTGATACAATTTATATTGGTGGAGGCACCCCAAATTGCCTTAATTTAGAGCTTTTAGATAAATTACTTAAATCTATAGAGCCATATATAAAAACTTCAAAAGAAACGACAATTGAGCTTAATCCTGATTTAATTACCATAGATCAAATTAAACTATTTAAAAAATATAACATTAATAGACTATCTTTAGGAGTTGAATCGTTTAATAATCAAATATTGAAAAATATAGGTAGAACTCATACAAAAGAAATTGTATATGAAAAAATAAATTTATTAAAAGAAAATGGATTTAATAATATAAATATTGATTTAATTTTTGGACTACCTAATGAAACAATTAATGATGTTAAATACAATTTAGAATGCTTTAAAGAATTAGATTTGAATCATTTATCATATTATTCTTTAATACTTGAGGATAAGACAATTTTTTCATATTTAGATAAGAATAAAAAGCTTATATTACCAGATGATGATATTGTTGCTGATATGTATAACCTAATAAATGATTTTATGAAAAATAATGGATATATTCATTATGAAATATCTAATTATTCAAAGATTGGATATGAATCTATTCATAATTTAAAATATTGGTCTGAATTAGAATATGCTGCTATAGGTTTAAATGCGTCTGGTTTTATAAGACCATATAGATATACAAATACAGCAATATTAAAAGAATATTTATCTGATTTTAAATGTGATAAAACATATATTAATAAAGATGAAGAAAAGGCTGAATATTTCATGTTAGGATTAAGAAAAATAGATGGTGTAAGTATTAATACTTATAAAGAAAAATATAATTCAGATCCTTTTAAAGATTTTAATATCAATAAATTAATTAAAAAAGGACTATTAATTTATCAAGATGATTATTTAAAAATAAGTCCTGATAAATTATTTGTAGCAAATTTAGTATTCGAGGAATTTTTAAATGAAGAATAAAGAAAAAGAAATTATTTTTTATGAAATTAGTGATTTTAAATATCATTTAGAAAATGGTCTTAGACTTAGTAAAAATACAGTTGATGCATATATAACTGATTTATATCAATATCAGGATTTCTTAAATCAATATAAACAAATTAATGATGTAGGAGAAATTATTAGAGAAGATATAGTTAGCTATATTCAATCATTAAAAAGAAAAGAATTATCTAAAAAAACTATTTCTAGAAAGATAACTGCAATAAAGGATTTTCATAAATATTTATATAAAGAAGGCATTGTTAGAGAAAATGTATCTATAAATATAGATAATCCTAAACCAGAAAAGTCATTACCTACAGTTTTATCAATAGATGAAATTAATAAAATGATATCTTCAATTGATGGTGATAGCTCACTTGATATTAGAAATAGGGCTATGATGGAAACATTATACGCAACAGGTATGAGAATATCTGAATTATTAGATGTTGAATTAAAAGACCTACATCTAAATGAAAAATATATTATGGTTATAGGAAAGGGTAATAAAGAAAGACAGGTTCCACTTGGTGAAATGGCTGTAGTTGCGATAAGAAAATATATTGAAAGAGCTAGACTTAAAATTGCAACTAAACCATCTAATTTATTATTCTTTAATTATAAAGGCGAAAAAATGTCTAGACAGGGCTTTTTTAAATACATTAAAAAGCTAGCTTTAGAATGTGGTATTGAAAAGGAAATTTCACCACATACAATAAGACATTCTTTTGCAACACATTTATTAGAAGGAGGTACAGATTTAAGAGTTGTGCAAGAATTGCTTGGGCATGAGGATATTTCAACAACACAAATATATACTCATATAGATAAATCTAGATTAAGAGATATATATGATCATACTCATCCACTTGCAAATTCAGATGAGGATTAATATGAAGTATAAAAGAATATTTTTAATTGTATGTGATTCAGTAGGCTGTGGTTATACAAAAGATAGTTATAAATATGGAGATCATGGTGCAAATACAATTTCACATATAGCATCTAAAATGGGAGGTATAAAATTACCTACGCTTGAATCATTAGGCTATGGAAATTTAACAGATATTTTAGGTGTAAAAAAGATTGATAGTAAAATAGGCTATTATGGAAAGATGGATGAGGCATCTAATGGTAAGGATACATTAACTGGTCACTGGGAAATTATGGGTATAAAGACTACAGAACCATTTGTAACATTTACTGATACAGGATTCCCTAAAGAATTAATTGATGAGTTAATAAAGAAAACAGGACATGGAGTTTTAGGTAATTATGCAGCATCAGGAACTGAAATAATTAAAGATCTAGGAATAGAACATATAAAGACAGGTAAGATGATTGTATATACATCATCAGATTCAGTATTACAAATAGCTGCACATGAAAAATATTTTGGACTTGAAGAATTATATAGGTGTTCAAAAATAGCAAGAGAGATATGTATGGATCCTAAATGGAAAGTAGGAAGAATTATAGCAAGACCATTTATTGGAGAATCTAAAGAAGATTTCACAAGAACACCAAATAGACATGATTATGCCTTAAGCCCAACAGATAGAACCGTGTTAGATGAATTAAAGGATAATAATTATGATGTTATATCTGTTGGAAAGATTAATGACATATTTAATGGTAAAGGAATTACTGAAAGTCATAAATCTGTTTCTAATGATGATGGAATGAATATAACAATTGATTTATGTAAGAATAAAGACTTTAAAGGATTATGTTTCGTAAATCTCGTAGACTTTGATTCTATATATGGACATAGAAGAAACCCTAGTGGATATAAAGATGCTTTCGAGAGGTTTGATAGTTTACTAAACGAGATGATAAAAGAATTAAAACAAGATGATTTAGTAATTATAACTGCTGACCACGGAAACGATCCAACTTGGACAGGTACTGATCACACTAGAGAATACGTGCCATTAATCGTATATTCAAAGACCACCAAAGGTGGTTCTTTGGGTGAAAGAAAAACATTTGCTGATGTAGGGGCATCTATAGCAGAAAATTTTGATGTAAAAATGCCAAAAATAGGAAAATCATTTATGGAGGACTTAAAATAGTGAATAATTTCGTTTATTATGCGCCAACGAAGATTTACTTCGGTAAGGGCGAAGAATCAAAAATAGGGCAAATTTTGAAGGAATATGGCTTTAAAAAGATACTATTCCACTACGGAAAATCATCAATCAAAAAATCTGGATTATATGACAGGGTAGTAAAATCATTAAACGAGGCAAAAATTAAGTTTGTTGAACTTGGTGGTGTAGAAGCTAATCCTAAGCTAAGCTTAGTATTAAAAGGCGTAGAAATAGCCAAAAAAGAAAAGGTAGAACTAATCCTTGCTGTAGGAGGAGGTTCTGTATTAGATTCATCTAAAGCAATTTCTGCAGGAGCAAAGGTGGACTTTAGTCCATGGAAATTTTCTATAGGTGAAGAAAAAGTAAAAGATAGATTACCTGTAGCATCAATTCTAACAATCGCTGCCGCAGGATCTGATATGTCAAATTCATGTGTTATAACAAACGATGAGACAAAAGAAAAAAGAGGCTTTTCAAGCGACTTTAATAGACCATTATTTTCAATCTTGAATCCTGAATTAACATACACAGTTGATAAATGGCAAACCGCATGTGGTGTTGTAGATATCATGATGCATACGCTAGAAAGATATTTCTCTAACGGAGACGATAAAGAAGAGCTTACTGACAATCTTGCATTAGGGCTTTTAAAGGCTGTTTATGACGCAGGTTACGTAGTAATGAAAAATCCAATTGACTATGATGCAAGAGCAACTTTAATGTGGGCAAACAGTTTATCACATAACGGTTTAACTGGTTGTGGTAAAGTGTATTTCATGGCCGTACACCAAATGGAGCATGAAGTTAGTGGTATGTATGATCATGTTTCACATGGTGCAGGCCTTGCAATATTATGGCCACACTGGGCAATGAATTCTTATAAAGCATCGCCAAAAAGGTTTTTAAGGCTATCTTATGAGGTTTTGGGTATAACTCCTAGTGGCAATGAAGAAAAAGACATTATAGAGGGAATTTCAAAGCTTAGAGAGTATTTCACATGGCTAGGAATGCCATCAAAACTAAGTGAGTTTGGAGTAACAAAAGAAAGCTTAAAAGAGCTTGCTTGGAACGCAATGTTCAAGGGTAAAAGAGTATTACCAGATATAGTCACTGTAGACTATGATTTAGCACTAAAAATTTTGAATGAGGCATACTAAAAAATGACACCTGATTTAACCAAAAATCGGGTGTTTTTTTATGCCTATACATGCGTGAGGAAAAGGGCAAAAAAATTTCAAATCGTATCTAGTCTTGAATACTAGATAATATATGCATTAATAAAAATAGTTATAATCTAATTAAAAAGGTAAAATATTATTCTTAACTAGATAGAAAACGAAATTTTTCTTCAAAAATCGAAAAACTGGAGAACTAACAAATTGTTAGATTTTTAGCAGTATAAAATCATGTACAAGTACATAGCCATTTTTTGCTATAATAGATGCCATTTTTAAAGTTTTATAAAAGCAAGTGAATAAACGACAATAAAAGAGAATATAAGCTTGCTAAAGAACATTTAAAACAGGTTTAGAAAATATGATCAAGTCTCCAGACAAAAATTGATGACAAATTTTTGAGTGTTAAAATTTTAGTTCAATTCAAAATGAAGATACATTTTTTTAAAAAGAATTTTTTTAGAAATCTGATTAGCAATTTTCTAAGATGACAAAAAGAGCGAATCAAAAATAAGTAATACACAAACCAAAATTTTAGGGAAGAAGGAAGTCAAAGTCAAAAATAAAAAGACAAAAATCAAGAGGAGCAGGTGTTTTTAAAATAAAGACAAAGAAGAATTGTATTCATATTTAAAATTAGCGAATTAAAAATACAGATATATAAATAAAAAAATAAAAAGTAGTCAATCAAAAAATTTCGACTCACATCTAGTTTTAAATACTAGATAGTTTTCATAAAACGAGATGAATTTATAGCAATCGAGAAATGATAAAAAAGGTATTTATACGCCTTGATTCATAATCAGAAATAGAAGAAAAAATTTCAAAATGTATCTAGTTTTAAATACTAGATGAAAGTGTTTTCATACTACAAGAAGTATAATAAAATAATATTAATTACTATATATTATATCATTATATATGCACATAATGAAAACTATGAAAATAGTAAACTGATGCGATTATCTGATGATCCCACAGGAATCATATAGAGCTTTTTAGAACTCATTTTTGGAAACGAAGATTCTTAAACTCACTCTTTTTGAACACTTTGAGTACGTTTAGAGCTGAAAATGAATATTGAACGTGTCCATTTTTGGGAAAATGAATGAATTTGATGGCGTGATAGACCACTCCAAAATGAATCGAAATGGACAATTGGCCGCAAATCAATAACTCGATGCAATTTTAAGGTTAAAAACCATAATTTCAAGCCATTTTTAAGCGATATAAGGAGTGTGTGTATTATCCACTAATTCACATTTAGTCAAAAAACCGCATAGTTAAGCCATTTATTATTGGTTAACATAATATATATTATGATAACTTATTTATTTATTAAAAAATGCTCAAAAACCCTTTTTTACATTCAAAAATATGGATTTGAGTATCTAAAATTGGCCATTTTAGGCATTTTCTTCTTCTTAAACTACTCCAGTGAATATCATTTGAATATGTTTAGCTCCTGAGGCTATTTTTTATTGAAAATCGAAAAAGTTTGCTTTGAGCAATTCTCAATCTCGACTCTTTTTCACTTCTAGATCTCAAACGGAGTATCTGACCAGGATGTATCTGATTCTAAAGCGGCGACGTCAAAAAGGCCTGTTCTTCTTCTACTTCTACTCTTCATTTATCAAAAATGAATATTGAATGAGTGAAAAATGGGTATTTTTAGCCCCATTTTTTAATATTATTATTCTAAATAACTATATATATTGTTTCGTGGCATGGTTTTTATAGGTATTTTACTTCTATATAATATGGATATGTTTATCATTATTTTCTATCTAAAAACAAAAATGACATTATTTATGTATTTATATCTATTTCTACATTTATAATGTCATTATTATAAAAAGATTGATTTTTATTATTGTTTAAGTATTAAATGCTTTATTGTAAAGCGTTTTCAGTCATTTTCACAATTTTACACATTTCTTTTTCGTTTTTACACGTTTCTTTCATTTTCATAAATATTTTAATTAAAGTGTCATTATTTATGCATAAACTGAAAATAACTTATGAAAATAATCTTCTGTAGTTTTTGGTCATTTTCAGGCAAAATTATAGTCATTTTATACATGTTTTTGTTGTTCGTCTTTTTCGAACAAAATAAAAAATAGGCAACAATTAAGTTACCTATTCATCATCACCCATTACATCAAAAATATTAATTTGTCTATCCCTTCTAGATAGGTCATCATTGCCTACAAGCTTTGTCCAAGTGGCTGATCTTCCTGTTCCATTTGAGATAATTTTACCATTTGCTTTTAGTGATTCAAGTGCTCTATTTATAGTCGAATCAGACATGTAAGGACACTTATTTTTGATATCATTTTTAGTAAAATTTTGTCCTAAAGATAGAATTGCAGATGCTGCAGAATCAAGTTTTGAAAGCTTAATATCTTTGTTAAATCTTGAATCTTGAATCATCCCTTCTACTATTTTGTAGGCATCAATCATCATTTTTATAAGCACATCATTAAGCTCTGTAGTGTCTGAAAAGCCCTCATCATAGCCATATGCAGCCTTTGCAATTGCGAAGTTAAATTCTTCCATTTTGTTAGCATATAATTCAAAGAAACTAACGTATTTAAACGCTTGGAAACGTCTACTCATAAGCAAACAATAGGTACTTAAAAGGGCCATAAACTTGTTATTTTCAGTAAAATAATCTTGCTTTAAAGCATCCATAAAGAACCTTGTAATGACCTGAGTTTCCTCAATTTTTAGTGAATCCATGCTCTTTTTTACAGCCTTAATTTCAGCTTGGAAGTCATCTCTTCTAGAGACTTTTTTCTTCTCTGAAATTAGCCCTTGAACATTGTCTTCAAGTCTATAAGAAAAACCAAATTTTTTATCTCCAAAAATTCTTGATCCAAGCATTAAAAATTCATTAGAATCAAGCTCCAAATCAGTACCCATTTCTTGGACTAATTTAAACACTTCTTTAAGCTTTGAAACAATGGTTTCGTCTTTAGTCTTAGGAGCCGAATCCTTTTTTAGGATTGCTCTCATTCTAGCATCAGATACATTTAACTCAAGTAAAATTGAAGCATATTTAACATCGTTTTCTACTGTTTCAGATATGATATTTTTCAAATAATTTTTTAATATTTCTTCGTAATAAAAGTCTTTTCCTTTGTATGTGTAAAGCACTGTTAGTCTACTTACGAGTTCAACTGTAAATCTAGCATTGTTCACACTCTTAATACATTCCAATATTTCTACACCTCCCAAAAATCGATTTAATTATATCAAATAAACATACTCAAAACAAGCATTTTGAATATGTTTTCTAGAAAAATTTTTATATATTCTTACTCATTTCTCTAATATGGCTATTTTTCGTTTGTTAGAGGCTTTATATATTCTTGCCTGCAAATATAAGAAAAACAAAAAACAGGCCAAATTTAGGCCTGTATTTAGCGTTTATCATCGGTATAAAAGATCGAACCACCTACAAATTCTCTTAAAATTGAATTACAAGGTATCCATGTATCTGAAATTGTCTCATAATATTTTAGTAATCTTCTAAGTCTTGTTGATATAACGAAATATGGTGAAGTTTTTGGTATTTCATTTAGTACTGGAATAGCATATTTTGCAAGCACTAAAGGCTCATATGCAAGTTCTGAATTAAATACCACATTAGCATTATTTTGGTATTTGTAAATCCATTTGAATTCTCCTGCTCTAACTGATTGCCACTGGGCAAGAGTAGATTCACAGCCTATATTTCTAAACTGCTTATCTCTAACTATCCTACGGATAAGTCTCATATCAGATAGTGATAATGGAGTATGATCATCAATACCATATTGTCCAAGTGGAGCTATGAATATTTTGTATTTTTGTTCATCAGGAACAGATGGACATATTGCATCATCTAGGGCATGTATTCCTTCAACTAAAATTGGCTGTTTAGAAGTTATCTTAATTGGCTTTCCAAACGTTCTTTTAGCAGTCTTAAAATCAAATGTAGGAAGCCTTACTTCTTTACCATTTATCAGATTATAAATTGTTTCATCAAATAGCTTTAAATCTAGTGCTTCTAGATGCTCATAATCAGGTTTACCTGATTCATCAGTAGGATATTTACTATAATCGGTTAAATAGAAATCATCCATTGAGATCATTAATGGTTCTATTCCTCTAGCTAACAATTCAATCTTTAATCTATTTGTAAAAGTTGTCTTACCACTAGATGAAGGACCAGCAATACAAATTAATCTCAATTCTTCTATTGATTCAGATATTTTTAATCCCAAATCAGCAAGTTGATTATTATGTCTTGTTTCTGCAATATTAATTAATTCTAATGCTTTACCATTAATGACTTTGTCATTAATTTGAGCAATTGTACCAATCTTTATTGTATTACCCCATACATTTGCTTCTCTTAATGTATTTCTAAAAGTTCTTTCTTCTTCGAATTCAGGTAATTCACCCATAATTTCAGGTCTAGGATACATTATTAAAAATCCAGGAGAATAGAATTTAAGTTTAAACTTAGTTATATATCCTGTAGATGGTACCATGATATCATACATGTAATCATAATATCCGCCACATTCATAAATATTTACTAAATCGTCTTTATGATATTCTAAAACTTTAAGTTTATCATTAAAGCCTTGTTTTTTATAAATAGCTTTTGCCTCATCTAGAGTCACTTTCAATCTATTCATAGGAATATCTTCAGCAATTAATTTATTAATTTCTTTTTCTAGTTCTTCCATATTTTCTTGCATAAACGCATGACCTAAATTAGAAACAGAACAAAACATAGATCTTGAAACTGAATAATTTATAATTATTCTTGCGTTAGGATATAGTCTTTTACAAGCCATAGAAATAACAAATCTTAAGGCTGCCTGATACATTTTAGAAGCTCTTGAATCAGTTAGATCTAATAATTCTATTTCAGAATCGCCTTTTAACTTATAAGTTAATTCCTTAACCTTGTTATTTACTTTTGCTGCTTTATATACTCTATTTGGGTTATCAATAAAATCCATAATTCTTTTTGGTTCAGTCATATTAATGACTGTATCACCAATTTTAACCTTCATAGAATCACCTCCATTTTTTTATTTCAAATCAAATCTAGTAAAATAAACTAACACTCGATATATAATCGTTATATCTCCTAGTTTAATTAACTAGATAGCAATTGAAATTAATTTTTTAACCCTTATATAGCCAGATCTTTAGGCTTATTATTTAAATAATAGTTTCAGGTTATTTACTAAATTATACCATTTTTACATTTCCCTTTCAATCTGATAAAATATAGATTAAATATGATTAACTAGATATCGAATATGTTAAAACTAATAACTGCATTTATTTACAATATTATTGCTAGTTTTAAATACTAGATAGCACTCGAAATATTTTTTTGGGGTCCAAGATACCTATAACTATAGAGCCACATATAGCTTAAAACCAAAATGCTTTAGCAAAAATAGATCATAATTTTATACACATTTTTAAGTTTTTATTTAAATAAAAGAAAAAATTTATAATATTTTTGAGATTCTTAACGTGATTTTTGAATGCTTAGCACATAGTTTTAGCTTATTATTTAAATAATACTCTTCATGCTTATGCAAAATAAAAAACTCGAAAAAAATGGCTTATTTTAAGGTCTTTTATTTAAATAAAAAGTATTATTTTTTAGATTACCATTTTTATATTTAGTTTATTTAATTACTATTACTATTTCTTTTTATATCAAATACTAGTATTAAATACTAGATAACATTCCGAAATGCAGTTTAAAATCGACGAAATATTATGCATACATGTGCATAAATATGCGCGTGTGTATTATGTGCGCGAGGCAAATAAAAAACCACTTTTAAAGTGGCTTTTATAATTATTATTCAGGTTTTTCTTCATTTGCTGTTTCTTCAACTGGAGCTTCATCTAAATTAGATTCCTCATCCACATTAGATTCCTCATCTAGATTTATATCATCATAGTTTTCATTATCTGTTGTTTCATAAGATGCTTCAATAGCTTTTTTAGCTTTTATTGCTTCATCATCATATTCTTCAATAGATGCATCATCATCTAATAGAGCTTCTTCCTCTTCAGGTTGTTCTTCAACTTCTACATAATCAACAACTTCATCGTCTTCTGATATTTCATTTGGATCAATTGGGTTACCATCTTCATCAACATATTGAATTTCTTCTTGTGGTTGACTATCAGATTCAGCTAATTGTCTTACAAGCTCATCTGGATCAAGGAATGATGATAATTCTGAATCAAGGTCGAAGTCATATTTATATGTTTGTTCCTCTTTAGTCTCTTTAGCATCAAGATTTTGCATTGCAGCTTCAAGTGCTTGGTTATTAACATCATCTTCGTAATCTAATACACGATCTTTTAATCTGAAGTAAGCTAAATTTACTTTTCTAAAGATATAGAACTTTCCAGCAGGCTTTAATGATAAACTTAAGAATCTTTTACCTCTTTGTCTACCTATTACCTTACCGATTATATCTTCTTTATGAATAACATGATATTCTTTTTCATTATCTCCGGCAACATAAATACTAAATTCTTTAAATTTAATAATACGTCTTATGAAATATTCATCATGTGATTTATATAAAACTAAATCTTTTTTTTCGAGTCTTTGAGGAGTTCTAATATGGGCAAAATCACCGATTTTAAGTAGAGGCTTATTCATTTCATCCTCTACACGTAAAGTACCGATTAATCCGCCTGCAATACGCTCTAAAACTACATCAAGACAATTGACATCTAGTTTTTCTTCTTCGATTTCTTCAGTTGGCTTTTCTTCAATGAAGGTATCCTTTGCATCAGGTCCTTCAACCCTCTGGAATTTTCTCATAGTTACTCCTCTAAATAATTTATAACATTATTATATAGAAAAATAGATAGAATTTCAAGTATACGATAGTTTTAAATAAGTCATTTTATTTAATATTTTAGCCATATTTTGAATATATTAATATAATACGAATATTTATATATTCTTATAATAAAAATAAAAAATAGGCGAAATTTAGATTGTTTTTCGCCTATTTTGATATTATTGATTAGTATCATCATCAAATAATGATATTTTTTTGTATTTTACTTCCTTTTTTTCATCATCTGTAGATGTATCAATTGAATCATCTAAAGATTTAGTTTCTTTAGCAAGTATTGCATCTAATTCATCAAATATACCTTGATTTGATGCTTTTTTAGATGTCACCATAGGAGTTTCCTCTTCGATACCAAAATCTTCTGAGAATAAATCAGATTTAACCTCAACTAAATAATCAGGTGATACAGCATCATCTGGCTTTTTAGGATCAGGTAAGAACATATTTTCTATATCTACTAAATTTGGATCTGCAGGAGTTATAATCTTACCTGCATCTGAAACATTATATTTTAAGCTAAATGCATCTATTTCATCATTTCCGTTTTTAAACATTAATGAGATTTTTACATTTTCTTTATATTGGTTTGGTGTCATCTTTTTAGAATCAACAATTAAATATGGATTAGATTTTAATTTCTTAATTACTGGATTACCAGAACGGCTTCTCTTAGTTAATAAAACTTCAGATACCTTCATACGCTTAATAGTTAATCTATTAGTTAATAATAAGAAATCATCATTTTTATTAGTGTAGAATGCTGATACAACCTCATCACCATTCTTTAGATTAATTGATTTAACACCACCGGCATTAGTTCCATATAATGAAATATCTGATGCTCTAAAGCGTAGTGCTTCTGCATTTTTAGTTACTACCATAACCTCTAGTGGGTCTTTAATCATATCAACAGATACTAATTCATCATCATTACATTTCATTGCTTTAACAGGTTTAATATATCTTTGTAATTGGAAGCCACTTAATAATGTTTGCTTCATCATACCCTTTTTAGTAGCTAATAATAATGAATATGGTAAATTGAAGTCAGTAATTTGGAATGCTGCAACAAATCTTTCTTTAGCTGATGTAGATACTAAGCTTGATATAAATGTACCAACCTCTTTAAATTTAACTTCAGGTATTTTAAATACAGGTAAGTAAATGAAATTACCTAAATTGGTAAATATTAATAATGTATCTAGTGTAGAAACCTCTTTTAAGAATAAAATAGAATCATTTTCCTTTAAGCCATTTGTTTTAGCAGCATTGTATGCTTTTAAATTTGCTCTCTTAAGGTAGCCTTGTTTAGAGATTGATACCATTGTTTGTTCTTTAGAAATTAAATCAGTTTCATCAATCTTAATTGATTGAACTTCATCTAGAATTTGTGTACGTCTTTCACAAATAATAGTCTTATTTATATCAGCTAATTCACGCTTAATAACCTTTAATAATTCCTTTTCAGAAGATAAAATCTTATTATATTCTGCAATATTATTATTTAAAGTTACATTTTCTTGTTGTAATAATTCAATATCTTGGTGAGATAATGAGTATAAACGCATCATTACGATAGCCTCAGCCTGTTCAGGTGAGAATCCAAATTCTTTAACTAAATTTTCAATAGAATCTTGCTTATTTTTACTATGTCTGATGATTGCTATAACCTCATCAGTTACATCAAGCATCTTGATTAAGCCCTCAACTATATGTAATCTCTTTTTAGCTTTCTTTAAATCGAAATTAGTTCTATTAGTTACTACATCCTTTTGATGCTCAATATATGCATCTAAAATAGGTAATACACCTAAACGCATTGGGCGTTTATTACATATAGCAACCATATTATAGTTACAATTAGTTTGTAAATCAGTATTTTTAAAGAAGAAATTAACAATGGCATCTACATTTGCACCCTTTTTAAGGTCAATTGCGATACGTAAACCATCTCTACCTGATTCATCTCTTATTTCAATTACATCAGGTACCTTACCATCCATTCTTAATTGTTCCATCTTTTTAACTGTTTGTGATTTAAAAATATCAAATGGAATTTCAGTTATGACAATACGTTTTTGTCCATCCTTATTCATATCTTCAATTTCATATTTACTTCTTACACAAACAGAACCTGCACCAGTTAAGAAGGCTTCTCTTATAGCCTCTTTTCCCATTACTATACCGCCAGTTGGGAAATCTGGTCCTGGCATTATTTCAAGTAAGTCATCAACTGTCATATTAGGGTTATTAATTCTTGCTATTGTAGCATTAATAACTTCATTAATATTATGTGTTGGAATATATGTTGCATAACCTGATGAAATACCCATTGATCCATTAACTAATAGATTTGGGAATCTAGCAGGTAGGACAGTAGGTTCAATTTCTTCATCATCAAAGTTTGGAACAAATGGAACTGTTTGTTTTTCAATATCCTCAAGTAAATATTCTGAATTCTTAGATAATCTAATTTCAGTATAACGCATTGCGGCAGGTCCATCACCATCGATTGAACCATTATTACCATGCATATCAATTAGAGGTACACCCATTTTCCATGTTTGAGACATACGAACTAATGCTTCATAAATAGATGAGTCACCATGTGGATGGTATTTACCCATTACTTCACCAACAATTCTTGCTGATTTTTTATATGGTGCATTAGCAGTAACCTTTAAAGCATTCATACCATAAAGAATTCTTCTTTGAACTGGTTTTAAACCATCTCTAATATCAGGAATGGCACGCTCTTGAATAATATATTTAGAATATCTACCAAATCTATCTCCAAGGGCTTCTTCTAATTTTAATTCTTCAAACTTTTCAGCAAGGAAGACATCTAGCTTTTTCTTTAAATCTTGTTTTGCCATGATTATTCTCCCTCCTCAAGTGTAAATTGAACATGGTTTTCTAACCATTCACGACGTCTATTGGCATCATTACCCATTAGTACTTCAATTTGATTTTCAGCTTCTGCTTCATCATCAATTGATACTTTAACTAATGTTCTAGTTTCAGGATTCATTGTTGTTTCCCATAATTGTTCAGCATTCATCTCACCTAGACCTTTATATCTTTGTAAGATTGTAGGACAATTACATGATGCTAATATTTTATCCTTTTCTTCATTAGTCCATGCATAAATGATTTCTTCTTTCTTACCACGCTTAGTAATTTTAAATAGTGGAGGTAATGCTAAATATACTCTTCCATCTTCTACAAGTGGTTTCATATATCTAAAGAAGAATGTTAATAATAATACTTGAATATGAGCACCATCATCATCGGCATCTGTCATTATTATTATCTTTTTATAATTACATTTCTTTAAATCAAAATTAGCACCATAATCAGCACCAATTGTATAAATCATAGTTGCAATTTCTTCATTTTTTAATGCTGATTCAGCTGTAGCTTTTTCAGTATTTAATACTTTACCTCTAAGAGGTAATATAGCTTGGAAGCGTCTGTCACGTCCTTGCTTTGCAGAACCACCGGCTGAATCACCCTCAACTAGATATAATTCATTTATTTCTTTATTCTTTTCAGATGTAGGAGCTAATTTATCAGAAATATTCTTTTCGCCCTTATCCTTTTTATCCATACGAGCTTGTTCACGTGCTTTTCTAGCTGCCGCACGAGATTCAGCTTCTCTTAAAGCTTTTTTACCTAATGT
>Ga0247610_10001554_pt1 | contig 28356 bp, 22 predicted proteins | sample 174DNAGHGhighgp2_FD_193483 | JGI IMG/M metagenome (GOLD analysis project Ga0247610, IMG submission 193483) | Sheep rumen microbial communities from Palmerston North, Manawatu-Wanganui, New Zealand - 1742 DNA GHGhigh gp2 | ecosystem: Host-associated > Mammals > Digestive system > Stomach > Rumen...
CATAAGATCGCAGGAAATTCAAAGTATAGCATCTTGTGATAGAAATGTGAAAAGAAACCGGTGTTGACTTCATCTAACGTCTTCTCTGTTACTACCGTTGCACCATCGACTACTTCTTTTTTTGCAAACATTATCTGAGATGTTCTACCTGTTATTGCTGCGTCTATCTTATCTATCAGTTTAAACCATAGTCTTTCTACAACAAGTATGACTGTTCCTAAGAACGTATCTCGAATAATATAAACTATTCTCTTTTCTCTCATCAAAACGAGCGGAATGAATATAAAAATTGCTATAGTTTTGCAGGAGATAGCCATTGCAAATGCTATGAGAAATCGCTTAAGATCATCTTTTAGATAATATCTGATACCTACAAGTATGATATAGGCATATATTATGTCTGTCTGAGCTATATGAAACACCGGCAATGTAACAAGTATTGTAGAGCTAAAAAGGATCATCATCCATTTCCTGCGTTCTTTTGTTATTCCCAGTATCTCTCCTAAAGTAAGCATCTCCTTCATGCACAAAGTCATTCCCACGGACATACTTAACTTATACCAGACCACAATAGCAGTACAAGCAGGATCAAAATCTATGATTCTATGCAACAGATTTATAGGTAATACCCATAAGGTACATAAGACTTGCTGAACTATACCATATGGTAGTTGGTTGTTTCCCAAAAATCTTATGCTTCCCTTAGTAAAAAGACCCTCGTTGATCCAGTATGTAACCAGATATATTCCAAGATTATCCTGATAAAACAAGGTTACCAGAATAGCCAAAATTATAATCCCCAGAACAATCCATTCAACAGCATTGAGCTTGTCAACTACAAGATCGTCTTTTATTATTTTGATATATTCTTTTATGTTTCTCTTATTTATTTTTTTTTCCATATCCTAATTTCTAGTCAGCACGTCTTATTCTTACTGAATCATAGCCATAATACTGTGATACAGCAAGATTTACCCAGTTAGATGTATCCTCTTGTAATTGAAATCTATCTATTATGCATTCCTCATCAAGGTACTTACCTTCTACATCTATAATAAGATCTCCACCTTTGGATGAAGTTTCCACTTGATGAATTATGCCGCGCCAATAATTTGAATAATCTAATATGCTTCCATTAGCCAGGCCTACAGCACATTTAATACTCGGTATATCTGATATCTCAATGTTTCCGATGCTATATGTTGAGATAAACATGATCATGACTAAACTTAAAGTAAAAACTGTTTCTCTGCTAACAGTAACATTTATACTTTTAAGCCATACTGTCATACTGCAAAGAAACATTACACTTCCAGTTATTATGCACAGATCTAGAATCTCATATCCTCTTGAAGCTATAACAGAACTTCCATATCCATAACAGACTGGGATAACAGACCCTATCATACCTATTATCCAAGCACCAGCAACAATAATGGGATTAGTGTAATACTCCTTCTTATCTGTCTTTATTGTATAAAACAGGATAATAAGTAGGAGTAGAAGTGCATATGGAAGATAGGTCTCGGTACAGATTCTCTTAATCTCTTTTAACACACATACTATGGCATATATTATTGCCTTAACAAAAGAAATCGATTCATAATCATTCTTTCTGATATAATACCCAGGCGATAACAGATTAATCATCGTTGCTATGTAGGTTATCATTACACAGATCAGCGTCTTGTGAATGGCTTTTTTCTTTATCACAGACCATATACCGTAAAGTGTATAACACCAACAAAGCACGACTGCTATCTGAAGTACTCCTCCCACTCCAACGATGCTACATATACCTATTTGAATGATTTTTGCGACGCTCTCCTTATTCAGTTCAGGGTTTTTATCATTGTGTTTTATCAGTAGTATCAGTCCCAAGATTCCTGCAAGAAAAGTCCATGTGTAATATACTGTTCCAGTAAACCATGCTAGTAATTCTCGTAAGAATCTGCAGTTCATTGACATTATAAGTACCATCAACGTAATGCCAATCCTGTTCTCTTTTGAAATCTTATATAATGAAACAAGGTTATATATTATATATGACCATACTGCAACAAAGATCACGAAGCTTATGATATTGAACGTAATTACGGTTGAATCTGAATTACCTATTACGATAGGGTTGATTGCTGCCCAGAAAAAATGACCTGCATAGTTTCCTTCCCAGTTCTTATACATGCTTGAAACAGCGTTAAATACGGCACTCAGTGAATACCCTCCATATTTCTTAATTGCGGCAGCGCTTGCGAATTCGTCATTTCTCGGTAGTGCATAACACACAACTCCAAGGTATGGTACAAGGAAGATCATAGCAACTATTGTCAAACAAACATACTTAATCCTTTTTTTCATGCAGCATCTCTTCCTCAACAATAAACACCGGTTTTCTTTTAACCGACTCAAAGCATCTCCACAAATAATCTCCAAGAATGGATAAAGTGAGCATGATGATTCCAAATGCCATAAGTATAAGTATCACCAGACTGGTCCATCCTATTACTTCTTCTCCTATGACGAACCACTTCACTACATAGTATATGATCATTACAAGCGATATGAAACTTGCCGTCCCTCCTATGATTCCTACCCATAGGATCGGTATGTTTGAATTGGAAAACATCATATCCATAAAACACTTCACTTTCTTCCGAAGTGTCCATCTGCTCTTACCTATTTTTCTTTCCTTGCGTATATAAGGCACCGTAGTTGTCTTAAAGCCAAGGCTTAATATCTGTCCTTCTATCGCAATATTAGTCTCGTCCATGTTGAGAAGAACATTTATAGCTCTCCTGTCAAGCAAAGCGATATTAAATCCCCCTTTGGGCATGTTTGGAAATGCAAGTTTTCTGGCGCACCAGTAATAGAAATTTGCAAAGAACTGCTGAACTGCGCCTTCTTCTCTCTTTTCCCTGGTCGCGATGACAACCTTGTTGCCTTCCTTCCATTTTCTAAACATATCTATTATCAATTCACTGGATTCCTGAAGGTCTGCAGCTTTATTTACCGCACAATCACCTGTGCAATGAGCATAACCGCACAGGATAGCAGGATGTTCACCAAAGTTTTTTGACAGATGATACAACTTTATCCTACTATCCTTCTCAAACAGTTGCTTCATCTCTTCCCAGCTGTTATCCTGACTCCCATCGTCTATCATTATCAGTTCATAATCATCCCCGCCATCTAGTATCTTATCAAGCGCCTTTTCCTTCATATCATCATAAAGAGGTAACAAGGCTCCTTCATTAAAGTAAACAGGTATTATTATACTTATTTTTGACATATAACCTTACCGTCCTTTACCTCATATCTTATATCACAATTTTCTATAGTGCTTAGTCTGTGGGCAATTATGATCAATGTCTTTTTACCACTTAAACTATCTATCGCTTCCATAACTGCTGTTTCTGTTTCAGTATCTAGCGCTGAAGTCGCTTCATCTAAAACAAGTATCTCCGGATCGTTATATAAAGCTCTTGCTATTCCTATTCTCTGACGCTGCCCACCTGAGAGCCTAACCCCACGTTCACCTATCTCAGTATTCATCCCATCAGGAAGTGTATCTATAAAGCTCTTTAACTGAGATTCCTCTATAACTTCTAATACTCTCTTTTCATCAATGTCTTTATCATCCACCCCATATGCAATATTGTGTTTTATAGTATCGTCGATCAAAAATATTGACTGTGGTATATAGCCCAGCTTTCTTTTCCATGCTTTTGAATTCTCTGGTATTGCCGTCCCATCGACTTTAATGCTGCCTTTTTGTTGATAAAGAATTCCCAAAATAATGTCAGCAAGAGTAGTTTTCCCTGCTCCAGATGGACCTATAAAAGCGACAGATTTATTCTTTGGTATACTTAAACTGATATCCTCAAGTACATTTTTTTCACTCAAGGGATATTTAAATGTCAAATCTTCGACCGTTATCTCTTTATCAAAGATAATATTTATATCATCATCTTTATCATTCATATTTGTCTCAAGTTTTTCCACATCTTTGAGATCCTTGTATATAGCATCCACACTTGCTTTATCAAACATGATTCTGCTGAGATATCCACTGATACGGTTAAACGATGGCAACAATCTATATGCCGCAACCGCAAATACAGACATAGTGCTCACAAAGTATACGCTGTCAACACCTCTTATCAATTTGATAATAACTACGAAAAGTAATGCTCCTATTACAACAGTCTCCATAGCAGGCTTAGGCAAATATGCCAATGTCTGATATGAACAATGGTTTTTGGCAAAAGATTCGTACTCTTTATCAAACTTTTTAAGAAAGTAACTTTCTGTCTGAGCGATCTTGGTCTCTTTTATGCCTCCAAATGACTGCATAAGCCACCTGGTCTGCCCCTGTCTGTTTTTTCTTACTATCTCTCCCTGAGTTCTTATCTTTTTCTTTATAACCTTAAAGAACAATAAAAAGAACATCATGAGTATAACAACAACACCGATACTTATAGATTTATCAGTGATAAAAAGATAAACAGTCAAAAGACCGCATACTATGATCTCTACTATAAGCTGCATAGAACATAATACTATCTCATAAAACTGTACAACGTCGGTACCGATATTCTGTATCAGGACCGAACTGTTGTTATTAAGATAGAACGAGTACGGCTGGTGCAGATAGCAGCTGAGAAGTCTGTTTGCAAGTTTTCTCTGATTAAAATATGTAAATCTGTATATCGAATAGCTCATAAATGTAAGATATACATTCTTTACTATATATATCAATATCAGGATAGCTGCCATTACGGCCAAAAAGTACGCCGTATTCTGAAGTCCCAACTTGTTATATAATGCCAGCAAGTAACTGTTGTCCTCTTTGTAAAGCGCATTGGGGGATAGTGCCAGAGAAACAAACGGAAGTATTGCTGTAACTCCAAGGAGTTCAAACAACGCTCCAATTATTATTGCTACTATGAGCATTACTGCACTTCTTTTCTGCTTTGCATCAAAAACGTATATTATTTTTTTTAAAGATTCCCAGTATCTTTTTATCAACTTAAACTTTTCTTCCTTATACTACGATTGTTTATGCCTCAGCAAATATGCCTTTGGGAAGATTCCAAAAATAAACATCGCTATCTTCCTCTTTACACTCCAGTCAAAATGCAGAGATTCTGTATATTTTGACCAATATTTATTTTTTAATTTCTTTAATACTGCTCTGTTATCGCCTTTTATCTTCTTAATCTCTATCTCGTTTAGAAGAATCTTATAAAGATACTTGAAACTGTCCTTCTCATAGTATCTATTTAATCCTCTACTTTTATATGTTTCCATTCGCCTTTCCATAGCTTTAAGGATATCGAGTCTCTTTAAACTGTATTTAGAAGACATGATGCTTGTTTCATTATTAACACGGTAATTGTACAATATGCGTTCAGTTCTTACGACCTTTTTTGCTTCACAGAACAGATCTCCAAATATTGCTTCATCCTCGTGTATCATACCGACTGGGTAACGAAGATCAGTAAATAAATCTCTGTTGTATAATTTATTCCAAGCAACAACATATATTCCGTATTTGTCCGAATATAGGTTATCAATTGCATCTATACCAGTTTCTATTACTACCGCAAACTCTTTTGGCTGTTTTATAACTGAATCACCTGTATTTTTTTGATAGTCACAGATTGTAATATCAGCTTCATTTTTCACCGCCAGCTCATGTAGTTCTTCCAGGTATGTCTTCTCTATCCAATCATCAGAGTCTATGAAACATACATACTCCCCGTTTGCTTTATCAATGCCATGATTTCTCGCATCGGAAAGGCCACCGTTTTTCTTATGTATGACACTTATCCTGTCATCTTTTAACGCATACTCATCAGCTATATCACCCGATGAATCTGTCGAGCCATCATCAACGAGTATTAACTCATAATCCGTAAAAGTCTGTTCCAATATGCTGTTTAAACATTTCCCCAGATACTTTTCTACATTGTATATTGGGACGATCACAGAAATCTTCAAGCTTTTACCTCTTTATATCGTAAACTGTCCCCGTAAATCTCATAGCGTTAAAGTCCTCAGCATCTGATTCTGTCAAATATTCTCTGATTGGAGGGAAATATGATTCTTCCGCCTTCTTTTCATTATCATATTCATATCTTAAGAATCTTCTTGATGAAGTCTTTTCTATTGGAGTAACAGAATTATAGGCAGTACTTCCGGCTAGTAAATTCAAATATATATTTTGCAGATTCTCATAAGATACTTTTGTTTCATCTACATCAAATTCATGCGTTTCATTATAACCTTTTATTAGGAGTATGGGATTCTGGTTCCACCTGCCGTTTTCATCCTTCGTGTTACCATGATCCGCCATGATTATTATAGCGGAATTATCGAAAATACCATTTTTTCTCAATTCCTTAAGATAATTGTCTATCAACAGCATATTTCCCCAAAACAATTCCTCATCACTTACAAGTTCTGTCACAGGTTGTAAATATCTGTCGTGATCATTTGGTCCATGCATTCCCTTAAGATGATACAAACGAAATGTTTTTTTATCATTGTCTGAAACACTGATGTTCATATCATGATAAAATACTTCGTTTTTCCAATCATATGACAATAATTCCTCATCTGCTATTTCTCTTGTATCATTTATCTGACTTGGATAAAACCAAAAGTACTTTTTAAAATAATAAGGTGAATAATTATACGCGACCAATTGATATATGTATCGTAAAAACCTTTTTTTTGAGCTCACCTGTACGTCAAGGCTTTGACAGTTAACTGTCTTGTCTGCTACCCGTCCAGCCGGTATTATGCTGTCTGTATACAATCCTATATTCCACCTATTATCTATTAGATAGTTTAATAGATTGCTTTTTTCATATGCATGTTTTAGATAATCTCCATATGGCTCATCATTATAATACTCTATTCCCGTAAGCATCTGAGGAAGAGAAAGATCAGTATGACCATAAACAGATAACGTATCTGGAAAAAAGGTAAAATCTCTCAGGATCTCGCGTACTTCTTCGTCAGCATAATCCCTAAAATATCGTGCATCAAAGGTATCTAGAACAAACACTATAAAATTTTTATTTGATAATTCAAATTCTCCCTGAGTAGTAACTTCATAATAATCCTTATCAGAAAAATCATGTTTCATCAGTAATAACACACCTAATGAAGCCACCTCTATTGCAAAAATGATGCCGGCAATACCGAATGTATGTTTTTGTAATACTTCATGCTTCTTTTTGACAGTCACAAAAACTAAAGCGCTTATTGCTATAATCCATAAAACCATCGACCAGATCATGCTGCTATTTATTACAGACCAGTCTATGGCATTCCCATCCAGTACACCATTCTTATCTACTATAAAGTTGCCCTGAATAAACAGCGCACTATCAATAATAACAGTGAAAGTGCAAGTTACTCTATATAATGGATGGCTTATTAACTCCATCAGTTTGAGCGCAATAGCTATAATAATAAAAACTATGATTGCTACCCCTGATATCAGTGGTAACAGTATCGATGGAGAAAACCAGAAATCCGATATATTGGAAAGGTAAATATTGAATGGAGCAAAAAAGAAGAATGTAAACGCCGTTAAAAATGACAGCACTATACGTATTATCTTTTCATTATTCCTTGTCTGTTCCATCTGCTTTTTTTATATTCTCTAGAGTAACTCTGATGCCGGTCTTGAAATCCGTTCTTTTCCCCGTCGGCAGATATTTTGCATCTGCGCATAGACTCATGACCTGTTTATCATTGTATGGTATATCTCCAAGTCCCAGTCTTGCCCTACATCCAGTCACTTGATACATGTCCTGTATATAATCCTTAAGTGGTCTTGCCTGTCCGGAGGCGATACAATATATTGTACCATGTTTGGCAGTTTCTGCCAAATTTAGTATCATCTCAGCCGCATCACCACTATACAGATAATCCCATATCTGATCACCTGCAGTAAAGTGTGTTTCCTCCCCGGCAATCATCTTCTTTAAGGTTGACATGACCATGGTATATCCACCGTCATATGGTCCATAAACGCTGAATATCCTTGTCCAAACATGCTTGATTCCAAGCTGTTCACATCTGATACGAGTCATCTGACCAGCTGCCAGCTTTGCTATACCGTATCCATTCTCAGGGAATGTTGGAGTGTCAGGTCTTAATGGCTTATCAACGCGTCCGTATTCCGCTTGTGATCCTGCTCCTATAAAAGTACTGCATCCAAGTCTATGTGCAAGTTCTACAGCATTAAGAGAATACTTGATATTGTCAGATTGAAGCCTCATATCATTTCTGGTATCTCCAAATGTTCCATTCCATGCAAGATGAATAAAAACTTCATAATCATCGTATATATCAGTATTTAGGTTTTCATAATCCTGCAGATCTGCCTCTATGATCTTAATGCGATCATCTTTGGGTATCTGCCCTATTCGCTTTGACCCCCTGTGACATATGGCGAGAACTTCTATGTTCTGTTCAAGGCATTTATTAATCAGTGCCATGCCTATGGCTCCAGTCGGTCCTGTTATAACTATTCTCATTACTATCCCTTATTCATGACGCATATATACCATGTATATAGTCTTCTGCTAAATAAAAACAATTTTAATCTTTTTTCAGAGTATATTCTTGGTCTGTATTTAATCTTCTTTGAAGCCTTTTTGATATATTCCTCAATGTCTCTCTCTTTATCGTAATATTCATCAAGAAATGCTTTCCGCTCATCTCTTGTTTTTATGTGTTTGCAACAAGACTCAAAACTGTGCATACAATGTGTTATATAAAGCCCGTATTTAAGATTATCTTCTATATAATCATCTATGATATCACCGCAATGCATTATAGCATATCCGTATATTCGCTGTACGGCTCTGGGAGCCTGAAACTTCCGCATATCAGCTTTATTTGATACGTTCATTGCAGATCCATTACGCATGACATATGTGTAGCATATGTCATTAATAGTATGTATCTTATTTGATGACAGTACTGCTTTATACATGAACTCTACATCTTCACATATAGCACATCCTTCAGTAAATCTAAGATTCTTTTTTATTATGAGATCTTTTTTTACTGCAAATGAACCGATCCTTATCCTGTTTTCTCCACTTAACAGAGTCTTGCAGAATTCTGCTCCAAAATACTCTTCTTTTGCGAATTCTGGCTGGGATTTCTTTTTATTATTTCCATCATCAGTTTCAAATCTCCAGACGATCATATCTGGCTTTGTATCTGACTTCGCTTCTATCTTTTCAAAAATATCATCCGAGCAAAGATCATCGCCGTCTATAAAAATCAGATATTCTCCTCTTGCCGCTTCTATACCTGTATTTCTTGCGATGCTGACTCCTGAATTAGGTTCTTTTAGCAGTTGTATGTCTGTAACATCATTTTTCGAAACATATTCTTCCATGACAGTCCAGCTGTTATCCGTTGAACCGTCATTTATCAATATTATCTCTGTATCATTTGGCCTGTTTGTTAGCGAATCTAATGTCTTTGATATGTAGTTTTCGAGATTATACACTGGTATAACAACAGAATACTTGATCATCACTGCCTTTCCCACACAGGAACTCCGTATGTCTTGCACGTATCATCAAATGAACGCATAACAGTCGCACAAAAGTCATCATGTGATGTTTCTCTATGATCTCTTATATAACGATCATGTTTCTCACCTGCTCTTTTTATGAAAAAGATAGGTCTTAGATTATCAGTAAAGTTAATCCCCATGGTCTCAAGTGCAGCACGCTGTTTGGAATTCGGTCCATGATCGGCCATGATTATTATCGTAGAATCATCATAGCGCCCAATTTTCTTCATATCTTCTATATACTCATAAACAATCTTTAAAGAGGCTCTCCATTGTTCCAATGGTTTCTGCTCGGAATAATCATAAGTCATATCTTCTCTGAAGTTGTATGGACTGTGTGCACCATAGATATGATACATTCTGAATGTATTGATGTACTCGTTGTTAACTGTTACACCAGCATTTGTCAGGTCTTCATAAAAGACCTGATCGTTTCCAAACAGATAAAAATCAGCCTGATCTATACATGCGGTAAGATCCTGTTCTGTATATACATAGTTATCTTTTAAGGCAAACGGTAATCCTCTGTATCTAGCGCAGCCAATCATCTGTCTGGCTGTCTTTCCGATTTCCATGACAGCACTCCAATCATCAGATCTGTTATCCACAAGCCCTTTGTCAAACGCTCTTACGTATTGCTCCTCAGTTATCAGTCTTATATCCGTCCCTCCGGATTTCATATCCTTAAGGAATGTACTCTCTTCATATTCTTTATTAGTATATTCATCAACCAGTATACCTGTCAGAAGATATGGAAGACTTCCGGCTGTATACCCGAATCTGCTGACCATATTGTCATATAATGTAAAGTCATTAAGTTGAGACAGAAAACCAGGGTCTTTATTCTCAACCATATCTATCATCTGTACATCATATGTATCAAGAACGAACACTACCACATTCTTTCCATTTCCGAGTTCAAATACACTGTCTTTAGTAAGCTGCACCTTATCCTCATGAAACAGACTTCCAGTTATCAGTAAACTGGATAAACCTAGTAGCTGAAGAGATATCAGTACCACACTTACATATGTGCATACCTTGTAAAATACAGATTTCTTAATCGCAAAACTGACTATGATAAGTACTAAAGCTATCCATACGGCTGTATTTATATGTATCTTATCAGAAGTCCAGCTCTGCGCTATTCCTTCCATTACGTTCATGTCACCATTCAAAAACATAGTCTGTACGTACGATAACAGAACATAGGAAAACGTTATCACAGCAAGTATGTGATTCTGTATGACTGTAAAAACGTTTCTGATCAATAGATAGCCAACCAGTATCATCCCCGCTGCAAATAATAAAAGGGATGGCATAAAATCCTTGTATCTGAAAACGAAATCTCCCGAATTGTATGCATATATCTCGGTTGGCGCTGTCAGAGCATGCATCACTGACCAAGCAAGCATCGAAACAAATGCCGGCATAATATCTGCTCTGTTATCACCAGCATCTTTATCTTGCATATTGCCTAGTACTATCAATACACCTGCTACAGCCGAAATCAAGCCTTCAATTACGGTAAAATTGAGCGTTGGTATGTCGTAACATATGACAGTTATTGTCTGTATCAGCCAAAATATCGATACTGCTTTTTCCAAAATGTCATTGATTATGATCTTATTAACGCTTCGGATCAGATAAATTACTATCCATGTTACAGCTATAAAGGCAAGCATCTTTAGGTATCCTGTGATGGTCTTATCCTTCATTGCATGACCGAGGAGTTCGTTCGAATGTCCCTGCAGCATCCTTACCGCTGAGACAGCATAATAGTATACTCCTGCGTAAAGCAACGATTCCTTTATGAAATTCTTATCCTTATGTCCTGATATAAAACCGCTGATAATCGAAGCTATTACAATTATCAGACATACCTGCAAATAACCGTCCATTAATCCTCTTTACCGCCTTTGTAAAGAGTAAGCGTCTGCTTTACCACCCTGTCCCAGTCATACTGTTCAAGTACGTGTCTTGCAATAGCTTCCTTTGAATAATTTGGATCTTCTCTTATCTCCTTAAGATGACCTATTATATCTCTCATTGAATCTCTGAGACTCTCTACATCCTTGTTGGCAAAACAGTATCCGTGCTGTGCTACCACAGCCGTATTTTCCGGTATATCGCTTACAAGGCAGATATTTCCATAGCTCATAGCTTCAAGTAGACTTATAGGCATTCCTTCTATCTCACTGGGAAGTACATACATTACAGCATTTCCGTACAGTTCCTCAAGTTCTCTTCCCTGAACAAAGCCAGTCATTACAATACGAGCCTTTCTTCTTGCACGACTTGCCTTGTCATTAAACTTATCAGCAAATGCCTTTATCGTTCTGTAATACTCTTCAGAATGGCTGCTGCCTCCCGCAATGACAAGTGGAACTTCAATACCGCTCTTTGAGTATGCCTCAACAAGTGTATGAACTCCCTTTTCAGGCACGATCCTAGCTACAAAGAGAATATAATCTTCCCCATTAAGGGCATGCTTTAGCTTTATGCTCTTTGGCGGGAAGTACTCAGGTGTATTAATACCGTTTGGTATCAGAGTAGTCCTTCTTTTATACTTATCTTTGAAATACTGCTGATCAGCTTCTGAAAGGACTATTATCTCATCTGCATGTTCAACAGCCATACGTTCTCCGTAAAGAAGGAATTTAGTGGCAAATCCGCCCCATTTGCTCCTCTTCCAGTCAAGTCCGTGAATGGTCGCAATACATCTTTTTCCTCTCTTTTTTGCATAAGGGATCATTGCACATGGCCCCTCTGCATGGAAATGGATGACATCGCATTTGCTCCTGCAGGCTTTCTTAGTCGCAAAGTAGCTGTATACGATCGCATTTAGGCTCTTATTCTTAAATGTAAAAGCAGTCTTTACATGAACTCCCTTATATTCATAACTGTCCTGCTTTGGAACATCTATGTTGTTATAACCGGCCACATGGCTGCCCTTTCTGTTGTAGACGGTCACATCATGTCCCAATTCAGCCATCCTGGTCGAGAGTTCTTCGACCACGACTTCTATACCGCCTTCTCTAGAGGGTATCCTCTTGTGTCCTATCATTGCTATCTTCATTACTTAGCTCCTTTGCTCGAGACTACCGCCCCGAACGTCTTTAAAAGTATCTTTATATCCATGCTCATTGACCAGTTGTCAATGTATCTTAGATCAAGTCTTACGACCTCATCAAAATCTGTGATATCGCTTCTTCCGCTTACCTGCCATAGTCCAGTAAGACCGGGTTTCATACTGAGTCTTCTCTTGTAATGCGGATCATATTTCTCATATTCATCAACTGTCGGCGGTCTTGTGCCCACAAGACTCATATCACCTTTTAGGATATTGAAAAACTGAGGGAATTCATCAAGACTGGTCTTTCTTAGAAATTTCCCCACCTTTGTTATCCTGGGATCATTTTCCATCTTAAACATTAACCCTTTAGCTTCATTTTCTTTTTCTAACTGAGCCTTCTTTGCCTCAGCATCCTTGCACATGGATCTGAATTTGTATATGTTGAATAGTCTTCCGTTCCTTCCGACCCTCTTCTGTTTAAAGAATACAGGTCCCGGATCATCGATAAATATCGCAAGCGCAATAAAAGGTGTCAGAATCATGGTGATAAGTGATCCAATCACTCCGCCTATTATATCAAGTCCTCTTTTAAGCATCCTTTTGTTGTAATCAACATTTCCTATGCTGTAGCTGATTACAGTGAACCCTGCAAGTGTATCTATCACTCCTGAAACACCCGGTTCATCCGAAACATCTATTCCATAGTTGCATGTGACACCCATCATCTCAAAATAGCTTATTACATCAGTAAGCTCTTTCTTTGAGACATTTGGCAGATATATGAATACCTCATCTATTGGCATGAGCTTTACTTTTTCCTTATAGCTATCCTTATTGCCCAGCTTGTTATCTGCATCTCCATCCCAGATGATGTAGCCCATTACTCCTCGCATTATATCCAGTGATGAATTTAGTCTCTCATCAACGCTTGTTTGATGATAGCTATCCGTTATAACAACAAGCCTTGTCTGGTTCTTCTCATCCTTAAAGTGACGTCTGATTGCTTTCTTCAAAAGGATATGTGATATATATGTCAGGACTTCAAGGAGTACTATGAAATATCCGAACATGAGTCGGGAATAATCTTCAGCATACTTTAGCATGAACAGCAAGCTTGCCATGATCACAAGTATGCTTGCCGTATATTTGGTTACAAAAGCAAATTCGACCAGATATCCTCGCCTTGAAAAATCCGCGCTCGGATTAATCAGAATCGTATACATCAGTATCATCATAAGTATGACAAGCAAAAATGTTGTATACATTTCAGGCATGTATGAGAAACTGAAACTACCGAATTTAAGAAAATGCGCAAGAAAATAGCAGACCGTTGCTATTACTAGGTCTGTAGCAAGCACTCCATATATCTCGATTGTCCTAAGCCGTGTGTTCTTCTGGTTCATTGTTAGTTTTGCTGCCCATTAATATCATTGCTGCTATAAACATCAGATTGCATAAAAGAAATGCATCATTTACTGTATATGAGCTTTCCATAAACGTATACAGTATAGTTGTGACTATAACTGAAAACAGTATTCCGTCTTTCTTCTTAAATGTCTTATACATGATATATATGATAAATATGATAAATATCAGTCCTATGATATATCCGTAGCTTGCAGGTATTGATGCAAATCCGTTATCTATCGTATCCTTATGGCTTCCACCCATAGTCAGCGCATGCCAGTCGCCTATATATGCACTCTCATATGCTAATCTGAGCCTGTTAGTTAGCGCATTGTTTATCCTATTAAGTAATGCACCATAGCCGTTTATTGGATCAACAGATACAGATATGATCGTGAGTATAAGCGTGGCAATAAATCCAACAAGCCCAAGGATGTATATCCATATCTTTTCAAATACATACTTATTGAAATACGTATATGCAATGCATGCAAATACGATCAGCTGCGCTACTATAAGTCCTGCTCTTGAACCTGTCAGCATAAAAAGTGCTACATTGAAAAATGTTGCTACCGTATAAGCCTTCCAGTCCATCCTGTCTTTATATAGGATTGCTGCCATTGCATAAATAAACCAGATGGTACCATGCAGATTGTTGGCATGAGAAAATCCCAGATAATATCTGGTCTCCACAATACCCCTTCCAAAATCCCTTGTTTCTGAAACAGTGCCACCCAGCCCTGTCAGTGAGAATATAGATATCAGGATCGTTGAAATGACAACACCTTCAAAAATAAGAGAGAGCACAACCTTCATATCAACATTTCTAGCCGCTATTATGAGTACCGCGACATATACCATATATTTCTCTTTTGAACACACATAGCTTGCTATAGATAATGCTCCTATGACAGCTATCGCAATCCATTCGATCTTCTCATAGTAAGTCATCAGGATCTTGACACAACATAGAATAAAGGCGATCTGCAATAGCCTCCCTCTTTGAGGAGTCTCCCATACGGAAAAGCCCTCGCACATGATAGCGATATGGATCAGTATCGCGATGTAATAGATGATGTTTGCTGCTTTGTCACATTTTTTTATTATCTGCATTTATCTTCCCTTCCTTCACTTCATAAATGATATCGCAGTTTTCTATTGTTCTTAATCTATGCGCTATTATAACTAACGTCTTTTGTCCGTGAAGCCTGTCGACAGCTTCCATTATTGCTGTCTCAGTATCGTTATCAAGAGCAGATGTAGCTTCGTCAAATATCAAAAGCTCCGGATCATGATAAAGAGCTCTCGCTATACCAAGTCTCTGTCTCTGACCTCCTGAGATACGTACTCCTCTCTCTCCTATCTGGCTGTTTAATCCTTCAGGCTGTTCCATTACAAACTCCTTCATCTGAGCCTGTTCAAGCACTTGCCATACCCTGTCTTCATCTATCTTGTCTTCCTCAACCCCGAATGCAATATTTTCCTTTATCGAAGCATCCAACATATATATGGTCTGAGGGATGTATCCGACATGTGACAGCCATCCTTCATAGTTTTCAAATATGTCTGTTCCGTCACTGGTAACTGTTCCACTCTGAACTTTTAAGAGTCCTAAGAGTATATCTATTATCGTTGTTTTTCCAGATCCGGAAGGGCCCATGACACCTACGGATTTACCTACAGGTATTATCATGTTTGCATCATCAAATATCTTCTTATCCGTATTGGGATATGCAAATGTTATATTTGAGAGTCTTATCTCTTTTTTTAATTCTATGACCTTGGTATTGGGATTAGCTCTTCTTTGCTTATCAATAAGCTCCTGGTCACGCATAGCCTTTGTGTCTACATTTTCATATATGTAATTGAGCGCAGGCTCATAGTAGGCTATGTTTGCCATATAAGTGTTGACCCTGTTGACACTAGGAAGCAGTCTCATTGAAGCAAGAGCAAATGCCGATATGAGCGGCAACAGCTCGCTCATGGCAGTTCCTGCAGCTATCGAGATCCCTACATAAGCAAGTATTCCTACGATAGCAATAGTCTCTATAAGAAGTCTTGGCAGATTGGTAAGAACATTGTTTGTCACCTGATAATCAGCATATTTTGTCGCTCTTTCCCTATATCTGTCTGTACAGTAGTCTTCCTTGTTAAGGACTTTTACATCCTTTATTCCTGTAACAGGCTGCAAGATCCACTTGTACAGTCCGGCCTGAGCTTCTCTCGCTTCGTCACCTACCCGTCTCAGCTTTGGCTTTATGACCTTCATGATTATGAGCGTAACAAGTCCTAAGAGCCCGACTATGACTATCATCATCTTAAAATCTATAACGAGTAAAAATATCCCAAGGCATACGCTTACAACAAGTTCTGCTGCCAGATTCATGCACTGGAGCAGGAGATTAAAGACATTATCCATATCTCCGTAGATAGTTCTTACTATCACAGATGTCTCAGCATACAGATAGTACTCATAGGGTCTGTGAAGAAACTGAGATAAAAGATTTGTCGTATGTCTGCTCCTGTTCTTGTTTACAAATCTCGATTGCATATATGTAAGCATCACAAGATACGCATTCTTTATAACAAACATGAGCGCAAGCGATATCAAAAGGATATAGATCATATGCTTTATACTATCGATGTTAAACAGATCCATTATCCATATGACATATTTGTTTGCCGCAAAACTCTCTTCATCGAGTATTGCTGATATGAGAGGGAGCACGAGCGAAACTCCTGCAGTTTCAAGAAGGCCTCCGATAAGTATCATTACCATGAGTCCCGCTATGCGAAGCTTCTGTCCTCTATCCAGTATTGAGTTGAGTTTTTTTATCATGCTTAAGCTCATCTATCCCAGCTTTCTTTTAAGCGAATTAATAAACTCGTTTCTTATGATTTTCTTTGTCTTTTTATCACTGTTTTTATACATGAAAATAAATCGTTTCATGCTGTAGCCTTTGGCCCCAGTGATTGCCCTCTTTCCATAGTCCCATATGATATTTGACCACTGGTGTGAGTAATCTATCCTACCTTTGAAATAATCATTAAGTGCTTTTACATGATGCGCTTTTTCAAACAGATCCTGTTCCATGTTCGCATTGGTTACATTTCTGCCATTTTCTGCGTCAGCATCAAAAAATCTCCTGTATGCGCTCATTGTATCGGGCAGTATGTAAAAGTCTCCTCTGTCAAGCAGTATTGAAAGGATCGTCTTGTCTCTTATTAGTCTGTCTGCAGTATATATGATGCTGTAATCTTTGCCGTCTTTAAAGATATTTCTGTAAAAATGTGTTCCTGTCTGAAAAACAAACCCTTCATTCAAAAAATCGTCAATCGTGAATCTTTTACCTAAAAAAGACTTGATTGCTTTGTTGTCTTCATTATCGATCACGTTGCCGTCTTTATCTATTATGTCAAAATCATGTGCTACTCCGATATAATCCGGGTTCGCTTTTAAAAAGTCAAACTGCTTCTGAAGCTTGTTCTCGTCTGTCCATATATCATCCAGTTCAAGAGCCGCTATATAATCACCATTAGCATCCATTAACAATTCGTATTCATTGCGTGTCGCACCAAGATTATTCTCACGATAGTACATCTTAAACATATCCGGATATTTTTTTTCATACTCCTTAAGGATCGCTCTTGTAGAATCCGTTGAGCAGTCTTCACCGACAAGTATCTCAAAAGCAAAGTCTGTCTTCTGAGAGATAATGGAATCAAGTGCCACTCTTATGTATTTTTCATGATTATAGGTCACACATATGACTGAGACCAAAATATCCTTATCCACTTATTTCCTCTATCTCTTTAACAGCATCGGTAATAATAATGCCCTCTTTACAAGCTTTACATACTTGTTCTTAGAGTAGCTCTTTTGCAGATATCTCTGCATTCTCTCGCTCTCCGCAGCCTTCTGTCTTCTTTTTTTTGATCTTCTGAATGAATCTTCTTTCCTTGCGATAGATTCATCATAAACGCTTGGAGTGATATTCACTAAATCATCAAAGCTTTTGCATATGGTCTTGTTTTCATCTAAAAAAGCTTTCAGTGAATCAAAATCTTTATCATCCCAGTTGTTTAAATGTATACATACAGTATCTATACCACTTGGTACTCTAAGATCAGACAATCTGCAGGGATAGAACGTAACACCGTCTCTTATATATGGTCTGTCAGAATATCCGTCGGTGATATTGAATATCCCGTTTGCGACAAGCGCCTTTAGAGTATTCTCATCAAAGGTATGACCGGGAGCCATGAAGTATTCCGGTGTAAGGCCTTTTTCTTCAAGGATTTCTTTTCCTTTAAAGATCATGTCCTTTTGTTCTTCATATGCTATTCCGGCAAATTCACTGAAAGGATTGGCTTGAAGAAGACCGCTATTTTCATTGGCATAGACATGTCTGTATCCGTGAAGAGCTATCTTCCAGCCCTTGTCTTTAAGTCTTATCATATCATCCCAGAAGTTGTCGTATTTCTTATCAACAACCAGGCCCATATCCTCATTCATAGGCACTATGCCTATCATTGGCTTTATCCCGTATTTATCAAAGACTTCCTCGAATCTGATCAAATTGTCTCTTTTCAGTCCCGGCGCTATATCATCCAGTCTGAAGGTAAGCATCTTATCCATTTCGATATTCAAACCACTGGCATAGCATCAGTATGTTCCAGATATTTCTCTCGCCTTTGCCAGTATCAATAAATCTCTTCCACATAAGATCAACTGTGGATATATCAACAAAATCTTTTATATTCTTTTTTCCTGTAGCCAGTATATCGAGTGCCCAGGTATTTAGTTCATCTCCTCTAAGCCACTCAGAAAGCGGAACGGAAAATCCTTTTTTAGGTCTGTCCATCATATCCTTGGGAACATATCTGTAAAGTATGTCCTTTAATATCCGCTTTGTTGTAATTGTGTCATATTTATATTCAAGAGGCAGAGTCCATGCAAACTCCATGACATCCCTGTCAAGCAGAGGTATCCTGCTTTCGAGTGAATAAAACATGCCAGACCTGTCAACCTTTACAAGTATGTCATCAGGCAGGTATTGAAGCATATCCATTAACATCAGGTTATGCTCAGGCTCATTAAGATATCCGTCAGGATATTCATCTATTGCATCATTATACTGATTCTTATCTATTGCAAGGCGATCAAGCAGTATATCGTCATCCCTTACATTTCTGTACCAGTTTTCAGCACTGTCCACGCTAAGAACCGTAGATAGTTTATGAAGCTTTGCATTATTTCGTCCACCAAGATCATAGACCGCTTTCCCTAGACTTTTACGCATATTGCCTTTGATAAAGGGCAGTTTGTTTTCAAGTATCTTAAGTCCGCGTCTTACATCTTTATAGCTGTTGTATCCACAAAAGAACTCATCACCCGCATCTCCGCTTATTGATACTGTCACATGATTTCTTGTCATGGAGCTAACTAACATTGTCGGTATCTGCGAGCTGTCAGCAAACGGTTCGCTGAATGCTTTTGGAATATCTTTAATCGTATCTAAGATATCCCGCTTACTTACATACATTTCAGTATGGTGAGTACCAAGATGCTTTGCACTCTCTTTTGCATATGTCGCTTCGTTATACTTTGAATCTTCAAAACCTATGGTAAAAGTCCTTACAGGCTTATCGCTAATACTCTGCATGAGTGCAACTGTTAAAGTAGAATCTATACCGCCTGAAAGAAATGCTCCTAGAGGAACATCGGATATCATCTGTCCCTTGATCGAATCCTTTATCAGTTCTTCGAGTTTGACCGATGCTTCCTCAAAGCTTCCATTAAACGGCTCTTTCTGTCCTTGTAATGCCACATCTCTTATATCCCAGTAGCATTTATCATCCCACTCTGTATAAGGGGCTTTTAGCACAAGGAAATGTCCCGGTTTAAGCTTGTATATATCCTCATATATGGTAAACGGTGCCGGGATATAACCGCCTTTAAAGTAAGAATTAAGTATATGACTGTTTATCCTGTTATCAAAACCATCTATCTTTTCAATAGAACCAATATCTGAAGCAAAGACCATGCATCCTGCAGCGCGTCCGTAATAGAGCGGTTTCTCTCCTGCTCTGTCTCTTGCAAGTATCACTTCTTTGTTCTTTCTGTTATATACAGCAAAAGCAAACATGCCCTTAATTAGGCTTAATGTCTTTTCAATGCCATAGTATTCTATTGCATTTAACAGCAGTTCTGTATCAGAATGACCTCTAAATACGATGCCTTTATCTTCTTGCAATAGTTGCTTTTTAATATCCAGATAATTATATATCTCTCCGTTAAATACGATTGTCAGATCTCCTGAAGCACTGACCATGGGCTGCGCGCCGTTTGATGACAGATCTATTATGGAAAGTCTTCTATGTCCTAAAGCAACACTTTTATCTTCGCTTATCCATGCGCCCTCAGCATCAGGACCTCTGTGGACTATCGCATCGTTCATTCTTTTTATCTGTTTGGTCGGATCATTATTGTAACCCAGTATCCCGTTTATACCGCACATCAGTGTTATCCCTTAATCCTGTGCTTTATCTCTGACAGAGAATTGATCATCTTTGCCTTTATGCCGTTTATCTGTTCAAAATCATAATATGTAACAGGATTGCCTCCGAATGATTCCTTAAAATCGGTTATGGACTTAACATCATCCTGTTTTCCTGCTCCACCCCAGTCATAGTACCTAAGCCCATTTTTCTTAAAATACTTCATCTCCTCAAAGTGAAGCGCCCTGTTTGCCATGCCGATTATCTTGCGCGTACTTCCTTCACTGTCAGTTTTTAATCTAAAGAGTGAAGCCGAATGCAACAGTCTCGCATTATTCTCATCTGTGAGTAATGTATGATAAACCGATACTTCTTTATCAATATCCGCATGAGAGATCACGAGATATCCGTTATCTCTGTATAGGCTCATCTCCTTACGCAATGCTCCCATATCAGGCGGTGTCATATCTTTGCTAAGCCAGAATTCCTTAAAAAATTCAAGAAATTCATTAAGCTCAGAATCTGATATTTCAGCACCTGATTTTATGGTGAAATCAACATTCTCCCTGTAGGCTCTGTTAACCTCATATCTGCAGCCTTTAGAAAAATGAGCCTTAATCTCATCTTCAGTTTCATTAAGATCTGTCAGAAGCGTGTAAAAATCCTCGGCATCATCGGTATGAAATAAAGCTTCTCTGTATTGAATTATTCCTTCATCCTCTATAGGTTTATCTGCATACCATACGGTAACAATGTCTGTTTTATGAACCTGTTTTTTTATCTTTATCATGTTTAAAATCTTTCGAAATATGCATACTTACTCAAATTATGATTTTACCACAAATGCGTTTTTTTCACAAGAAAAGCAGCCATCTAACAATGACTGCTTGGTTATCAAATCCATATTATCTTATATATTCATTCAAGGTTGTATAATCATAATTTATATAGAATCTTCGAACACCATCAAAATACTCGTTTACGTTCTCTTCATCCACCCCGTTCTCATTCTCTGCTATCCTAGCAAGTATCCAGTCATTTATTTCCTGATCGTAATGAATCTCATCGCAATACCGGCTTAGATTTGTTACAACATCATATTCACCCAAAAACGAATAAAGTCTGATATTATCTCTTTCAAGCAGTTTGTTGATCAGATATTCTGTGTTGTCCAGTCTGTATTCTAACTCTCCGTCATTATAATACTCTGCCCATTTTGCTATACTGAATGGAGGGATGAACAGAATAAAATCCACATCTGGATTTGCATCGACTACAGGGAATATGTTGCACTCAACATTGTAATATATTTTTTCCTTTTCTTCGTCTCCGAAAAACCTCTGGGGTGTAACATCCTTTTTTATCTCTGTAAGCGTCTGGCATGCCTGTTTGGGTCCGCTTTCCCTTTCCCATGAGGAATACTCGTCAAATCCGGTGCTTTCCTTTCCTGTAAGTGTCATACCCAGATTATATACGGTTCCTCTGTAGAAAGTCTCCTTATTCATTAGATATCTAATATCATTTATCAAACTGTCATCATAAAGATAGTCCGGTGATTCATTATATCTCGTCCACCAAAAACTCCTGATGCCATCTTCAATATCCATACATACAAAGACAGTTTTTACATCGTTACGATAGCCTTTATATGCATCATATTCGTCCACAATATCAGACCTGACCCCCCTTACATAATAAAGGTTATTGTCATTCAACGCTTTACGTCCGAGTGTTCTCCCGAGTGCTGCCCAGAGTTCTCTTACACCTGCTCCTGAATAAGGCAGTTTAACACTATTGGTACCAAACAGTTCGTCAAATCTGGTTGTTCTAAAATTCTCTGTAAGAGAATTTCCTATTATTATTGCATCATAGTCAAAATGTCTGGCAATTCCGTCATTGATATTTCTTTCTTCATAAAGCCTGTAAGCTGTCACAGGTTTATGATAATGAAAGTACGGATCAACGATTGCATTTATTCCAGCAATCGATATGATCAGCGTTATGCATACACAAATAACAGTGATCAACCATTTTCTATATGTATTTGTAGTTTCTGTGTTTGTTTTCATCTATATTAGAAACTCCAGTAAATGAAATTGGTGACCCCGTTGAAGCTCAAAATGCACCATGCAAACAGCGTCCCTATCAAAAGGGCATGTTTTAATCCAGTCTTATTGCTCCATCTCTCAACTATTTCTCTGGTGTTTGCCATAGTAAAACATACAACGGTAAGAACGATAAATATAACTATTACGACTAGTCCCTGTACATGATTTCTAATTCCTAGTACATCAAGCCTTAAAAGCCATGAAACCTCCACCAGCTTGCTGAAACTTTCATACATATTTACGCTTAAGCCGCTCCATCTGCCTTTAAACAGACTTGATAATAGATGAACGGCATCTAGCATAGTTTGTGCTCTGAAGAACACCCATGCAATACTTACATACAAAAATGTTATTATTCTGCCGATCCAGGTTTGCTTTGTCTGTGTTTTATAAAGATCTCGTCTTATTCTTCTTATAACCTTTGCTAAGCCGTGAACACCTCCCCAGATAACAAAGCTCCATTCCGCTCCGTGCCACAGTCCGCTTATCAAAAAGACTAACATGATATTGATATACGTTCTAAACTTGCCCTTCTTGCTTCCTCCAAGCGGAAAGTACAGATATCTTGTAAGGAATCTAGTAAGCGTAATGTGCCATCTTTCCCAGAACTCATCAATATTATTTGCCTTGTAAGGCGAATCAAAGTTCTCTGGAAGATCTATATTAAACATCCTCCCAAGTCCAACTGCCATATCAGAATATGCACTGAAGTCAAAATATATCTGCAGAGTATATCCGATAATCAGTACTAAAGATGATAAAGCCGCAATATCCTCAATACCGTTATATCCAGCATCGACAACTAGAGCTATGCTGTCAGCAATCAACACTTTCTTTGCAAGTCCCAGAATGAATCTGTACATCCCCTTTGATATATTTTCAATATTTATGTTCTTTTTTGTTTTATCTCTTAATTGTGGAATGAACTCATCCTGAAGTACTATCGGGCCCTGTACAAATTGCGGATAAAAGGTTATATACAATGCATATTCATCAAAGCTACATTTAATACTCTCATCTCTATAAGTATCAACAAGAAAAGATATCTGTTGAAATGTATAAAAGCTTATACCAAGTGGGACTAACAGTTTAAGCGTTGAATACTCCTTAGATAAGAGCTCGTTCATGGTCTCTATAAAAAAATCAGCATACTTAAAATATGCTAGCAGCCCGACATCAAATATGATCCCAGTCGACAAAACTAGTTTTCGAGCTATGATATTACCTTTGCATTTAGTGTTCATTAACTGAAACAGCAGATAATTAACAAGAATTGAGGGAATAAGAACATAAAGATAAGCCGGATTCATGTATCCGATATATAAAAAACTGCAAAGAAGCAGGAAAAATATCCCTGCTTTTTCACTTATCTTATTGAACAGATAATACCCCGCCACACTTATTGGCAGCATTAAAAAAACAAACACATAAGAATTAAACAGCATGTGCGATTTCCTCTGAGATCACATTCAGTCCGTTTACGAGCATATCCTTTTCTATAGTAAGGGGCGGAAGTATCTTTAATACCGCATCATTTCTCCCAGCGAGTTCTATCACAACCCCTCTTTCAAAACATCTGTGACTTATCTTAAGCGCATATGATGCATCTATTCCTGAGAAATCAATTCCCCATATCATCCCTATACCTCTGATCTTCAAATTCTCATTCAAAGATAAAACATTTTTAGTAAGATGATCTTTGATAATCTTCTCATTTTCCCTGACAATGGTTGAAAGATCATTGTCATTGTAGTATTCCATACCTGCTCTTGATCCGACAAACGCAAGCTGATTCCCCCTAAATGTCCCATTATGTTCTGCAGGCTTAAAGATATCATATTCGGGTTTCATAAGCAAAAGTGACATAGGCAGTCCGAAACCGCTTATAGACTTGCTGAGTACGACCATATCCGGAACTATATTCGCTCTCTCAAATGAAAAGAAATATCCCGTACGGCCTACGCCTACTTGAATATCATCGACCACCATTAGTATATCATTTTCATCACATATCTTTCTAAGGCGTTTTAACCAGTCTATAGGTGCTACATTAATTCCGCCTTCAGCCTGTACGGTCTCAAGAAATACTGCTGCAGGTTTATCAATACCGGAATGATCATCTTTTAATACATTCTCAAGATAGTCAAGAGAAGTATTTTCATCATCAAATGCATTAAAATACGGCATAAATGTTACATTTGAAAGCGCTACGCCTGCTCCATTTCTCGAAAAGCGGTCTCCGGTCATTGAAAGAGCCCCAAGTGACATGCCATGAAACGCGCCTGAAAATGCAAAGATATTTGATCTGTTCTTTACTTTCCTGCTAAGCTTTAAAGCCGCTTCGACTGCATTTGCTCCGGTTGAGCCACAGCACATAACCTTGTAATCAAGTCCTCTCGGACTAAGAATACACTTATTAAGTGTATCGAGAAAAGCTTCCTTTGCCTCAGTATACATATCCAGAGCATGTATTATCCTGTCTTTCGAAAGATACTCAAGGATCGCCTGCTTGATATAAGGATTATTGTGTCCAAAATTCATTGCTCCCGCACCAGCAAAGAAATCTATATATTCCCTGCCCTCTCTATCTATGAGCAATGCATTTTTTGCCTCAGAAAAGACCGCCGGAAACTTGCGGCAGTATGAACGGACCTCTGATTCATTGTTTTCGAAAACTTCAAACATCTTCAGTTACCTGATTATCTCTTTCCACTGATCTACTATCTTGCTAAGCTCATTTGTTTTAAGTATTCTTTGAGCTTCACGGCCCATGTTCTGGCGCAAATTCTCGTTACTGAGCAATTTTTCAATAGCCTGAGCCATTCTGTCGACATCTCCCACAGGAACAAGTATACCGTTTACACCATCATCTATTATACTCTTAGGTCCCCCGCACGGGCAATCAGTAGATATCGCAGGAAGTCCAAGCGCCATAGCTTCCATAAGCGCATTAGGCAGTCCTTCTGTATCTGATGGCAGGACATAGATAAGGGCATTAGCTATATCCTCTGCAACATGATCGCTGTCACCCGGAAGAAAAACCCGATTCTCAAGTTTCTTATCTCTTATAAGTTGCTCGAGTTCGCCTCTGTATGGTCCTTCTCCATATATAACTACATTTATATTCTTATGATCATCAGCGATCTTAGAGAATGCCTCGATCAGCAATTTATGATTTTTGTAATCATACAATCTGCCAGTCGCAACAATATTGTTTGATGCTTCTCTGTTTGTTGAAAGCATTTGAGCTTTTGATACAAATTCTCTAAAGATGGGATTTGAAATGACTACACATCTGTCTTTCAGATTGTCAGGAAAGAACTCCTTCTGGTACTGCGTCTGACACACGATTCTTTCACATCGTTTCATGCACCATAAGAGTATATGTCTGTTACGTCCTCTGCTGTAATCATCATACGGGTTTGATCTTACACATGCAATTATTCTAGATCTCGTAAGGCATAAAGCTACTGCAGTTCTGATAGCACTTGAGAGCATAAAAACGACTACTTTGTCCGGTGCCTGCTCTTTAACGTGTTTTCGTATAGCCTTTAATCTTGAAAAAGTAGTTGTAGCGTTTTTATCATCTTCGATATTTATGCGTACTAACCCGTCCGGTAAGGTATATTCGAGATCATCCTTTTTATCAGTCAGGATTACCACATTGTAGTCACCACCTCTTCTAAGTTCCTGTGCTATGGTGAGCATTACCCTTTCTGCACCGCCTTTATTTAGCGAATGAATATAAAACAGAATCTTTCTTTTCATCAACTACTCCAACTCTAGGCATAATACTTATATATAGGTTCTAAATCGCACTTACATGTCTAAATAAATTGGTGGAATTTATTCATCCTAAACTATTTCTTTACTTTTGCAGCCATTCTTCCGCCGTCTCTTTCGACATCCATCATGTGCTATTTTATGACATAATGATCAAATCTATTAACTCCCACATGCTCAATCTTACCATCATCCAATAAACGCTTCAATGCTCTTTGAAGTGTTTTACTGCAAATAAATGACATAAATGCCACATTTATATCTCCTACTTTTCTTTAAAAACATGTGATATGTGATTTATGAAATTTTAATGCTTTGTATTTATATATGTGATATTTACTCGAATGAGAAAAGGATGCCGATCCTATAAATTATAAAAAAAGTGATTGCCTCAACTTGCAATCACAAAAAAGGAACCCACTGTTTAAGCGGATTCCCACAGTTTATTATCTATTTCAGTTCAATGAGATCTCCAAGCATTTTATCATATTCTTTCTTGTTAAATCTCTCAAATCCAGACCCGTCGTAAAATGTTATCTCACCAAAATATATCCGACCATTTATCAGATACCAATCAACCCTCACATGTATCATATCCTTTGCTATGACCTCAGAGAGTTCTAGCATTTTATCCAGGCAATCAGGTTTTTTTGTGGATGCCTTTACCGGTCCGCATCCTTCTTGCTCTATCTCAAGTTTTTCCCAGTCTTTAGTATAAAAAGTCTGGGTGTGAACTTTACCTTGGGTAAATCTGTTCTCATGAACTTCAACTATCTTCGCCTTACCGTTAAAACACATGATCTTGTAGTCCTTGAGATCATCTCCACTCTCATCAACCATATATTTTTCAATTACTATTCTTGGTATGGTGTTCTTGTACGGCCATTCCCTGTATGTCTTGTAATAGTTTCTCTTCATCGCATCTTTGATACGCTGCTTTGCACTCTCCTTATCCCAAGTTGCCTTATCAGTACATATCTCCACGCTTCCGGAATCATGAGTACACTTTATCACAAACTGATCAGGAAGTTTTTCAAAATCAATATCCTCCCATTTTTCAAAAACCCCATAACATGGAATTAGATAATCCTCCCCAAGCTTTTCTGTTATAAATGAACGCACTTCATATTTATCAACCATCTGCTGATATTCAGGCTTCCTATCATGAAGCTTAAGCCACTGCAGCTTCTCATTATATAGTACAGGATTCTTTAAGTTACATCTTTCCTTCATCTTAGCTCGATATAAGAGCTTTAGATAGATCTCGTCAGGTATCCAGTCGAGATACCCCTTAGCGGCGGGTGACGTAATAAAGTATTCAGGATTGTCCAGAAAAGCTTTTATCTTTGACATTTTCTACTGTTCTATTCTCTGTATTATCTGACTTGCAACGTGCTCTGCCAAGATCCTGTATCCTTCCTTGTTGCAGTGGATACCATCATATACGTACTGAGCATTGATATCCGGATCATGCGAATTGAGCAGGTTGTTATTGTACATATCTATGACTTCAAAGTCGTATGCGGGAGCTATGGTATTGATTGCTTCGGCAAATCTGCTCTGTGGGACCATATTTCCCGTATCAAGAGCATACACCGCATCATTCAATATGGTTGACGGCGGATTAATATATAGCATCTTGCAGTAGTGCTCATCGTTATGGTCTCTGTATGTCCACTTCATGCGTCCTAACATATCATCCAGATCACCGCAGAATGTTCCTGCTGTCATTCTTTTTTCGTACTCGATTTCACCAAACTGCCATTTGTTTTCGAAAAGCATATCATTGCTTCCGCCCATGACTATTATGATATCACTATCATTATCGATTTCTGACCATCTTCTTCACATAAGATACTGTTCTA
>Ga0247610_10001555_pt1 | contig 28352 bp, 24 predicted proteins | sample 174DNAGHGhighgp2_FD_193483 | JGI IMG/M metagenome (GOLD analysis project Ga0247610, IMG submission 193483) | Sheep rumen microbial communities from Palmerston North, Manawatu-Wanganui, New Zealand - 1742 DNA GHGhigh gp2 | ecosystem: Host-associated > Mammals > Digestive system > Stomach > Rumen...
AAGAATGGTATAAATTGTAAACTATAAGCACGGAGTCTGCGACTGCATGTAATGGCTTGACACCGTAGGTGGCACAAACGTCTGGATACTTTCGTATGAGTGCGGCGAGGTTATGTTTTCGGCATCTCGAAAACCACCTCGCTCGCACTCACGTTGCGAGGGAATCCGCTCCCCATTGGTCGCAGATTCAGTGAGTATAGTCACTAAAGTGAATACACTGGAGTTATGATAGCAAAAAGAAATCAAGACAAGAAAAAACAGAAAGGCAGACCGACCGTTGCCGATGCAAGACGGCTGTCAAAGGCTGTCACGGTCAAGTTCTCAAAGATTGACTACGAGATATTGAGGACAAGGAGTCGGAAGGCGAACAGACGATTGGCGGAATACATCCGAGAGTCTGCCTTGCAGTCAGAGGTCATGCAGCCCCGTACTGAGGCAGACATGAAAGAGTATCGAACATTGGTAGGCATGGCAAATAACCTTAACCAACTGACGAAAATGGCTCATCAGGACGGCATCATCTACCTATACTCACCAATAGACAAGCTGCTTGGAGAGATTATTGATGTGATAAGAGAGTACAAACAAGACACCAACAAGAAGAAAAGATGATAGGGAAAATCATGAAGGCAGCATCGTTTAGCAGATGCGTCCACTACGTGACGGGCCAGGAGGAAGCAAGAATCCTTGGATCAGATGGAGTATTGCTGACCAAGACACAGGACATCATAGACAGTTTTGAATTCCAGCGGCAGATGAATCCCAGAATCTCAAAGCCTGTAGGCCATATCGCCCTGAGTTTCCTGCCAGAGGACAAGGACAAGCTGACGGACGAGACGATGACTAAAATCGCACAGGAGTACATGGTACTAATGGGTATCAAGGACACACAGTTTCTCCTTGTGCGCCACTTCGACAATGGCAATCCCCACTGCCATCTGGTCTATAACCGCATCAACAACGAAGGCAAGACCATTACTGACCAAAACGATTTTAGGCGTAATGAGCAGGTCACAAAACTGCTTAAACGGAAGTACGGACTGACATTCTCAAAGGGCAAGGGACGGACTAAAAGCGAGCGATTAAGAGGTGCAGAGAAGACGAAATATGAGATATATCGTGCTGTAGGTACTGCATTATTGCGCTGCAAGTCATGGTCTGAATTTGTGAATCACCTCAAAATCAATGGTGTGGAAGTGGAACTGGTTATGAAGCGGAATGGTAGTAAAGACATAGAGGACCTACAGGGCATGCGCTTCACAAAAGACGGTATTACCTTCAAGGCTTCACAAATCAAAAGAGGATTGTCAGTCACGGCAATCGTCTCAAAATTGGAAAGCAATGCCAAGAAGGAGCAACAGAGAACAACCATTAATCAGCAACAGACAAGGCGATCAGAGCTACCAAGGCAAGAAACTCATTATGAACATCAAGAACATGAAGCATCACCTGTGGGAATTCCTTCATTGGGATTGTTTGACACCTCTAATCCCGTCTATGACCCTTCCGAGGAAGATTTCCGCCGGCGTATGCAGAAGAAGAAAAAGAAACGTGGGCTGAAACTGTAAGTCAACAAGTAATAAGAGTATTCATAACAAACAGGGAAACTATCAAAAATAGGGCATGCTGATGGCATATACCACTATCAGACAAAACTCAGACTGGGCATCGAGCCCAGCCTGAGTTTGCAGAAAAAGACGCTCAGAATTATGGTTTCCTATGATGCTTACTTGTCAATATCTCATATGATTTCGCATCTATCATACTGATATATTTCAGATTTCTCCACATTCCTATTCGATTATGGCGTACTCGCATTAAGGCACGAATGGATTTCCCATCACGAGAAACGATAGCTGCTTGATCTATAACGCCCTCGTCAGAGTTGAATGTACAATACAGATAAACACCATTATAACCTCCACCCCACGCTTTTGTTACACCAGGATAGCTTTGGACAAAATTTGGATCTTCAGGGATTAAATCGAAGAGCACACTCAAATCGCTCCCAGCACCTGGTTCCACAGAATAAACGACAGCTTTTGAAATCTTAACACCTTGCGACTCTTTACCGCCCAAAGGAATCTCATTGCCAATGATGGCATCACCACTTTCCTTCATTTCTCTTTTAAAATCCTCTCTGTTCATGAATCTTACATCAAGTTTCTCATATGTATCAAGGACATCACCAAGAACAGGGTGTTTGCCCTTGGGTGTATCAGCAGTTTGTGTGATATCATTTACAAATCTTGCGGGGTCATCTTCAAAATCTCCAACGATTTTCCAGCTTCCATCTTCTTTTTTGTTCAATCTGAACTCTCCTCGTCCAGTCTGCCCATTTCTAAAAGTTAGATTTCCTAAAACATAACATATAGCATCTTTCTGACCATCATAATTTGAACGCAACACAGATCTTTCGATTTCAACTTTGTCCCACAACCAACCACTGTTCTCATCGATATTATTCTTTGTCAATTCCAAACGGTCTTCGTCAATATCAAAATACTTCTTGACTCCTTCGATGTCATTATTGTGCAAGGCTTCAACCCCCTTTCTCAGAATATTTTCAGGCTCTGAAGAACCGCCACATCCTGCCATAACAATGCAGACAAGTATGAAAATAACACCTTTCTTCATAATAGCTTCGTATTTATTGATAATACTCAATTGTTCTTGTTTCGGTTCCCTGACTGCACTTACGCTTTGTCCAGTTGCCAATCTCGTCTTTTTCAACTATAGTATAATTGTATATTGTAGTTTCAGGTTCTCCCTCGTCATCTCCCATATCTGGAGGAGTAACATAACGTTCACTTTTCACGTAGCCATCTGCATCGTAAGTGACGGTACGAGAGACTCCGTCGCATACCGTCTCTGTCAACAAACCATGCTCATTGTATGTAAAGGTCTCATCGTAAAATTCGAAATCGCCTTTTACTATACGCCCCGTTTTATCACGGTCTATTCCTGCTTGATACATCTTCTTGATGCTTTGTCCATCTTTGGTTTGCCAGAAGCCATCTTCGTTGAAGGTGTATGTATTTGAGCCTCCATGTACATACTTCCACTTGCAAGACTTTACTGGGCCTCTCAGATCAAAAATGCCTAATTCGCCCCGCCCTGGTTCTGCAGGCATAGCGGCTTCAGGTTCAACCTCAACTACCTCTTCCTGACTTGTTGCTATCACAGAATCATCCTCTGATACCTGAAATAGTTTCTTTCCCTCTTCAGTAAGAAAGCCCCTAACCTCATTAATAGGAACAGTCACAACATTCCAGAAATGAGCACCCTCCAAATAAAGAATCCTACAGCTATCACCAACTGGGCATAAATAGCCGTCAGACCCAATAAAGGCTTCGTCAAATTCTTTCTGCTCATTAGTGCCATATTTCTTCACTAAAGTTACAATATCATCCCCTGTAATATTATACACCTCCTTGCTGTCCATCACCTTACCATCAGATAGTCTTACTATTTTATAACTTTCTGAGGGGCCACCATTACCAAAGATTCCATCACCAACACGGAAGAACACAACTTCACTATTTTGTGATTCATTTTCTATCCAGAGATGATAAGTAATAGCGCCAGATGACTCTAAATCGCCTTTTGCCACTCCTACAGGGAAATAGTTAAGAAAAGCATCAGCAATTTCTTTCAAGCTTCCCTCAACGGGTTGTTTCAGTTCCTTTCCAACTTCCGACTGGCTAATAATCTCACGAATACCCTCAGAGACTTTTTCCTGTCGTTCACCTTCTCCTACAGGAATGTCAATTTTTAGTTCAAGTCCGGCAACGCCCCCTTCAGGTCCTTCTCCTACTGCCGTGTTCTCATAACTCTCAAATGCGAGTGGTGCCACTTCGCCTTTTCCACCGCATGCAGCAATCATAACTGAAGCTGCAAAAAGAAACATTACCTTCTTCATTGTTTTCATTATAATTGGGTTAATAATTTATTTATGACTTTTCATTATGGCTATTTAAAAAACAATACCGGCGTTTTTAAGGTCCTCATCTATCTCCATTGAAATAGCATAATTAGCCTCCATACCTTCTGGACTCAAAATTCCAAATGCTCCATCATCTTCACTATCATCCAATGTCCCGTTTTTGTCCATATACACCCATTTACCCATATTGTTTTGCACCACAGCCTTTCCATACCCCTTCATGAATGGTCTTGCATTTTTCAGTTTGTATGGGATTGCCAAGTGGCCTTGAGTGTCAATATAGCCCCATTTGCCTTCTGCCAGTTGTACAGGAGCCAGTCCTTCGCTAAACATACCACATCCAATCCACTGACAGGGTATTAGTATTCTTTCGTATTCATCTGCAAATCCAAAGAGTCCCTTCTTTTCTACAACATGCAACTCTTTAGCATCAGACAACAGAACAGATATTTCGTCCCCAAATACACAATATATAAGGTTCTGCCATATTACTTCTGAGGAATCAATGGTGTTCATATTTCCAACAAGGAACTTCAAAGATAGAGGTAGGGCTTTCGTGTCTAAATACAGAAATATACTTCTACCATCTTTCAACTTTGAAACGCAGGAAATTGCTTGAGTAAGAATTTTACTCTTGGGTTCGACTATCAGCAAAATCTTATCACTCTGCTCCATAGCCGTTTTCGTTTTTTCTGACAGCACTTGTTCATCATCTAACAATTCTGCACAAACATGAAACCTCATATCTTCCAGAACTTCACAAATCTCTTGTGCAATTTGTCCGTTGGAAGTTGTATAACCAATGTAAAGCTTATATTCCATAATTCTTTCTTGTATCATTTACCTAATCGATTAAGTGCCTCTTTGGCATCTTCGTAACCTTCATTGGCAGCCTCATTGTACCAATATATAGCCTCATTAATGTTTTCAGTCACTCCGACACCATTCGCGTAACAATATCCTAAACTATATTGCGCATATAGATTGCCGTTATTTGCTGCTTTAGAATACCACATAAAAGCCGTTTCTTTGTTTTCCTCAACATCTTTGCCCCAGAAATACATATCAGCTAGTTCACATTGAGCATAATCATAATCTAATTCTGCGGCTTTTTCATATAGAATAATAGCTTCGTCAATTCTCCCTTCAGCATATAATTCATTTCCCTTATCATAATTGACTTCTCCCTCCATTTGCCTAGGTGTTTTTTCGTCTAATGCATACATCGCTAGTGATTGCGGATGGCATATTTCACTTGTAATTATCCTAATCCCTGAAAAAACGGAATTCCATGAAATAGGCAGAGAACTCTCATCTGTAATATATGGAAAAATTTGGTTTTTACCCAATCGGTTGACAGCGTAAGCACAAAGTTTAAAGAAATCGATATTGGTATATACCTCTTTCCTTAGTAGAAACAAAACCCGATCGCTCAAATCTACTTCAGACTCAACTTCTGACAAAGATTTTTGAGACGGAGTTCCAAACACTTCAACACACTCAAAAAAATCCTCTACTGTATTAACATCAGCTTTCAGGGTTTGAGCAAGTTGTGAATCCTGCTCAGTATAGGCAATAAAGTAATCGAAATGAGTAGCCATGTTTATTCTTTTTTTATTACTATCTTCTTGCGTACATTTCCATCTCGTCAAGTAATTGCTCGATAGTTTTGGAATGGCTTTCAAATGTTTCTATGGAGTCATTCCCTGCTCGTGATAGTTGGGCTATACATGATGTTTGTAAGGTTTGCGAAACTCGGTCATCCCATGAGTCTAAAACTCTTTCTATCGCTCTTTCATACAAATAATGCTCATCATGCATATTGCTAATTATAGATTGTGGATTGAAATACATATATTTATATATTTACATATTGTTCTATTGTTATTGAGGCATTCGTAATTTGCTGATAGGCTATATCGCCAGCTGAACTAACAGAATATGCCAAATTTGACATCTCACCTTCAACAGTAGCTGCCTCTTGCCTCACTTGTTGATAACGTGCTATTACATTATCTTCATCAGATTTAGCACTAATTAGGTGTTGTTCGGCTTCAGAAACAGCAGACCTAAGCAGAGAAGCATAATGATAATCATAAGTGCTGTTACCTTCTTCATCGGTGTGATTTTGACTCTCATAATCATTTAGTGCCTTTTGGGCATTATCCAATTGCCTTTGAGCCTCTTCCACCTTCCTTCGTACCATATTACGCCAAAACTCAGCAGCGCTATAGACTTCCCTGACTTCATCTATAGCTTTTTGACATAAATGAACCATGTCTTTACTATAGTACATAGCAGATTTTGCAAATATCCTTAACTCGCTGACTTGGCTTACATTTGCATCTTTCATTTATCAACGAATATTGTTATATTCTTCTATCTTAGAAGCTTTCCGATGTACAAACTGGCTATGATGATCAAGCAGTTCAACTAGCCGTGAGATTTGTTCTATATAAGTAGAAAACTCATCTGTAAATTCTTTGCTGACCTTATCGTCCCATTCATCATTCACACGATATACTTCAGAAACAATACTTTTAATTAGCGTAACCATTTCGTCTTCGCTTCTCTTAAGAAAATCACCAAATGCGTGAAGTTCTTGCGCACTTACAACACCTGCATCTTTTGCCATAATTATATATTTATTGATTTCTAATAATTGTTTCGTTACTATTGGGCATTTTGTACGGAATAAACAATTGAGATCCAATTTTGTTAACGTCAAGGAATATAGCTCTAAGCATATCCGATTTTTCGCTAAGTCTGTTTAATGATATTTTATCTCCAGGCAATGGGAGCTTGTCCTGTGCAGAGAGAGGGCTTTTCAACAGTGCAAAATACCTGAACCATTGCCCAATATCTTGTCTTCTAACATCTTCTGGCATACTTAATATATTATCCGGGTGATTGACCTGCATAACAACATGTACATGCTTTCCACCACCATCTTTTAAAATTTCAACAAGTTTATCTTGGACTGTTTCTTTTTTTCTCCGCCTATTGCTGTCACTAAAATTTGCTAACAATTGTTCTTTCTTTGATAATGCCCCTACTATATTAATTTCTTTCTCAGGGATATCTCTCATCAACAATTGCCGCATACGCTCTTCGGCCAGAATGAATAGTATATAAACTTGAGAAGGATCTGTATCATCTTTTTCGACGATTTCACTTAATCTTATTATTTCATCAACCTTCTGGTTATCTGTTCGCAAAAATTGAATTGTGTTATTCTTCTCCACTAATGTTAATACATCTTTTCGTTGGTCGTAATTATCATCATCAAAACCAAGATTCTCAAAAACAGATATATGTATTTTGCCATTTACGTATTTCTGGTTTACAAGTGATATCATTGCGTTATAAAATAAACGTTCAGCCTGCAATTCTGAATTGATGCCAGTAATTAACAAGTTACTGCCGTTTGCCATATTGAAGCCGACACCAATCTTTTCACGTTCCACAGATACGGACACACCTAAATATGCAATAGGATAAGCTTTCCCTGTTTCTTGAATATATGGTAATATATGCATATCTGTTCCTCTGAAAACAAATGGTTCATTCTTTTTAAATTGGTAATTGTTATCTCTAATGGATTTTAAAGCATCTCCAAAATAAGGTTTATAGTCATATATATGTACCGTTGTTCTAGATGCTTCATGATATGCAAATCCCTGTGTAAGTAATCCATTCTGATTGGAGCCGCCTTTGAACAATTCTTCGGCATCTTCATCGGTTGCGACATGCATAAGATATTTATTGCCAATTAATTTCTTCACATCTTGTGGCATTCTCATTCCTGAGAAGGTCTGAGTTGCAAAAAAGAAAGAAACTCCTTGTGATCTTCCCTCATGTGCAATATCTTGAACAATGTTATTTATTTCATCTTGTAAATTCTGCTCCAGTGGAGCTGCTTCAAACAATTTTTGACATTCATCGACAACAAGAACGATATATGGAAGTCGCATGTCGGAAGATGCAATATTACTATTATAGTCTGAGATGTTATTGTATCCTGCATTAGTAATTAAATCGCCACGTCTTGTCATATCCTTTTTCAATCTTCTTAATATCTCATATACCATTCGACGGTCTGCATTATTTAATAGTAAATGACTAACATGTGGCATTCCCTCATATTGATTGAACTCAGGTGCACCAACTTTGAAATCCATCACATAGAGTTCCAAAGATTGTGAATTATACTTGAGCATGGAATTAAGTAGCATGTTATGCAGCAGGTAAGACTTACCTGAGCCAGATCCACCAATTACCATTGTATGTATGTTCGCACTTTCTGCTTTCAATTCCCAAAATACTTCATTCCCAAGTTCATCCACTCCTATTGGCACTTTTAGTCCTTTCTTGTTAATATTTTCTGGAGTACTTCTAAATAATGAACCATCGCTCATGCTTGTCTGATAGACTGATGTTGCTTTTGACATTGCGGTCTCATCCTGTACATATTCTTTAAGTTTCTTGACAAAATCCCCGCGTCCACTCTCAAAATCTTCTGCGGGAGCATATATTTCGCGAAAATTGTAGTTTTTCTTAAAGAATTCAAACTCCTCAATAAGTTTAGGATTTCGCTCTTTTTCCATTGGAACGGCAATAAGGTAGTATCCATGCTTTGCACCATTTTCCAAAATTGGTGATAAAACATCTTTTACCCTTTTGAAGTTTTCATCAATACAATCTGTCCAAACTATTATTTCATAACGTTTGTCTGACGATTGTGTCCGTTCCACATATTTCTCTGGAATTTCTTTCAGTTGATTATCAGTAAGAATCACTGAATACTGACTTCTTGAGCTGTTTATGTCTTTAAAAAGTTTAGTATAGATACCATGGGTTTTAAAATCAATAAAAGTAAAATGCACTTTTCTGAAAGGTAATGATAACATTATTGATGTTAATAAATTACTGGCTGCCCATAAATATGCATCAATATTATTTGCGCCTACTTTTAAGTCTTCACGCCTTGGCTTAACAATAAGGTTTATCGCATAAATCCCTTTCATAACAGCTTCATGCCATTCTGTAGAACTCAATTTCGCATCTTCTCCTTCCACCAGGTATTCATATATAGGAAGATAATCAAGTTCTTCTCTTTCTGAAGCCTTTATCTTTATTCTCTCAATGGCGAGATTATTACCTTCTTCGTCTTTTTCATTAATCCATCCATCTGCTTGATAAAAAAATGTAGAAGCAGGATCTTGCTTTGCCTTCTCTATAAGGGCATTTTTATAATCCGCTCTAAGCTCTTTTATTTTTCTATGAGTTGAATTCAAAATCTCGAGTATTTCATTTATTTTGGAATCTACATCTTTACGTTTGATTTCTATTGTATTTATGGCCGTGCCAACTGATTCTTTTATTTGTTCACGAGCATCCTTTATATAAGAATCTGCATCCTTAAAGTCAAATACATTTTCAATGAGTTCGTCATAGACTAGCTTCATAGATGAATAGTCAGATAGTTTAGAAAGGCTATCCCTCATATCTACCACATACCTTTTCTTCTGCTCACTTAAGAAAGACTGGTGTCCAAACCACTGTTGCATAAATGATTCCAGACCACCACCAACTAAAGCCATTAGCTTTTGCAAATCAAGCACCTGTTGTTTTGTCGTCTCTAGTTCCTTGCTTTTTTTTGCGATGGTATCTTTAGCCGAGCTTAACCGTCTCTTAAGTTCTCCGACAGGATTATTTACATCCTTAATATAGTTCTGCCTTATTATCCCTTGTAGTCGTTTATTAGAATCAAGCAACTTTCCGTATAGTGAGGGTAAACTCGCAACTGCCTTTTTCAAATCCATATAGCCAAATGGATTTGTGAGCATGAAAAGGTATTTGAAAATAGAAATGCTAATGCCATTAGGACAAAGATGAAGCCCCCAATCCCTATTGTCATTAAACTTCTTAATAGTAAAGTTTGAACGATCAATAAAAAGACAAACATCATAGCACATTGCTTTTTGGGCTATAGTTCCAGCTGATTGGGCAAATTCCTGTTGGAGAATCTTGTTGTCCTCAAATGCTTTTTGGGCTTCGTTAATATTACGGGTAAATTCATCACTGACCAGCTTCTGGCTTTCATCTAATTCCTGTTGGTCTTTTGTCTGTTTTGTTATCAACGAGATAATACTAGTTTGTACAATCTCAACACTATTTTCCTTATAGAATTGTTTCCACCATTCCATACTGGCCTTTTTATAGGCCTCAATAGTAGCGTCGAATGTTCCAAGGGTCTCTTCCGCCTTTGTTTTCTCTGCCTCCATCTCTTCATTCAAAGCTACCTTTTGTTCGTCCAGTTTTTTAATCTGGTCTTCCAATTCTTCTTTACGCTTGAAAAGGTCTGGCAATTGTTTAATATCGTCAATCGTATTGTTCATATCTTTAATCTATTTAAAATTCACCATTGTTACTTCTCATACAGTGACCACAACGTTGGTTCTTGTATATTATAGTTTTGAAAGCAGTATCACTAATTCCTGCCATATCTGTGCCGTCGTCATTTAGATTATAAAAATGCGTTATTGCCTTGTCAAAGCGTACAGTTCTTCCTTTCCAAGAAACAGCAAAACGGCCACAATATGGACACCTTTCAAATAAATCAGAACGAAACATTATGCAGCCAATGTATCCAATTGTAACCCAACAGAACATATAGCCAAGCCAAGGAAAGAATCTCTGATACTCCCACAAGCCAAAGCCGAGAAGTATCATTGAAATAACAATACCAAAAGTCATAAGATACAAAATAAACCGATTCCTTATTAGTGGAATATACAACATCGGCGTACAAATATAATAAGGTATAGCAAATGCACAAGCAGGTGCCAACTCAAACCTGAATGTAAAGTAAATTACTACAGTATAGAAAATGTGGCGGGTAAATGCAGACGTACCTCGTCCTATTGCAAGCCACCCGAACAAGATCGCATAAATCCAAAATAGGATGTTACTGAAATAATAAACCCACGAACCGAGATAACGTTCTAATCCTAATTGGGTCATACCACGTCCTCTTTGTTTCTCGACATCCTTAAAATATGACTCAATAATGCTTTCGTCCAAGTTCATTGGAAAGCAAAGGGGTTTATACGCCAATTCATCCTCGTAAGCAATAGGCACTTCCCTAAGATTCACGATGTACTGCTTATCTTTTCTGTCTAAAGTAACACAAACTGTAACATCTGCATCTTCACGTAATCCAAATTGTTGATTATTTCCTTTTAGCCTTGTGTCAAATTCAATGAAGCTTCCAGTGTTCTGTTTTACCCCTATAAACTCGAAGACCATAATTGTTTCCCAATTTTGCTGGAAATAAAGATTTCCATAGCTACCTTCGGATTTCATGCTAAATCTATTGGATTTATCCAAATCTATAATAAATGTCACGACTGTTGTTTTACCGTTTAAATCAATCTTTTGTGCCTCTTTATTCTTTATAACAGACGCTTTGAAAATGCATCCACAAAACAGGACACATACTAACAACAGAAAGGCTATCAATTTCGCAACTCTTATCATAGACCGTTTCCTGTTTTATTTAAACAACAACCACAATGCCTAAATGCGCTCTTTCGCTTAAGACCTCCGTCAATAACGTTAAGCTGATCTGATCCACTTGCATCCAAAACCTTGAAATGTCTTACAACATTCTGGAACCTATCCGTTTCACCGATATTTGACAATGCAAAATGGCCACAGTACGGACAGCGTTCATTCAAATCTATGGACATGAAGAATGCAAATATGACACCTACAATCCCCCAGACTCCAATTTGAATAATCCATGAGGTAAATTCTTCTCTTTGCCAATTAATAATGGAAAAATATAGCCAAACTAACACCGTGCCACCCCAAAAGATTTTGTCTAAATATTTATTATTGACATTGGGAACATACATAAGTGGCAATCCTATATAATAAGGTATAATGCACGCACAGGCTGGACATGAAGTCCATTGGAAACTAGCGTATATTGAGACTGTTATCACTATATGCCGCTTTAGGGCTTCTTTTTTCCTTCCATAAGCTAACAAGCCAAATGCAATAGCATAAATCCAAAACAGATAGTCTGAGATGAAATAAATCCAATATCCGAAGAAATCGGCTGCAACCGAAACTCCTTGCTCGCTATAATGCCACTCTTCTGACGTGGAACAGCTAACAAAGAAAACACATGAGGACAAGAGCAGTATAATAAAATATACGCTAAATCGACATCTTTTTTTTATGAGTTCATTCATACTGGAAATTTACCTCAATTACATTCTTGATATCGCTCCATCCGTCAGTTGAAAGATAATCCTCTCTGCTGCCAGTAGGAACATATAGTGTGGGATTGTTTTTAAAATAGCCTGAGCCAAAGGCTTTTGCATGCATTTTGGGTGGTCTGTTGGAGGTTACTATCATTTTACCAATATATTCTCCTTCCAATCCATCACCATTGTTTGGACTGTTCCTGCCAGTAAAAGCTTCTTCGTCAATTGACAAAACTGAAGCGGGAATCACTATTGAGTTAACATTCGATCCTTTAAATGCAAATTTGGCAATATATTTCAGTCCGTTCGGAAATACAAAGTTTCTGATTCCTTGTGTATATATAGCCTCTCTGTTGACAGATACTAAAGTGGAGGGTGCGATATATGTTTCCATTTTTCTGGGATAGGGTATTTGAATCAGTTCAGTTACATTCTTATTGTATAGAATACCGTCTATCGATGTGTAATTTGGATTCTCGGAATCTACATTTATATTCTGTAATCGTGTACATCCCCTAAAAGGCGCATACCCAATTTGCCTTACTGATGCTGGGATCGTGATTTCACGCAATTGTTTACACATCCTGAATGCATAGGCATCGATTCTTGTTACAGTTGAAGGTATAGTGAAATGCTCAAACTGGCAACTTAAGAACGCACTCTTACCAATGCGTTTCAGATTCTTGGGTAGTATCATCTCTTTTACCTGTGAATTCTGCATACACTGTTCACCTAGGCCTGTCACCATGTAAGTAATACCATTATTTGTGATTTTGCTCGGCATCTCTATCGAACTCGGATAAAGTCCTCTTGAGTTGACGCTTAAAATGGTAACCTCTGATTGTGAAGTTACTCCAAATGTATACAGAATTCCTGCGTATGTCTTTTGGAATCGGCTTGAGTATTTTGGTGTTTCCTCATCTGCACCAGCAGAAGCTTTAGAGCGTACATAATTCTTAGATACAGCAGGAGGAGTGTCTTTTACGAGCATAGGAAGAGTGCATATGCCACTTGAAATAGTCCATACGTCTTTCTGAACTGGCTTCTGAACCTGTTGCTGTGTTTGCACCTGTTGCGATTGCTGTTGATTTTGCTGTGATGGTTTTTGTTCTCCTGTATTTGTAAAGGTGAAATAGTTGCTTTGTGCTATTTGCCTTCCAAGTGTCATATCAACCAAATAGATACGAGCAAAATACGTACGTTTCCCTGGCAGAGGATTTAGAGCATCAACATAAACTGCTTGCCACTGGTTGTTGAAAGTAGTAGAAGGGAAATTGCATAGCAACTGATTCCCTTCAATTTTCATCTCGCCCCCGTCTGCAAAGTGATGAAATGTGCCTTGTGGGATTTCTACAGCCATTACAGGTACAAGCGTATGCCCTTGGAGCCCTGTCACTATAAGAGTGTAGTGGAGCTGGAGCATTGTACGTCCGTTGTTTGGGTCAATCTGATCCCAAGTCAACCGCATGTTGGTGAAGTTCACATTTGCAGAATGCGAGATTGAGCAAACTGCCCAGAACATGAATAGTGTTAATAATCTTGACCTCATAATCCTTTATTGTTTTTAGTTTCACTTTTTTCGGTGGAAAGTCCGCACTAACTATTACAATAAAGAAAGCGTGGAACTGTCCTGTTACCCGTTCCGCGCTTCGAGGCCTTCGCATTGCCCAGTGTTGTTGAACGAGCAACGTCGAAGCCCATGCCGATATGTTTTATACCCCCTATGCACAAATCACCCACTTTACATAAGGATGAATTGTCAGCAAAGGGGATGCGTATAAACACATCCCGAGGACATCTACCGCTGCTATGTTCGTGACAACACTTGAAGTTTGCGAAGTTTCGAAGTGCCAAGAACAAAGCGTTTAGTAAACGCCTTTTATATGTTTTGACTCTCTTCCCGCCCAATGCCCGCCTTAGTTAGAATACCTTTCACAAGGTAAACCGTCTTCGGCTCGGCGTAGGTTGTTCTTAACCATGCTCAAAGGACACGTCCAATATTGCATTTTGTTCAGAACAATGAGAATCAGCTACAAAATTACACATTTTTTAGAGAATTAAGTAATGAAGGTTGAAAACTTTACATAAAAGGATATGATTTTATGTTTTTTTAGCCATATTCTTTCCTGTTTCATCCATTTTTGTTAGCAGAAACGTTTTTCGTATCACAGAATTTGTGAATAGAATTTGGCCGTTCCAATTCTTTTTTGTACCTTTGCACTCGATGAAGGCTATAAAAAGGCTGATAGCTCAGAGTCAGGAGTCCTTTGAAAGCAATTTGATGCAGAACGTGGAATTGAGAAAGGTCTCTTATTCGTAACCCCGGTTTTTCTCAATCCCTCAGACTGCCTTTAAATAAAGAATGATTGCTTTTTCTTCCAAAATTACGAAATAAATCTGTGATTTCCAAACCATATTGAAATTTTTTGTGTACCTTTGCACCAAATTTAAGTATGTTATTTTAGCGATATGGAACAATTTCTTGAAACCCTTTTCAAAGGAATCTGGCAAGGTGTTGTATCAGCCTGGAACGAGCAACGTTGGCTCATCGTCTTCATGATCGCCGTCCTCATCGGCTGGCTGGCCTATAAGTACATGAGAAAACTACTTTCAAAATAAGTAAATTTAGTTGTCCAGTTAGGCCGCAAATTTCGTCGTTTGCCGTTGGTGATACAAATGTACGATTTTTTCGAGTATTTTTAATAAACGCAGTAATTATTTTACTATTTTATTTGGTGAAATTTGTTTTTTTTCGTAATTTTGCAGCGGTTTTTTAATCTATGGTATATTTAATGAAAAGAACAAAACTTTGGGTGCTTGCCGTCATCATGTCGTTCGGCTTTGCATCTGTGACAATGACATCATGCTCGAAAAACGATGATGATCAGAGTGTTACGCTTGTTAAGAAAGAGTATTTCCAATCGTGGAACCAGTGTGAGGCACTGACGGCCTTGAAGAAATATGTCGAGGATGTGACGAATCCGAAGTCATCCAACTTTATCAATGTGGAAGACCGTATAGCTACTTTCGATATGGACGGTACGTTCGTGGGCGAACTTTATCCTACTTATTTCGAGTATAACATGCTTGAATACCGTGTGCTCGACGATCCTTCGTATCGTGACATAGCCCCTGATGATGTGCGTGAGGCAGCTCAGAACATTCGCGACTTCGTGCGCAATGGGAAGGCACTGCCCGATCACTTCGACATGATCCATGCCAGAGCGGCTGCCAAGGCTTATGCGGGCATGACGATTGCTCAGTTTGACAGTTATGTGAAGGCGTATGCCAGCAAGCCGGCCAATGGATTTAAGGGAATGACCTACGGTGAGAGTTTCTATAAGCCTATGCTCGAGGTCTTCGAGTATCTGAAGGACAATGGCTTTACCTTCTACGTCGTTTCAGGTTCTGATCGTCATATCTGTCGCGCTCTGACGGAGTCTCTTGGTATCGAGCCCAACAGGGTGATTGGTATGGACGTATGGTATAATACGAGTCACCAAGGCTTAGAGGCTGGCGTGAATTACACGATGGGTAAGGGTGAAGACCTGATTCGCACGGACTCACTGATTATCAAGAATCTGAAGACCAACAAGGTGCGTCAGATTTCGCAGGAGATAGGTAAGGTTCCCGTACTCTCGTTTGGCAACAGCGGCGGTGACTGTGCGATGCATAACTACTGTCTGAGCAACAAGTTGCCTTGCGCTGCCTTCATGCTGATTGCCGACGACGAGGATCGTGATCATGCCAATCGTGAGAAAGCGCTCGCACTGGGAGAGAAATGGCGCCAGGAGGGCTATCACGTCATCTCCATGCGCGATGACTTCAAGACGATTTACGGCGAAAATGTCATCAAGGTGGACTTCACTTTCTGAAATAGCCTCTTAGGACATTAGAAAAAAACAAGAAAACGGGATGCTCTCACGAGTGTCCCGTTTCCTGTGATCCGGTTGGGACTCGAACCCAAGACCTACTGCTTAGAAGGCAGTTGCTCTATCCAGCTGAGCTACCAGACCAAAAATTCAGTCTTTTAAGTAAATTCGGCTGCAAAGGTAATTAATTTATTTGATATCTCCAAATTTTAGAGCAAAAAACCCCTGATTCAATCTTTAAATCGTATATAAGAACGGTCGTCGAATGAGTTTGAACCCGTCACGAAGGCTTTAGTGGCCTTGAACGAACCAACGTTCAGCGGGTCTGTCTCATGCTGCTGACGGAGGCGCAGTTCGCTGTCTTCGAGCGTGGGCAAGAGGAAGGGATAGCCGTCGGAGGCAAGCACGATTTCATTAGGCTGGAAGCCGAGGGTGATGACGGGCACTTTTGTCTCGGGGATGGGGAAACCGTCGACAACGGCATAGGTGATATTCTGATTATGCATGACCGCGAGCATGCGGGGAATCATGGCCTCGCGGGCAGGGTCGGAGGCTTGCAGCAGGGCTGCGGGCTTCACGCCTGTGGCGAGCAGTTCGACGACGCGCGCAGCCCGCATCTCAGCAAGTTCTTGTTCGTAGGGCTTGGGATTGTCGAAATACTGGCCGTTGATCAGACAATGGCAGTCGCCTACGAGCCATACTTCGCGTCGCAGACGGCTGTAGATCACGACTGAAGCGCATAGACGCTCCTCGGGATGGTCGTAAAGCTGTTGGAGTATCTGTTGGCTCTTGGCGCTGCGCAGGCTGCTGAGCAGGGGAAGGTAGCTCTCGCGGATGACGCGCGTGGCCCCGAGGCAGAACTGGTGGCACGTGGTGTCCTTGGGCATGCGGCGGATATAGCGGCTAATAAGCTGCATGGCGTAGCGGCCATTGCTCATGGACCGGTGATGGCGGCGAAGGGTCTTCGAGGTAGAACCGTCGATGACAGCGATGAAATCATCGGTGATGACGATTCCGTCCTCGCTTGGTTTCAGGGGACTCTTTGCAACCTGGCTTTGTTCGATGACTTTCATTGTGATAAGGCTTAGGCTTCGGACTGCCTGGGGCAGGCTGAACACCGTTATACAGTCTGGAGATGAGATCGGGGCGCCCAATGCGGTGCAGGCTCTGTTCGATGTTGCGACGCTCTTCGGGCTTGTACCAGAAGAAGTATTGACGCTGAGCGAGCTTCTCGCGAGGTGTCTTAGCACTGAAGACCTGTTCGAGGGTATAGGGGTCGTAGCCGGTATACCAGGTCTCGGTGGCATTGGTCATCGGCGTGGGCGTGAAGTCCTGCACCTGTTCGAGGTGGAAGTCGAGCTGCTTGGTGATGATGGCGAGTTCGGCCATGTCAGCCTCGTGACAGCCAGGGTGGGAGGAGATGAAGTAGGGGATGATCTGCTGGCGGAGCCCCTCCTCACGGTTGATGCGGTCGAAGATGCGCTTGAACTCGTAGAACTGCTGGAACGAGGGTTTGCGCATGAGTCGGAGCACGTTGTCTGATGTATGTTCTGGGGCTACCTTCAGTCGTCCCGATACGTGACGGGTGATGAGCTCGCGGGTGTACTGTTGGGCAGCCTGGTTGGCAGCCTCGTCCTTGCTGCGGTAGAGCAGGAGGTCGTAGCGTACGCCGCTGCCGATGAAGCTGCGCTTGATGCCTGGCAGGGCATCGACGGCGTGATAGATGTCGAGCAGTCGGGAGTGGTCGGTATTCAGGTTCGGACAGATCTGCGGATGTATGCAGCTGGGCCGTCGGCACTTCTCGCAGGCATTGAGGTTGCGTCCGTGCATGCCGTACATGTTGGCTGATGGTCCGCCAAGGTCGGAGAGATAGCCCTTGAAGTCAGGCATCGCGATGACCTGCCTGACCTCACGGAGGATGCTCTCCTTGGAGCGACAGGCGATGAACTTGCCCTGATGGGCGGAGATGGTGCAGAAGGCACAACCGCCAAAACAACCACGATGGATGTTGACTGAGTGCTTGATCATGTCGTAGGCTGGGATGCGCTTGCCTTTGTATTTCGGGTGAGGCTGGCGCGTGTAGGGTAGATCGAATGAGGCGTCGAGCTCTGCGGTGGTCATCGGCGGGTAAGGGGGATTGACGACGACACAGCGTGCGCCGACTCGCTGTATGATCCTCTGAGCGTGCATCATGTTCGACTGTTCCTCGATGTGTCGGAAGTTCTGGGCTTGTGCTCGCTTGTCGTGCAGGCACTCCTCGTGGCTGTGGAGTACGATGTCGTCTTTGCTGATTGCAATCTCGGCTGCATCGGCCAGATAGACAGTCTGGGGAATTTTCTGAAGTAAAGAGTGATGAGTGAAAAGTGAAGAATCTGTGTTGCCGGATGGGCTGACGAGAGTTGCCAACTGATTAGCCAGTTCGACTATGGGCTTTTCACCCATGCCGTAGATAAGCAGGTCGGCTCCTGCATCGATGAGGATACTGGGACGGAGCCGCTCCTGCCAGTAGTCGTAATGGGTGAGCCGGCGCAGCGAGGCTTCAATACCGCCGAGTACGACGGGTACATCGGGGTATAGCTCCTTGAGGATGCGGGTATAGACGATGGTTGGATACTCAGGACGAAGGTCGTGGCGACCGTCCGGGCTGTAGGCATCCTCGGAACGCAGGCGGCGATTGGCGGTGTACTTGTTGACCATCGAGTCCATGCAGCCAGGAGAGATGCCGAAAAACAGACGGGGGCGCCCCAGCTTCTTGAAGTCGCGGTAGTCTCCGTGCCAGTCGGGCTGTGGCACGATGGCCACACGATAGCCTGCGGCCTCGAGGGTACGCCCGATGACGGCAGCACCGAATGACGGATGGTCGACATAGGCGTCGCCCGAGAACAGGATGACGTCGAGCTCATCCCATCCCCGGAGTTCCAACTCCTTCTTAGTCGTCGGCAGAAAATCCGTCAATCTATACTCCATCACTCTTCACTTTTCACTTAATTAAACGGAGTTCCCTGGAAGGCGCGGGTTGTCATGCCGAGGTTGTCGTTGCCACGATTCTTCCAGTTGATGTAGAGCAGCACCAGTTGTTGGAGTCCGAAAGCCTTCATGTTGGGATGATAGATGACGTCGAGGCAAAGGTCGAGCAGGCTCTTATCCTTGCCGGCGTCGCCCGAGAGGAGTGAACGGATGTTCAACTTGAGCTTTTCGAGTACTTGTTCGTCGACGTAACCGTTGCTGTCGATGAGGTCGCGAAACAGTTGATACTTCTCAATGGTCTGCAGATGTTCTTCTGCGATTTCGATACTGCGAGTACCGGTTGAATTTGTCTGAATTTTCATAATGGGTTTTGTTATTAGTTGTTAATATGATGGTATCAAGAATTTGAGTATACCGCGCATGAGAGCCGAGCGCTTACGCTCAGATTTGATGCACTCGAAGGGGAAGCCGATGGTCATAGCCTTGTAGTCGTTACCATCATAGGCGACACAGGCGCTGTAGTCGTCGGCATAGAGCATGGCTGAGTAGGCGGGCTTCACGGGCTGCAGCACATCAGGATGCGTAGCGGCATAATGCTGCTCGTTGAGCTGGCGGTAGAAACAGAACGTCGTACCCAGTCCAAAGATGGTGTCGCGTGCGAGCGAGTCGGTGTTCGTACCTGTATAGTTACATTTCAACACGTCTTCGAGGAACCTTCGCTCGGAGGGCATCTGCATATCGGCACCGATATAAGAGCCGCTAACGAGCAGAGCTCCACCCTTTGCGGTGAAGAGTTGCAAGTGGCGGCGGAGCATCTCGGGGAAAGACTTGTAGGGGCGCAGGGAATAGCCGTCGTTGCGCTCAAGGCCGAGGATGAGGTCGACCATCGTATACTGCGTTGGCAATACCTCATTGGAAAGGAGTGCCTCAGACGAGCAGCTGGCGATAGAGATACGTTTGGCAGATGCGATGGCCTCAGCATGAGTGCGAATATAATCGAAGTCGTTGCCGGCAATGAACTGTCCCATGAGTGTGTCGTTGGTCCAGCCGAGTCCCTTGCGGCCGTTCTTGCCCATCGCGTCCTTTCGGAAGTTGGTCTGATAGCCCAACCATCCTGCTGTGCGTCCGTAGGTGACACCTGGATCGACCTCGAAGTCGAAGCCTTGTTCGACTGCATTATCACGCACATGAGGCGAGGCCAGACGATGGAAGCCGTTGACGATGAGTACTGACTTCTGGGCTTCAGGGACATCGAAGCAGGAAACCACTTCGCTGGGGAAACTCTCGCCACCCTCGTTGACGGCAGCCACGCGGAAACAGTAGAGCTGACCTGGCTCGACAGAGAGAGTATAACTCGTTGCATCACCTTTTATATAATAGCCATTGTCAAAGCCGCTTTGTCCGATGGCAGTATAAACGATGTAGCCAGTGGGGCGCGCAGTAGGCTCATCGGGGTCGTCGACAGGATGCCAGCTGATACGAGCCTCTCCATCGCCGAGAAGTTCCACACGCAGCCGATTGGGCGTCAGTGGGGTAACGGTATAGTTGGTGTGGTGCATGCGGCTGGTATAACGCAGGAGAGCCTTGTAGACGCTTCGGGCAAAATCGAAGCGGAAATTGGGATCCTGTGCATAGCGCATGTCGGCAAAGTTCTGATGGGAGAGAGTCTCGAGGATGGCGCTGGGGAATGAAGGGCAGCGCGACTCGGAGTAGTTCCGGTCGAAGAGTTCGCGCATCTGCCAGGAACCATAGAGACGGCGCATGTCGCTGGAAACGGAGTTGAGAAGCTCATCAGCCAGATCGCGCGAGACGAGACGCGTGAGTCCTGTACCAAGAATGCTATCGTTTAAAAAGGTGGTGCAGACGGTGAGGGTACCTGTATGAGAACGCCCATCGCGGGTGAAGCCAGCATCGCTATGAACGGCGAGTGAAAGCTCGAGTGGCACATGACGCCCGATGGTATCGGGCATGAAGACTGAACCACCTGCGAGCAGATTAGCCATATAGCTGCGGGCATTGATATCGTCGCCATAATCGTCTTCTCCGTTCTTAGTGGAGTAGACCTCCCAAGGCATGCCTGCCCACTGAGTATAGTAGCGTGATCCCTCCAGACAGCGGGGCAGTCCGCTGACAGAGTCGCCTCTCTGGATGTTACCCATACCACCTCCGAAACGTACGGCATCAGCTGTGACGACACCCTTATGATGACGGCTGTCGTTGGTGAGTACCACACAGTTGCGGCTTCCAGTACCTGCATCGAAGTCGAAGGTTCCGAGATAGACCCATGTGGAGCCGCCCATCTGCTGATTGACATGGAACTCGGTGGGTATGCCCTGATGCCAGACAGTGTAGTGGGCATCGTCGATACTTCCCTCGACAGTCTGGTAGCTGACATAGACGGCATAGCGCCCAGCCTCAGGGATAGTAGGCTGCCAGGTGATGACACTATTCTGACGACCCTTTCCGCCTACATGAGCCTGACGGGCTGTTCCTGCACGGAAGGGATTCTCATGGTCGAAATAAGGCCCGCTATGATAGGCGAAGCCCACGGAGTCGGTATTCTGCCAGAGATGTGTGCCGCTGATCTCATGATAGCCCAGAGGGGTGTCGTTGTCGACAATCACCTCATGACGCTGCCAGTCGCGCTCACGTGGTGTGAACACGATGGCGCCGGCGCGCTCGAGCATAGGAATGAGATAAGGTGTCACGATGGTCTGCGTGAAGAGGTCTTCTGTGGTGCCAAAGAGCTCAGGGCGCTGCCAACTCCATTCACCCTTGCTGATGTTGTAGTATCGTCCGTGACTGGCCCAGATGCAAAGGTGACGGTTTTGCAGGCCATTTGTAATCTTATAGGGTAGGGAGGCATTGCTCACCCAAGGCAGTCCCTTGTACTCGACATCACCCCACGAGCGGCTGTAGTCGGGCTCCTGGCGCAGGCGATTGGCAACGAGCTGGCCAATCTCCCATCCACCCGTTGTAATTTTCAGCTTGTACTGTCGACAGGTATCTGGCAGCAGTTCGAGGATGTCGTTATAGATAGTTGTTGTAGTGGCAGGCGTGAAGCTTTGCTCCCCGAAATGGGAATCGGCTGCCACCTCGATGATTTTCAGAGAGTCATCAATGGTCAAACTCTGTAGATGGGCTGCAGAGCGTGTGACCTGTCCGGAAGGTCTGTAAGATGTGAAATAGTTGTTTAGCTTGTCTTTAAGTTCCTTTTGCGGGTCGTTCTGTCGTCGGACTTTTGCCCTTTTGGCGGCAAAGGCGTCGTCGGCAGAGATAATCAGTATCGTGGCAAGACAGATGGTTAAGATGTTTTTCATACTATAGTTCTCCGATGGTGAAGTTTTCGGGCTTTTTGCCTTTGAAGTCCTTGAAGTAAATCTTAATGTCGCGCATATCCGCCTCGAGGTCGCCCGAGGGGATAATGGTCTTAGTACACTGGATGAGCTTGCGCTCGTAATCCAGTCCGTAAAGGAGGATGGGGATACCAGCCTTGAGGGCGATGAAATAGAAGCCCTTCTTCCAGTCTGGGTTTTTGGAGCGCGTGCCTTCGGGAGTGATACAGAGGCGAAAGATATCGGCCTTCTTGGCAGTCTCGGCCATCGCATCAGTCATGCTGGTGTGCTTCTGGCGAAAAACGGGTATGCCGCCCAGACTCCTGAAGATGGGTCCGAGAGGCCAGAAGAACCACTCTTTCTTCATAAGGAAATTACTCTGCACACCATGGGCGCCCACATAGAGTTGTCCGATGAGAAAATCCCAGTTGCTGGTGTGTGGAGCCAAGCAGAAAATACACTTTTTGGGTATTTCTTCTGTTACTTTATCGGTAAACCCTATGTGTTTGTATAATAGCCAGTTACAAAATCTTTTCCACATGATTATGCGTCGATTTGGTCGATGATTTCCTGAGCCTGTGCCGTGAATTTGTCAATCAGATCTTTATAATACTTCTTCGGGCTCATACCTGGTTCCGGATGGGATACACGCTTGAGATACTCCGTCCCCAGTTTGATGATGGAGTTGAGCAGAGTCTCGGCCTGCTGCATCTGGTCTTCTGTACCGTAAAGTGATACTGCAACTACTTCTGAGAAAATAACCTCACAAGTAGAGGTAATAGTCTTCTTAAGTGTTCTTTTGTTTGCCATATTTTTCTTATTTTGGGTTGATTTTGATACATTCAGTAAGCAAAGATAAGAAAAAAAACTGAGATAGCAACTTTTTCACACACAAAAAATATTAAATATGATGATTTTATGTCGTTTTCTTTCTTAATTCTGACAAAAATCATCTAATTTTGCACGTTGAAAATCGAAATTCATTCATTCTTAAACAAAAATAAACGATTATGGAAAAAAGTGCATTGCAGATGGCGAGAGCTGCTTACCAGCCCAAGCTGCCTAAGGCTCTCCAGGGTGCAGTAAAAGTGAAAGAAGGTCAGCCCACACAGAGTGTAGGTGACCAGGAAGAAATCAAGAAGTTGTTCCCCAACACCTACGGTATGCCTATCGTAGAGTTTGAGCCCGCTACTGAGGCTAACAATACGAAGATGAACGTTGGTATCATCCTTTCAGGTGGTCAGGCTCCTGGTGGACACAATGTGATTACTGGTCTCTTCGATCAGATCAAGAAGCTGAACCCTGAAAATCGTCTCTATGGTTTCATTCTGGGTCCTGGCGGTCTGGTAGACCACAACTATATGGAGCTCACTAAGGAAATCATTGATGAGTATCGTAATACTGGTGGCTTCGATATGATTGGTTCTGGACGTACAAAGTTGGAGAAGGTTGACCAGTTTGAAAAGGGCCTGGAGATTATCCGTGAACTCGACATCAAGGCTATCGTGATTATCGGTGGTGATGACTCAAATACAAACGCCTGTGTGCTGGCTGAGTACTATGCTGCCAAGAAGTACGGTGTACAGGTCATCGGTTGTCCGAAGACCATCGACGGTGACCTGAAGAACTCACAGATTGAGACCTCTTTTGGTTTCGACACAGCTTGTAAGACCTACTCAGAGCTCATTGGTAACATCGAGCGTGACTGTAACTCAGCACGTAAGTACTGGCACTTTATCAAGGTGATGGGTCGCTCAGCTTCTCATATTGCTTTGGAGTGTGCTCTGCAGACACAGCCTAACATCTGTCTGATTTCTGAGGAGATCGAGCAGAAGGGTATGAGCCTCGACGATATCGTAGAGTATATTGCTAACGCTGTAGCTGCTCGTGCTGCTGACGGTAACAACTTTGGTACCGTTATCATCCCTGAGGGTGTCATCGAGTTTATTCCTGCCATCAAGAAGCTGATTGCTCAGCTGAACGACGTGCTGGCTCTGCCTGAGGTAAAGGATATGGGTCGTACTGAGACCATCGACTTTGCAAAGGCTCACCTGACAGACGAGAACCTCTCTGTATTCAACAGTCTGCCTACTGGCGTAGCCCGTCAGCTGGCTCTTGACCGCGATCCTCATGGCAATGTACAGGTATCACTCATCGAAACCGAAAAGCTGCTCTCTACAATGGTAGCCCAGAAGCTCGAGAAGATGAAGAAGGAAGGCAAGTACACAGGTAAGTTCGGAACTCAGCACCACTTCTTCGGTTATGAGGGCCGTTGCGCTGCTCCTTCAAACTTCGACGCAGACTACTGCTATGCTCTTGGAACATCAGCTGCCCAGCTGATTGCCAACGGCAAGACAGGCTACATGGCTATCGTAAAGAATACGACTGCTCCTGCAGACCAGTGGATCGCCGGTGGTGTGCCCATCACGATGATGATGAACATGGAGCGTCGCGCTGGTGAGATGAAGCCCGTCATCCGTAAGGCTCTCGTAGAACTCGACGGTGCTCCTTTCAAGGAGTTTGCTGCTCATCGCGACGAGTGGGCTCGTAAGACTGCTTACGTATATCCTGGTCCTATCCAGTACTGGGGGCCCACAGAGGTCTGCGACCAGCCTACGAAGACTCTTGCTCTCGAGCAAGCTAAGTAAATAAAATATTTCGGGCACGGATTCCACGGCTCTCTCTGAGAGACACGGTTAAAACAGAAACCGTGTAAATCCGTGAAATCCGTGCTTATCATTTTATATGGCCCAGAAAAGAGTCGTTCGCCGGAAAGGTATCGGAACCAGTCATACTTACCATGGTCCAGGTGGCCGTCGTAAGCCTAACATCATTATTCGCTTCCTTCAGAAAGTTCCTGCTTGGGGATGGTGGATAGGTGGCATTGCCATCGTGGCAATTTACATCTGGTTCTTCTATTATGTCTTTGTCAGTCCTTTCGGATTCCGCTTTAGGGCACTCTATGGGGATGTCAGCTATCCTGAAGGCTACGAGATACACGGTATCGACATTTCGCACCATCAGGGACGCATCGACTGGGACGAGCTGAAGGATAACGGCATGATCAACGAGAGTCCTATCAGGTTCGTCATGATCAAGGCTACAGAAGGTTCGACACAGACTGACGAGAACTTTCACGATAACTTCTATCAGGCACGTGAGCATGGATTTACGCGAGGTGCCTATCATTTTTACAGTGTACACACACCAGCTTATCAGCAGGCTGCGCACTTCATGAAGACAGTGAAGTTGGAGAACGGTGACCTGCCCCCTGTGCTCGATGTGGAACACAAACCTAAGAATCAGACCGACGAGCAGTTCAAGAGTTCGGTATACTTGTGGCTCGATATGGTGGAGAAGCATTACAAGGTAAAGCCTATCATCTACACCTACTTCAAGTTCAAGATGCGCTATCTGAACGACTCCATCTTTAACGAGTATCCCTACTGGATAGCCCACTACTATGTGGACTCGCTCGAATACAAGGGTCCTTGGAAATTCTGGCAGCACACCGATGTTGGTCGTCTGCCAGGCATCAAGGGAAATGTAGACTTCAATATCTACAATGGCTCCTACTACGACTTGCGGCAGATGACATTAGGATCGCAGGAGACCATAGGTGAGAAAGCATACAGCGAATAAGTCGCTTATATATATAATAAGGTGAAACTAGATGAAAAGATTCAGGATAATAATTACGATAGGATGTCTGCTCATGATCATAACCTGCGCTGCTCAGCGTAGGCAGATCGGTGATGCACGAACCATCCTTCAGAGTGGCAAAGACTTCGACAAGGCAGAAACAATGATGACCAACCTGTTGAAAGACTCTGCCAATCTGGAGAACCTTCGCATCTATGATGTCTGGTTGCAGGCTGTTGAGAAGCAGTATGGCCAGCTGAACGAGCAGATGTACAAGAAGCAGGAGGTGGATACCGTGAAACTCTTTACCCTGACCAAGAGAATGTTCACCATTGCGGAACGGCTCGACTCACTCGATATGATGCCCGATAAGAAAGGTAAGGTGAATCTGCAGTATCGGAAGGGGAACTCGGAAAAGATGATGACCTATCGCCCGAACCTCTTCTTCGGTGGCGCTTATTACGTCAGGAAATCTGAGTTCATGAAAGCCTTCGACCTGTTTGAGACCTACATAGACTGTGCCCAGCAGCCACTCTTCGAAGCACAAGACCTGATGAATACAGACGCCAGGATGGGAGAGGCCGCCTATTGGGCTTCATACTCAGGCTACAGGATGAATGATCCGGTGATGACACTCCGTTATCTGGAACTGGCAAGACGCGATACGGCCAAGCTGGAATCGACCCTGCAGTTTGCTGCCGAATCTTGGCGTATGCTGAAAGACGACTCGCAATATCAGGCGATATTGTGGGAAGGATTCCAACTGAATCCTCGTTCTACATACTTTTTCCCCAGACTTATGGACAGCTATACGTCACGAGGTAACTATGAACAAGGATTGGTAGTAGCCAATGAAGCTCTGAAGACAGACAGTCTTAACCAACTGTTCCTCTTCGCAAAATCCACGATGCTGCTGAATCTGGGGCGCTATGCGGAGTGCCTTGCCTGCAGTGAAAAACTGATAGGCATGAACTGCGAGATGGCTGATGCCTACTATAATGCAGGTACGGCTTGTCTGAACATCGCCCTCAGGATGGATTCGCGCAAATACAAGAAGCAGATCAAGAAGATGTATCAGCAGGCGATGCCGTATATGGAGAAATATCGCATGTTGGCACCTGATGAGAAGGATCGCTGGGCACCTGCACTTTATCGTATCTATTTCAATCTAAATATGGGAAAACAGTTTGATGAGATAGATAAAATCTTAAAGAAATAAAAAAGTTAAGGCAGTTTGATACGTATTTGCCATTTTCTTTTTAACTTTGTGGATTAGAATATATTTTTCACAATCTAAAACAAATAAAAAAGAAATTATGGCAGACAATGCTCAACTGATTGCTCAGTGCGAGGCACGGGCTAAAGAATGGCTCTCTCCAGCCTTTGATGAGGAGACACGTAAGGAAGTACAGGCAATGTTAGACGCAGAAGACAAGACTGCGCTCATCGATGCCTTCTATCAGAATTTGGAGTTTGGTACTGGTGGTCTGCGTGGTATTATGGGCGCTGGTACTAACCGTATGAACAAGTACATTGTGGGTATGGCTACTCAAGGTTTTGCCAACTATATCTTGAAGGCTTTCCCAGGCAAGCAGAGCAGTGTAGTAGTAGGTCACGACTGTCGTAACAACGGACGTATGTTCGCTGAAACTGTAGCCGACATCTTCTCAGCTAATGGCATCAAGGTTTATCTGTTCGAGAGCCTTCGTCCAACTCCTGAGATATCGTTTGCTATCCGTCAGCTGGGCTGTCAGGCTGGTGTCAACGTAACAGCATCTCACAACCCTCGTGAGTATAATGGCTACAAGGCTTATTGGGATGATGGAGCTCAGGTACTTGCTCCACATGATCAGGGTATCATCGATGAGGTGAACAAGGTGAAGATTGAGGATGTAAAGTTTGAAGGCAACAAAGAGCTCATCGACATCATCGGTGGTGAGATGGACTGGGACTATCTGCAGGCAGTGAAAGAGGCAATGGTAGATCAGGACGTTATCCTGCGCCAGAAAGACCTGAACATTGTTTATTCTCCGATGCATGGAACTGGTCGCGTGATTATCCCAGAGGCTTTGCGTTCATGGGGATTCCAGAATATCCATGTGGTACCTGAGCAGATGGTGATCGATGGTGACTTCCCAACGGTAGTTAGCCCTAACCCTGAGAATGCAGAGGCAATGACACTGGGCATGAAGCTCGGAACACGTCTGAATGCTGACCTCGTGATTGCTTCCGACCCCGATGCCGACCGTCTGGCTATCGTTTGTCGCAATGCAAAAGGCGAGTGGGAAATCCTGAATGGCAACCAGACCTG
>Ga0247610_10001557_pt1 | contig 28320 bp, 29 predicted proteins | sample 174DNAGHGhighgp2_FD_193483 | JGI IMG/M metagenome (GOLD analysis project Ga0247610, IMG submission 193483) | Sheep rumen microbial communities from Palmerston North, Manawatu-Wanganui, New Zealand - 1742 DNA GHGhigh gp2 | ecosystem: Host-associated > Mammals > Digestive system > Stomach > Rumen...
GAATAGGGGGTGTACAAGGACAAATGGGTTTGATTGCATTGGGTGGCAAACAAGAAAAAAACGCTTATCGCAATGTCTATTTGACGGCAGGAGCGGTCGCCTTAGTGAGTGTATGTGTACTTTCCTGTCTATTCGGTGCAATAGGGGCGGCAGCCGCAGTAACCATAACAGAAACAACGGTGTGCATATCCATGTGGATGCTAAATAGAAGAAAATGACCAAGTTATTGATTACAGTATCGATATTGGCTATCGGCAGTTGGCTTTTTGCCCGCCGCCGGTGGTATGCACCGTCCGTATTATTGACCGGTATCTGGCTGTTTACGCTGATTTCTTATGTGATTATCGACCGCGGTTTTCATCCGTTGAAACCGGAGATAATTGATGCTCTGACTATTTGGATCACAGGCTTCACTGTAACCACTTGGATTGTTCAGTCCATCTATTTGAAACCCTTGTTCAAAGATGTTGTTCCAAGTACACCGGTTCGCGATTTATACTATTATTTCACGCTCGCCACATTACCCCTTATGATTTGGGCGGTAGTGATGGTCGTGCGCCATACGGGAGGAAATCCCTTTTCTGCGCTGCGTGATGCAAATGTACGAGAGAATGACCAAGGCATTCGAACTACAAGCTTTTTTGTGATATTCTGGATGGTGAGTTATATCATGGAACTTCGTGTTATATCCAAATCCAACCGCGGGCGCGTAATCGTGTTATTCCTAATAAATCTATTCTATGTCATCGTGTCCATGGGTAAGATGAATCTCATGATTCTATTCCTCAGTACAGTGATTATATTGAGCGAAAAAAACATTGTCAAACTCAAACATATGCTTCTTATTGTGCCTGTCTTGCTTGGTTTGATGCTTGTGTTGCAATCCGCACGGGGTTCGCTGCCCTCCAAATCCCGTTTAGGGGCCTTTTGTTCCGTCTATATTTGTTCCAGTTTATCCAATTTGAACACCAACGTAGAGCCGCATTCCGCCGAACAACCCGGAGAGAACACCTTCCGTTTGTTCTATGCGATTAAGCATAAAATAGACAAGGAAACCCAAGTGATTGATCCTATTTTGGATTACAGTACCGTAGCTATTGCGAAAAAGTATTATCGTTCCAATACGTACACGGCTCTTTATCCATTTTATAAGGATTTCGGTATGGCTGGAGTGTGGATATTCAGCATTGTGTTGGGATTATTGTTCGGATCGCTTTTCAAACTAGGGGAAGACGGTAGTATATGCGCCTTGGTGTTATATGCTATTCTGGCCGGTTGTATATTGATGCAGATGATGGGAGACACCGTCTTTTCCGTGTTGTCACAAAATATACAATACCTCATTGCGACACTGATTCCGTTCGTGATGAGCAAATATCGATTGTTGGAAAAAAAAGACTCTTCCTGCTGATGGTTGATATCGTAATGGCGACATATAACGGAGCAAAATACGTGGAAGAACAGATCCGCTCTTTCTGTCGTCAGACCTGCTCCGAATGGCGTTGTATAGTGCATGATGACGGGTCTACCGATGGCACGCAGGAGATAATACGCGCCTGGGCAAGGAAAGACCAACGCATCGTTTTTGTGGAAGATGGAGTCGGCGGACTTGGACCGGCAAGGCATTTTCTGCATATCTTACAGTATTCCGATGCGCCGTGGGTAATGTGGTCGGATCAGGACGATGTATGGTTTGACCACAAGATAGAGACCATGCTCCGTGCCGGCGAGCAAGCTCGTTTCCAAGGAGCCGGAGTGGTGTATGCTAATGCCGAGTTGTGGAATGCCGAGCAAGGTGTCATCGCTTCCCGGAACACACTTTTTTATCCCACCCGTTTGCAGGATATGCTGTTTCATAATTCGGGTATACAAGGCTCTTCGGCACTCTTTAACGCTGCGATGCGCGAACTGATACGAGTTCCCTTGCGTGCTTACGCGATGCATGACCATGTGTTGCTCTTGGCGGCACTGACTATGGGCGAGGTGGTCTATGTGGATCAAGCGCTGATGTATTACCGTCAGCACGCGGAGAATATCACCGGCCATGCGCCCGGCAGCAGAAGAAAGAAAGTCCAACTCATGTGGGCGCATAGGCATGTACCGGTTATTTTCAGGGAGCACTATGAAGGAACAAAAGCCTTTTATAACCGGTTCAAGGACCAATTACGGGAAGAGGATAAGCATATTCTGGAGATTTATTTCCGCCTACCGGAACAGAATTGGTTCAGTCGCTTTCGCTCCATCCGTAAAGCCCGCTTTACTCTCTTGGGGTCGGAAATGTTATTATGGATAAAACTGTGTATACGACGCTTTATATGATAAAACAGATACTCATAGACGGAACCACGATCTCGAAGCGGATAGACGGATTGTCGCAGTACATACTCAATGTAGTGAGCCGCCTTCCACAACGGGCTGACCGACGCTATTCTATTGTTGTGCGTCCCGATGAATGTCCGGCCGAGTATTGTGAATTATGGCGTCAGAAAGGTATTGAAATACTCACGGCAGCGATAGATCCGATAGGGCCTTGGCGCGAGATTAAATTCCGTCGCTGGTTACGGTTGCAGCGTCCGTTTGATGCGGCGCTTGTACCCAGCAACCAGTATCCGTTGTCATTATCTATACCTGCCGTTTATGTGGTACATGATTTGATTTACGAACGCTATGTAGGTCAGTTGGGTAAATGGGGCGTACTCAAACGCAAGTGGTTGCATTACAATGTAGCCAAAGGGCTGCAAAAGGCCCGTACAATAGTTGCTGTTAGTGAGTTTACAAAAAGGGAGATTCTCCGTTGCCATCCTCAGACGGTTGCACATAAGATACATGTGGTGTATGAGGGGTGGGAGCATCTGCAGGCATGCTGCCAACAAGCACCACTAAATCTGCCATTCCGCGAATATATCCTGTATATCGGAAGTTCGCGCAGACATAAGAATCTGCAAGGCCTGATAAATGCCATGCGTATTGCCTCTGATCATTTACCCGAAGGAACCGGACTGGTCATTGCTGGAGATGACCGTATGCTGAATGCTCGTCAGCGCGCGCAAATAGCGGCTATGAAAGGTAAGATTATCACTACCGGCTGGCTTTCGCAAGAAGCACTCAACTACTGCTATGCCCGATCCCAAGCGGTTATTTTTCCATCCCTTTGTGAAGGGTTCGGTATCCCGGTTTTGGAAGCATTCTATTTCCGCAAACCGATTCTTCTGAGTAATACATCCTCGCTACCGGAAGTAGCAAAAGAGGCCGCCGTTTATTTTGACCCCAACCAACCGGTTGATATGGCCCTTGCGATTATTCATGCACTGCAAATGAGCGAAACGGAGCAAACCGAATGGATACGTAAAGGCGAGCAACGTTTAAAAAGATTCAGTTGGCAGAAAACTGCCGATGAAATCGATAGATTATTGACCGAATTATGACAAAACGCAAGATTGCATTTGTAGGTAATGATGCGGTGTCTATGATGAATTTCCGCTTGGGAGTTATGAAGGCACTTACGCAAGAATACGAGGTGGTGATGGTGACGCCGCATAACTGCGATTTATCTCCCCTCAAAGATACCTCGATTCGGTTTATACCTATTGAAGTGGACCGTAAAGGCACCAACCCGCTCAAGGATTATCATTTGTACCGTAAGCTCAAACAACTTTATCGCAACGAGCAGTTTGATTTTATATTTCATTTTACCATCAAACCCAATATCTACGGTTCGATGGCAGCTGCGGCCTTACGAATCAACCATATTGCAATTGTTCCGGGGTTGGGCTATACATTCATCAAGCGTAATTTGTTGTTTCATCTCTCCTGCATTATGCATAAATACGCTTTGCGTAAGACGAATGAGGTATGGTTTCTTAATCAGGACGATTGTGATACATTCACTCGTTGGAAACTCATAGCTGCAGACAAAGCACATGTGATACCGGGCGAAGGGGTAAATACAGATTTCTTTTATTCTCACGGTACTCCTGAAAAACCGTTCATCTTCCTCCATTGCGGCCGGATGTTACGTAGCAAGGGCGTAGAGTTGTTCGTACAAGCGGCCAGAGAGCTCAAGCCGGACTATCCGAAAGTGAGGTGGCAATTGTTAGGTCCCTTTGATGCGGATAACCCGGATGCTATTGGGCCTGAAGAAATGGAGGAATGGGTGCGCAGTGGAGTAGTGGAGTACTTAGGTGTAACGACCGATGTGCGACCTTTCCTGGAACGCTGTTCCTGCCTCGTCTTGCCGTCTTACTATATGGAAGGTGTTCCCCGTTCGTTGATGGAAGCAGCAGCAATGGAACGACCGCTTATCGCTACCAATACCGTCGGATGTAAAGATGTTGTGGTTGATGGCATGAATGGTTGGTTATGTGAGAAAAAGAGTCTGGACAGCCTCGTTCAAGCCATGCGCAGGATGATAGAGATACCACCGGAACAACTCGTCGCCATGGGAAAGGCAGGGCGCGAACGGATGATAGCGCATTTTGACGAACGAATTATTATTGATATTTACAAGAAAGCCCTGAACGCATATGCTTAACATATCTATTGTCTTATACCACCCCAAATGGGAAGAAGAGGTGCTTCCGTTATTGGAAGAGTTACTACATGTCCAAAATCTGCGTAAGATCTATCTGTTGGATAACAGCGAACAAAGAGAGATACACCCCAAGTCGGAAATCAAACATCCGAAACTTCGCTACATCCATATGAAAGCGAATCTCGGTTATGGGTGTGCACACAATATAGCTTTGCGTGAAAGCGCGTACTATAATACAGAGCTTCACTTGGTTATGAACAGCGACATTCGCGTTAAAGTGGAAGATATTGACGCTATGCATGACTGGATGATGGCTAACCCGCGAGTAGGTTTGTTGATGCCTCGCGTGGTTTCGCCTGACGGCAGTCAGCAGTATTTAGCCAAGCGCTTACCGTCTCCTATGGATGTCTTTGGCCGCCGTTTCCTGCCGGAGTGGATGATTGCACGCCGGAACAGACGCTATGAGTTGCGTGATATGGATCTTACTCGTCCGATTAACGCGCCCTATCTGAGTGGCTGTTTCATGTTATTACGCACCAAAGCAGCGGTAGAAGCCGGGCTCTTTGACGAGCGTTATTTCATGTACCCGGAAGATATGGACCTAACCCGTACGATTCATCGAAACTGGTTGACACTCTATTATCCCGAATGGACTATCGTACATGCGCACACGCGCGCTTCCTATAAAAATAAACATATGCTCCGAATTCATATTCAGAACATATGTCGCTATTTCAATAAATGGGGTTGGTTCTTTGACCTCGAACGTCACAAAATGAACAAAATGCTGTAAAAGCAAGAGCTCTTTACACGTTCATCAACCGATAAGTCAAATATCCTCCATAGACGAGTAGCAGCAAGGCTCCCGCCCAACGTTGAATCATACGTTGATCGTTGGTCTTTACTGCCAGCCAAACGATGATGCTGCCCAAAGCGGCCATGACAGCGTCTAGTTCTATGCCCTCATATGCCGGTAGCGGGCGTACGGTAGCACTGGTAGCCAACACAAAAAATACATTGAAGATATTAGAGCCGAATACATTTCCTAAAGCAATGTCGCTGTTGTGTTTGGCCGCAGCAATAATAGATGTCGCCAATTCAGGCAGAGAGGTACCTAAAGCAACGATTGTCAAACCGATAATAGCCTCACTCACTCCCATGCGGGTAGCAATATCGACAGCACTCTTCACGATTAACTCTCCTCCTACGATTAGGCCGATGAAACCGACCAAAATTAGGGCTATTGCCCGACGTATGGGCAATTGTTTAGCACCTTGAACTTCGTCACTTTGTACGATTTCTTCGGGATGGTCTTTCGCGTGACGGAAAGTATTATATAAGAAATAACAGAAGAACAAGAGTAGCAGAATACCGCCCATACGACCGATACCGCGTTCCGTTTCTCCGAAAGGCAATTGGATAGCCACAAAAATAAGCACTAATACACCGGCGATGATAGAAAGTGGAATATCGAAATCGCGACTCCGCTTCTGCGATACTATCGGATAAACTAGTGCAGTAAGACCGAGAATGACAAAAGTATTGATGATGTTCGAGCCTAATATATTGGTAATGGCCAGGTCTGTAGAACCTTCCACTACCGATATCATATTCACTACAAACTCCGGCATTGACGTGCCGAAGGCAACAACGGTCAAACCGATGACTAAGTCGCTGATACCAAACTGCTTTGCGATCGCCGAGGCGCCATCTACAAGCCAGTCGGCTCCTTTGACGAGTGCCACAAAACCAAGCACGATACATAGCGCTCCAACCCACCAACCATATGCTAATAAGGATTCTATCATAGTGCAGTATGCTTAAACCCTGTATAATGATTAGACATTGAAGAGGAAATGCATGATGTCGCCGTCTTGTACAATATAGTCTTTTCCCTCTGTGGCCAGTTTGCCGGCAGCGCGGCATTGCGCCTCGCCTCCTAACGCGATGAAATCATCGTATTTGATAACCTCGGCACGGATGAAACCGCGTTCAAAATCGGTATGAATAACTCCCGCGCATTGAGGTGCTTTGGCTCCTGCCTTGAAGGTCCATGCACGTACTTCGTCGGAACCTGCAGTAAGGAAAGTACGGAGGTTCAGCAACGCATATGCCGCTTTGATAAGGCGGTTCACGCCGCTCTCTTGTAGACCGATTTCTTCGAGGAACATCTGCCGCTCCTCGTATGTCTCTAATTCCGCAATCTCGCTTTCAATTTTGGCTGCTAATACCAATACTTGTGCATCTTCATCCTTAACCGCCTCTTTCACTTGCTCAACATATGCATTGCCGGTAACGGCGGCTGCTTCATCTACGTTGCATACGTACATCACGGGTTTGTTCGTCAATAGGAACAAATCTTTGGCTGCGGTTTCCTGCTCTTTGTTGTCCAACTCTACCGTACGGGCATTTTTACCTTGCGATAAGGCCTCGCGGTATTTGACGAGCACTTCTAATTGCAGTTTGGCATTTTTGTCGCCGCCAGCCTTGGCTGCTTTCTCACATTTCTGTATGCGACTCTCCACTGTCTCGAGATCCTTTAGTTGCAACTCTGCATCAATGATCTCTTTGTCGCGCACAGGGTTTACCGTACCATCGACATGCACTACGTTCTCATCGTCGAAACAACGCAATACATGGATAATAGCGTCTGTTTCGCGTATATTAGCCAGGAACTTGTTCCCCAAACCTTCCCCTTTGCTTGCGCCTTTGACTAAACCGGCAATATCCACTATCTCTACGGTTGTCGGTATCACGCCTCGTTCCGGCTTGCATATCTCTCCGAGTTTGATCAGCCGCTCATCCGGCACGGTGATGACACCTACGTTCGGTTCAATCGTACAGAACGGGAAGTTTGCGCTTTGCGCTTTCGCATTACTCAAACAGTTAAACAGGGTGCTCTTGCCTACATTGGGCAAACCCACTATTCCACATTGTAAGGACATATATCTAATCTCTAAACTTAAACACTATATTCTCAAATTACTCATGCGATATCTCGGGCGCAACCATCTTCAAGAAAGGATCCGGTAATGGAAGACGATTTGGACCGCAACTATTGCCGTATTTGTTCCGTTTGAATTGCCCATTCTCTTCCTTGCGTTCCTGACCGTCCAAGAACTTGGTAAACAGATAGATACCTAATCGTTGCCAGTCTGCTACGAGGTTCTCCGCCTGCGAGCAACTGTAGTTGGTCAAGAATGCCCGTGCGTCCTCTTCACTTAATTCGGCCGCTTTCCGGTCCACACCGTCTATCTGGGTATTGAACTTATCGTCCCATGTCTGTTGTGCCTCGCGGATATGCGGATACATACGGCTGTATTTGGTATACGCCCAATTGGCAACGATGTTGAATGTCCACCATGCGCTTGTTGGCGAGAAAGTATAACTGTCTCCGTTGCCTTCGGCAAAACACTCCGGAATATGATTGATGCAGCAGTACATCGGAGTGTAGCACGAGCATGCGGCATCATCAACGCCGAACCAGAAGATACCTCTCTTCTCGCGTCTCATTTGTGCCACATACGACCATGCCGTCTGTTGGGTCGCTGTTGGACGCTCATACCAGTATTGCAAAGTATCAGTACCTTCCAATGCCAGTTTGAAACCTAATCCGCCGTAACGGAGTTTGCTCTCCCATGGTCCGGCATCTGTTCCTTTGGTGATATCCAAAGGAGTGTTTTTGTATTCGTCACGCATGCATTCTTTCATGTCCTGCACGCTCACTTTGCGGTTGGGGATGATCCAAAGCGGCATATGCTCGCCGGCATCTTTGCCTTTTGTGTCGCGGAAAATCTTACCGGTGGCGTAGTCGAAATATTTGTCCATATCATTTGAGAAATGGCGGAAGAATGACCATACGCGTGCCTCACAAACATAGAGTCCGCTGAAGTCAAAAGGATTATAGGCGGCTTGGAATGAGAATTCTTTGTCTGCACCTGAGAAATATCCTTTCTCGCGTGCAAAAGCAATCACATCCTTATCCCACAGCCAATCGCCATGGCACACGCAATCCAGTTTTTTCTGCAAAGCTTTCTCCTCTTTGGTCAGTTTATGCTTCTCGGTCAGAGGCAATGTAGTGATGCGAGACTGATTGGCATGTCCGCTGATGGCGTTATCCGGAATACGTACCGCTACCCAGTTGGCACCTTTGCGGCCCGGACCTTTACCGATGAGATCCATGATCCATACTTCGTTCGGGTCTCCGATGGAGAACGACTCACCTTCAGAGGCATAACCGTACTCGTTAACGAGCGTGATGAACCATTCAATGGCTTCGCGGGCGGTCTTACTGCGCTCCAGAGCGATATAAATAAGACTTCCGTAATCCACACCTACCGTATCCCATAGTGCCTCACGACCGCCCCATGTAGTCTCGCCAATGGTAACTTGGTGCTCGTTCATGTTTCCTACTACGGTGTATGTGTGTGCCACTTGCGGAATGCTCAATTGAGGCTTACCGGTGTCCCAGTCTTTCACCTCACGCATCGCTCCTTCCGGATAATCGGTTGCGGGAGAGAAATGCAGGAAACCGAACATGCCATACGAGTCGGCAGCATAGGAAATCATCGTACTGCCATCTGCGGAAGCATCTTTGCCCACTAAAAAATTAGTGCAAGCCGATAAGGGCGAAAGGCTGATGGCTAAAGGTGAAAAGAGCAGCATAGCTGCCAAGAGTCGTAAATTTTTCATATTTTCTTAGTGTTTTTTTTCTTTTTGGGTGTTGTGTTTCGTTCCTCGGCCTTTTTCAAGGCAATCTCGTAAGCCTCCCGGTAATATTTGAAGAAATGCTTCCAGTCGGCTTTCTTGGCAATGGCTGCGGCCTCCTTGCGGGCCGTTTGAACTTGCGCCGGAGTAAAACATGCAAAGCGCATCAACTCATCCGCTATCCGCTCGGACACCACATTGAAATTAGAGTCATTCCGCTCAATAACGGTCACGCCTGCTTTCTCTTTCTGCCTTGCTGCCCATTCGCCGAAACCGGCTAACGAAGTGGTGATAGTCGGTACATGGAACGCACAGGACTCTAAGGGCGTGTAGCCCCACGGTTCGTAATATGAAGGGAACACCGTGATATCCATACCGATGAGCAAGTCATAATAGGTTTTGCCGAACAAGGGATCATGGCCGTTTAGATAATAGGGTACAAATACAGCACTCACTTTGCCTTTGCGTGCCGGAGCACGATCCAAATAGGGTATCATTACAAACGCGATGACCTCGCGGTTCATCTGAGCCCCTGCATGATAAATCTTCTGCGCCAGTTTGTCCAACGCGCTGGCAAACACGTCAATACCTTTATTCTTCCATTCCTGACGACCGGAGATACAGATAAACATCGCGTCTTTCGGTACGACGCCGCCTAACTGCTCGCCTGCCACTTTGCGTAGCGCTTCCCGTGCTTCCTCACGACGTTGGTCGAAAGCCTTTCCTTTGGGTACATACGTCGGTTCGAATCCGTTAGGTGTCTCTATGTCCACAGGTTTGTCCAATAACTGCGCGCATTCGCGGGCGGTAATGTAACTGACTGTTGTGAAGCAGTCTGCCCAATGTGCTGCCTGTTTCTCCACCGAGTGCTTGGAGACCATATTCAATTCCTGGGCCATCTGGTCGCCGTTGTAACCTTCAAAATAGTCGTAGAGCGGCTTTCCGTTACCTGCGATGGAACGACCGATACCGGTGGCGTGGGTAGTGAAGAGTGTGGCTATCTGAGGGCAATGGTCGCGTAAATAGAAGATGGAGAAAGCAGTCTGCCATTCGTTCGCATGTGCGCACACCTTCCGTCCTTCGCCTTTAGCCATTAGCCACTTATATAGACTTTCCATCACCATTCCGGCGGCAAAGCCGAACAGACACGACTCATCATAGTCGCCGTATGCCGCATGGCTCTGCACACGGAATTTATTCCAAGCCCAGGTGTAGATGGTATCTTTTTCCTTCCATAGTGCATCAAACGTAAGCAGTATGGCTATCGGTTCGCCCGGCACTTTCCAACGCCCCACGCGAATAGGGATATCAACCGACAAATGACGGGTGACCGTTATCCAATCTTTAAGGAGCGATTTATCCTCTTTGAAGTAGATATTACTGTGGTCGCCGAAATCGGGACCGAAGAAGAATACCTTATCCGGGTGCTCTGCTTGCATCGAAGCGGCACGAGTGCTTAAGACGGCGTAGATACCGCCTACGCGGTTGCAGACTTCCCACGAAGTCTCAAAAATATAATCCGGTTGTATCATTATTGATTAGTATTGTCTGCGGTAATTTTTTCTGCGTTTGTCAAGGAGTTCAACTGTACCGGAACCGTCACAAAACGGTTGTTGTCAGTACCCACAAACGGCATATACCAAACGCCGTTCTTGTTCGCCCAGTAGATACGGTTGTCTTTCGTGTCCAGTGTCATGGCCTCGCAGGCGGTAGTATCAATCTGCACTCTGTACGAACCGTCGATATTAGCTACCCATAAACCCTCTGCACGATAATATATTTTGCGGCTCGCTATATGGAAACCTTTCATTCCGGTATATACTCCGGCCAGACTGTCCAAGCGGAATTCTCTGCCGTTATAAGTCTGTAAGGTATCCTGTTCCTTGTCCAAAAGACGCTTGGCTGTCGTATCGGATGATGATACAGGCAAAGCTTTTTCAGCCCGGTCGCCGAAGATACGCTGACGGAAATCGCCATCCTGGGTACGTAGCAGTATGGAGTGGGTCTTTTGGTCACTTACAGTAAACGTCTTTTTGGCGATGGTCTCGATGCCGTTCACTACCACGCGCAATTGGATAGGCGCCGCGTTCATTGCTTTGGTGAAATACAAATGCAAAGAACTCTTTTTCATCGTCGTATCGGTCACAACCGCGTAGTCAGAACCGTCCGGTAACGACCATTCGTATGTCACTTCATAATTATAGGGATTATATACTACGGCGTTGAATGTGTAATCCTTGTAAATCACAAACTCCGTATCCTCGCATGCAAAGGTAGGGATAGTATCGTAGATAGTGATCTCTTTTGTGGCCGACCATGATGATTTCTTATCCACTTGTAGCGTCACTTTGTATGTACCCGGTTGTTTGTACGTATGGGTAGGGGACTTCAAGGTCATGGTGGCTCCGTCGCCGAAACTCCAGTTCCATTCTTCACCCGATTCGGAGAGGTTGGAGAAGGAGACGGTCTCTCCGGCCCGGGGATTGGCGGGCGAGAAACTGAAGTCCACGTTATTTTTCTTGCACGCCGTCACAGCGCAGCAAAGAATCAATAATAGATATGTTTTTCTCATAATTATCCTTGGCATTCAACCAATAAATATCTTTATCACGCCTAAACCAGGTCAGTTGCCGCTTGGCATAATGGCGTGTGTTTTGTTGTATCAGTTCGATGGCGCGCTCCAAATCATACTCGCCATCCATATACGCGAAAAGCTCTTTGTAGCCTACAGTCTGCAGACTGTTCAGATGTCGTTTCCGGTAAACGGCTTTCGCTTCGTCCAATAACCCGTCCGCCATCATCTTTTTCACGCGCTCGTCGATGCGCGCGTATAGTTCTGCGCGAGGACGGTCCAAGGCTACTTTGACAATACGGAACGGCCTTTTGCTGATGCCTGATTTTGTCAATAATGACGAGTACGGTTTTCCCGTTGTCATGCATAGTTCGACGCAGTGCGCCAACCGTGCCGGATTATTGCGGTCTACTTTTTCCCAATAGACGGGGTCCAGACGTTGCACCTCATGCTGTAACCATTGTAATCCTTTGCCATTTGCCCTTCGCCCTTTTTCTGTCACCTCTTTTCGTATCTCTTTCGGTACGGTCGGCAAATCGTCCAGTCCGTTGCAAACGGCATCGGCGTATAGCATCGAACCGCCGGTCATCACCAATACCTCATGTGTGGCAAAAAGTTGCTCCAGGAGTGCCAGCGCGTCCCGTTCGTATTGGCCGGCATTATAATCGTCCTCTAATGCTCGCGTAGCTACGAAATAATGTTTCACCCGCGCTTGTTCCTCTTTCGTCGGGGCCGCTGTCCCGATAGGAATATCGCGATACACTTGACGACTGTCACAACTCAGTATCGGGCAATCAAAATGCTCCGCTGCGCGTAGCGCCAGTTCTGTCTTTCCGACGCCTGTCGGACCTAATATCAGCAGTAATACATTGGCCGTGTCAAAACATCGTTCCATCGTCGAAACTGAGGTCCTGGAAACCTTCCATGTCGATATCGCCAAGGTCGTACTCGTCCTTGAACTCATCATCGAACATAAAGTCATCGTCCCCTTTACTATTGATACCGGCCAGCGGGTCTTCGCTCTTCAACTGTTTCGGAGCCTTGCCCTTGGACTCGACGCACTCTACGCCGTTCATGGTGCCGGGTTTAATCTCCTTCAGACTGCCGAAGAAATACCGCTCGAACATAGGATCGAAGATATAAATCAGCCGTTGGCCTTGCTCTTCAATCAGGTCGCTCAGACGTGTCTCGTTCATCACCATGTTATCGTACTCGAAATTCGAGTCCATCTCCACGAGTGTCACTTCCTGGCCTTTCTCCCATTCTTCGTTACAAAGGAAGAAAGATGTCATCTGGTCATCCGGGTAACCTACACTTTTCAGAATGGCTTCGTGCAACTCCAGAAACGTAGCATCCGAATCGGCCTCAAAAACGCGACGGAAACTCGGGTCGCCTTCTTCACAGGAAAAAGTAAATCTGTATATCATATGCTTATGAATTTTATTTTGCTTCTAACGAAATCATATGTTGTATTTTCTTTTGCGCCACCTTTTGCAACTTGATGCAGAAATAGATGAGCACGACAAAACTGATACCACCTGCCAACGGATCGATGGAGCCGCTCATGGCTAATGCGTCATATACACCGTGCGCCATTACTGGCATCAACAGCACCATGGCACCTCGAGCGGGAGTATGCTTGATGAAATGGAATACCGAATAGCAATAACCCATCAATATGCCAAAGGCATAATGTCCGGGAACGGAAAGCAACGCGCGTAATGCAGCTACCGTTATCCATCCTTCTCCTGCACTCACTACGTAAGATACGTTTTCTATCGCTGCAAAGCCCAGACTCACAAACACGGCATACACGATACCGTCAAAATGCTCGTCGAAATAAGGATTCTTGCGCAATACCCACCAAAGTGCCAGCAGTTTGGCAGCCTCTTCCGGCAAGGCGGCTACCAAGAAAGCCTGTACTGTCGTGCCGAACAAGGTCTTGGGGGCACCCGTCGGAAAAAGCACATGCTGGATACCGTATTCCGCAAAGGCCACAGGAATACAGATGGCCACGCCTGCGATGAAAGCCCGTAATATCCATGTCGCCGGCTCGGGAATAGGGTCTCTGCGCCAGATGTATAACCCCAGCAATACTGCCGGTAATAGCGCAGCTGTTAGCATTAAGTACATAATACCTCAGAGCGGATTATTTCACCTCGATACCGTTGGCATTATATGTTCTGCCGTTGCGCTCGATAAGCAATTGACCGTTGCGAATCACCTTCGTACTTTGTACTTTGTCTCCTTGTACATTCTTCACGCCTTCCGACTTCACTTGTATCAATGCTTGGACATTATAAATCTTAAGATCATTGCAAAGGAATTTACCATATAACGAAATCAGTTCATCCGAAAGACTGTTGATGGTTCCCTCTGCCGCGATGATTTTATACGGTTGACCGTCCTTAAAGATATACGAGGTTACATGATCTCTCGGATCGTAGAGATCATGGGTGTTGAAATCGCCGAATACATCCAGTCTCTCGATCATAAGCAAGAGACCATCTGTGATATCGCCTCCGACATATTCCTCCGGGTAAGCGTCAATCGTGAAACCAATGCTTCCCATCATGAAATCTCCGAACGGGAAGTTAAAGTCAGTGCCGTACTCAGCCTCGCCGCGGAAAGCAATCTCATAGATGTTGATACCATTCATGAAACTGCTGATGGTCAATTCGCCTTGCTCAACCTTAACATAAATATACGGATAGAAACGTTTGCCTTCCGTACTAATGGTATCATCCTCGGATAAGAGGGCATTGTAGAGCGTCACACCGTTCTGTTGAAGGATCAGACTGCGGTTTTCTGCATTCTTTCCAGTACGCGCTGCGATACGAAGCTGACCGTCAGCCGGTACGTTGATCTTCAAGTAGGTCTTGGAATCAGTAGAGGTACCGCCGGTTTTCAGACGGAATTTATACGAAGCGGAATCCAACGGAGTACCGAAGCGTGCGGTGTTTCCGTCAACGGACATCTTGCCGTCCGGATCAACCGGAGTAAGGCTTACGAAATCTCCAAACGCGGTGAACCCCTTGCCGTCCATTTGGCCTTGATCTACCGTCTCCGTGAACCATAGTTCCTGCCACAGGCTGATCTCAGACATATTCAGGTCAATGAGTTTGAAGTCCGGACTTTTAATCCAGAAATAACTATAGTTGGATTGAATGGTAGCGTATTGATTGGTTACCACCCATTTTTGGCCATTGATTTTCACGGTAGCGGATGACTCGATCTTATCCTTATCGGGAATACGATATTGGGTTCCGTAGTCTCCATCAATACGAAGCTGCATTTCAAACCGATAGACACCTGCAGTCAATTCTTCATTGCTCTGAACCTTTGTGTAGGTATCATCATTGTTCTTGCGGAACAAATTCGTCATGGTTACAGACAGATAATAAGGTGCTCCTTCTTGTGGAACGATAGCGTTGGTGAATTCTTTAGATGCATCGGAGTTCCATACAAATCCAATCTGAATCGTCCGCAGATCATAGCCGGAGAATACATAATTGGTAATAACCTCACGAGTGTCCGTAGCAGCAAACGTCATTCCTGCGAATAAAACAGCTGCACATAAAGTGAAAATTTTCTTCATAACTTTAATGATTTTGATTAAATGTTTTATAATGGGTTTTTATTGAAAGTATACAATCCGGCTGCAAAGGTACAACAAAAATTGCACATACGCAAATTTTTGCGCTTTTTTTTGCTATGCGAAATGAAATTTCGCGATTATTAAAGAGCCGAGGGCACTACGTGGAGTATGCAGCCCCTCGAAAACGGGCGCTCCCTGCGCCCCCTTCCGTCCGCTTCCCAAAGCGGATACCACTGTTTTTACGGGGCTCATACTCACGTAAGTAAAACTTAGGCTCTTTAATAATCAGAGCGGGACGTAGTAACGCAGGAAAAAAATGTGCTCTACGCCGCGTATGTCCGGCAGGACGCGAACGTAGCTTCGGGCTGGTGAAGAAGCCAATTGACTTTTGGCTTCGAAAGGGAAGGCGCTCGGGGAGAGCAAGCCGACCGAGAACAAATCTAAAGCAGGCGGAGTCCGAAGGTACAACAAAAATTGCATAATATGCAAATTTCTCCGCATTTTTCTTGCATATATCAAAAAAAAGCACTACCTTTGCACCCGCAAATTATTATTAACCTTATAATTTTTTCTTTATATGAAAACCAAAATTCTCTTTATTGTTTTTTTATTGAGTAGTTTAATAACATCTTACATGAATGCCCAATTGGAGGTTCAAACATCAGGAGATGTATTAATTAGCAAAAATCTCTCAATAGGTAAAAATTTAGCCATAGAAACAGAGTTAGATACCCTAGTTAGTTTGAACATTGAGCACACCTCTCAATCAACATTTCCATACTATGGGGTATTTTCGCATATAAAGACGACATCAAGCGCTCCGACTGGTCCAGTTTTTGGCGTGTATGGATTTGCAGACATACCTGATGTCACATCAACTACAGTTCCAATAACTCAATCCGTTGGATTATATGGGAGAGTTTTAAAACCAGGAAGGCTCACCCACCGCTTCTCTGCTGGTGTTGCTGGTGTCGCAAATTACTACACAGGCATAGGTGTTTATGGTGCTATTGATTTTCAATTACCGACCTCGGCATATGGTGCATCCTATGCTGGATATTTTAATGGAAGTGTCTATATAAACGGCACTTTATTTGCGACAAATATTTCCACACCAAGCGACTTGCACCAACAAGAGAATGTGCAAAAGATAGAACCATTGATGACTGACAATATTCGGTTGCTGAATCCGGTTTCATATACGCTCAAGCAAGATACGGTATGGAAGTATGACGTAGATGCAAAAGAACTACAAAGTACTCACTATGGTTTGATTGCGCAGGAAGTTCAGAAGATTTATCCGGAATTGGTGTATGAGCGTGGCGACAAACTATCCATCAACTATATTGAATTGATACCGTTGCTGATTATGAAGGTACAGGAATTGTCTACAGAAGTGGAGGCGTTGAAAAAGCGCTTAAATATGGAATTGGCAAAATAAGAAATGTCTATGAAAATCGAAAATATTCTGTTGTTCTCTATTTTGTGTGTGGTTTTGATGGCGTGTGACGCAAGTCAACATGCCGAAAATATGATAGCCAATGATACGATTATTATCGGAACAGGTAATGAACCGGGAGAATATATGTGCCAAATAGATGGTGCTTTTGGTTTTCCGTCATGTTTGACTATTGTCAAGTTTTATAATCCGGACATGGAGAACAAACTTATAGTGCAACAGCCTTTCCAAAAATACGACGGAATAGAGGGAAAATACATATATTATAATCATATATTTTGCCTAAATATTCTTCCCGAATCTTTTCAAAGGCAAAATGGGTGCGGCTTAGACATCGGCCTGGTGCAATGGGCGGACAAAGAATTGAAATTATCAGGGACTTCTCCTTATATTCCATTAGCGAAAGGATACTATTTAGTCGATTGGAAATGGCATCAATTATTGCCTATAAGTGCAATAGCGAATTCAATATCCAATGCATACTATAATCCTTTATCAGAGCATATTTTACATCATGTGTTTACGACGGATGTGGACTGGAAATATTTAAAAGAATTAACGATGGTTATTGATTCGTCTAGCTCTGTACAACCCATCAATGGTATAGAAATAATCCGAGTCTTGATTAAAGAATTGGCATGTTTTTATCATGACGATATTGTAGATAGCGATCCGTATGTTTGTTGGAATAATAGTTTGTATTATGAGGAGGGCATGAGTCTTATCAATGCATATACTTACTACAGTAATGGTGATTGTACTAATTCCGGCAAGTCTCATAGCAGTTATGCGGCATATTGTGACAGCCTCCAAACAGTGTACCAAAAACGCTTGATCGAAATTATAAACGACGGACAACTTAAAGAAATAGGGTACTAATGAAAAACTATAAACTATTTGTATTATTCGGTTTGTGTTGCTTTTATAGTTTAAGTACTGTAGCGCAACAAGTTTCTCGCGAATTGGCACAATGTGTTGCTATATGTTTCTTTGGAGAGAACAATGTAGATACATCTTCAATTGTAATACAAACTATCGGAGACAGCAACCGACGATATATGCCTTTTCTCTGAAAGACGCATGGGTATTAGTAGCTGGAGACAAAAGGTTATATCCCATCTTGGCATATTCAGATAATCACTGTGGACCTTTTCCTGATTTCGATGAGATGCCTCCTTCTTTGAGATATATACTAGATGGTTATAGTAAGCATATTTTGAATTTACGTAAATCTCAAATGAAAAAAGAATATAATGCTCAATGGGGTTATTTTGCGGATTCTAATACGAAAATAAATCCAAGATTGAGTGTTGTTGGACCCTTGCTGAAACGAGATGGGCATGAAATTGCGTGGGGATTAAAAGGTAATAATGAGTATATACCTGACACTTCGAAAATCTATAACAAATATTGTCCACCATCAAGTGGCTGTGCTCACACGCAAACAGGTTGCGTGGCGACAGCACTTGGGCAGATTATGTGGTATTGGCAATGGCCTTATGCCCCCAAAACCACACACAATTTCAATAGACTGGTTAATACCTACGATTGGACTCTGATGCCTTATCAATTAATGAATAATTCATCATTAGAAGAAGTGAATATGGTAGCTAAATTATTGCACGAAATAGGTGTTGCTATCAACATGAGTTATGGATGTGGTGGATCTAGTTCTTTTCTTGAAGATGCTGTAACTGGACTTAGAAATACATATTATTTTCATTCTGATGATAAAAAAAATAGATTCAATTTTGCAGATAGTACATGGTTTGAATTAATTAAAGGAGAACTTAATGAATCGCGTCCCGTGTTATATGCAGGATCATCGCCTTATCTAGGCTCGCATGCATTCGTTATTGATGGATATAACTCGAATAATCAATACCACCTCAACTTAGGTTTTAACGGAAATTCAAACGGATTTTATAATCTAAATGATGTATATCAAAATGGTCAAGCAATGTTAACCAATATTAGCCCTAATTATGAATTTTATTGTGACACGTTCCTCGTCCCATATACTGATGACTGGCCAATGAACTTTACCGTTCAGCATGGCGGAGGCATCACTATAGAGCAGATGACGTTTACCAATGGTATGCACGGCAATATTTATTCAGAAGAGTATGTGAAATTTAACGAGGGTATTTATATAGAGGAAGGCGCAGAGATATATGTAGACATTCGAGGTTCCCGATGTCAAAGTAATCAATATGAGGCTCCACTTTTAATTATGCACCCCGATAGCTATGAATATAATTCTGGAGCCACACAAGATTTAGATAGTTTTCTATTTATTAATACCATTGCCACTAAAATCCTCCGTGACGGTCAAATCCTCATCAAAAAGGGCAATAATACATACACCATCACAGGTCAAAAGATAAAGTAGTATCCGCCAATTTTGGCGAATCCCCCTCTTATAGCTGACACACGCAGGGATAACTTCCTTGCGTGTGCTGTTATTTTCACACCCTTTGCATACGGATTAGGAAAGCAAAAGGTAGTAAACTACAACACTACCTCGACACTATCTCAACCCAAAATCGACTCAATGTCGAGACTAAACCAAAAGATCACCCAAACATGACCCAAGGATCACCCAAAGATGGATCCCTAAAAATGACAAAATAGTGCCTTATACTATATATATACTGTGTATATATATACTTTTTGTTGATATTTTTTTATTTGCACATATAAAAATTTTTTCGTACCTTTGCAGCGAATTAATCTCAATCGGTTAATTTTTGTAACATAAATCTGCTCACACCCGTTTAACGGTATTGTATAAACTCACTAACAATCAAAAGTATGAAAAAAACAATCTATTTATCCCTGCTATTGGTAGGTGTTGTATGCACAAGTTGCTCAACCTATCAATACACAGCCCGTCAGGTGGACGTGCTTCGTCGTTCCATCGGGACACAGGAACAAATGGCAGGCGTTGAGGTGAACTACGACAAACAAGTGTCGGGCATTTCTGACTATCAGCTTACCCGTCGGGATGCCATCGAAGAGGCTGAGTTCCATTGTATTCAAGACAGCAAGATTGACGTCGTGGTGGACCCGATCGTCAAAGTGGAGTACAACCCCTTCAAGATGAAAAACCGCTACAAAGCGACTATCGTAGGCTTTGCCGGCAAGTACAAAGAAGCCCCTACGGCGCTTGACAAATCCAAAGAGTATACGCTCGAGGATATCGAGAAATACAAGTTGCTTTCCGACCCCTCTTTCCCTCAGTATTACTACGGTCAGAGTGCGGAGGGAGACAATTATTACTTCGGCGCAAATGGAGTAAGTTCAGAGAAAAAGAGCTCTTCTCTTATAGTGCAGAATGTGGCGCAAAATTTCAAGAGCGCACATGCTCCCAAAGTGTATGATTTTCATAAGGCAAAACAACTTCGTGACGGAGGTATCGGCCTGATGGTTTCCGGCGTGGCGATGATGATCGGTATAGGTGTCGGATGTTATGTAGGCGGTTATAATGCAAGAATATACCGCTACGGTAGTTATTATGGTCATAACGACGATGCCATCGCTGCCGGAATTGCCTTCATGGCTATCGGCGGTGCGGCGATTGTCAGCAGTGTTCCGATGATTTCCGTAGGTGCTGTGCGCATGAAGAAATCGCAACGGATCGATCTCTCCCTCAATGCCGGCCCGAACGGTTTGGGACTTGGTTTAACCTTCTAAATTTTTTGCAATAATGAAAACGATTCTTAAGAGCAGTTTGATGGCTGTAGTGCTTGTTTTAAGCAGCTGCTCCACCTATCAATATACAGCACGCCAGACGAATATCAACCGTCAGGATATCAACATGGCTCCGACGGTTGTGGACGTCAAACCCGATTATGCCAAGCGTATTGAGGTGACTTCCGGATGGTGCAACACCAAAGAGGAAGCCATGAACGAATGTAAATACGTGGCTATCACCACCCAAAAGATAGATGTGGTTGTGGACCCGATCTACAAATTAGAGTTCAGAAAAGGCAAACTCTCCAAGAACTTCAAAGCTACGCTGACCGGTTTTGCCGGTTATTATACCAATTCTCGTACTATGTACGAGGATATGGAGCAATTGAAAAAATTCAGCCGTGAGGAGATTGAGAACTATCTGATTATGCATAATCCCGAGGTACTCAAATATCTGAATGCACAAGGGGATGTGGTGAATATTTTCCACGGAGGTCACCAACCCGCTCCGCGTCCTGCCAAAGGTGCAGACATGAAGGCTCCGGATCCCGTATCGGTTCAGCAACCGCCTGTTGCCGCTCCGCAACAATCTACCTCGACGCAGAAGCAAACGCAGACTCAAACTCAGACACAGAGCCAAAAGGAGTACAGATATGTTCCCTCTTCGTCCAGAAAGAAGTAAGCTCCAAAAGCGAGAAAATTTGCAAAAAGAATGGCATATGTTTGCATATGTCATTTTTTTGTTGTACCTTTGCAGCGGATTTGTGGTTGAGGGGTAGGGATGGCCGCCTGTGGCAAAAGAAAAGCACCTACGGCCTGCGTAGATGCTTTGCGCGCTCCCTCTAGGACTTGAACCTAGGACCCCCTGATTAACAGTCAGATGCTCTAACCGACTGAGCTAAGGAAGCGTTTGTCTTGCCCTCGTTTTTCGAAAGCGGGTGCAAAAGTACTGCTTTTTTTTGATACTACCAAATTTTTTGGCAAAAAAATGTGCTTTGAGGTTAAGTTTTTTGAAAATAGACCCTATTTAGGGGCAAAAAAGATACAAAATGAAGAAAATTTTAGGCTTAGGTAATGCATTAACAGACATTCTTCTTCAGGTGAGTGAAGATGATCTGCGCGAATTGGGTTTTCCGAAAGGAAGTATGAACCTCATTTCCAAGGACCAGGCGGAGCAAATCCAGTATCGCTTTTTGTCGGTTCGCCGTCGTATGGTGGCTGGAGGTTCTGCATCCAACACCATCAACTGTATTGCTTCGCTGGGCGGAAAGGCCGCTTTCATCGGAAAGATCGGTAATGATGAAGTGGGCGATTTTTACCGCGAGGACATGGTAAAGAACGGCGTTAAGCCTATCCTGCTCCTTTCGCAGGCATCGATGTCCGGTTTTTCTATTGTCTTGGTCACGCCGGACGGAGAGCGTACGTTTGCCACATACCTGGGTGCGGCAGCCGAGTTATGTGCGGAGGATATCTCCAAAGATGCTTTCAACGGCTATGATATTTTCCATATCGAGGGTTATCTGGTGCAGAACCATGAGTTGCTTGAGAAATCACTTCGTCTGGCTAAAGAAGCCGGATGTATGGTGTCGCTCGACCTCGCGTCTTACAACGTTGTTAATGAAAACCACGCTTTCCTCAAAGGCCTTGTGAAGCAGTATGTGGATATCGTCTTTGCTAACGAAGATGAGTCGTTTGCTTACACTCATCTCAATCCGGAAGAATCTGTGCAGATGATTGCCGAGCAATGTGATATTGCCGTAGTCAAGGTCGGTAAGAACGGATCGTATATACAGCAGGGCAGCAAACGTCATCATATCGGCGCCATCACCACTTCTTGTACCGATTCTACCGGTGCAGGTGACTATTTCGCTGGCGGTTTCCTGCACGCTCTCGCTGATGGTTTCGATATCCGTCGCTGTGCCGAAATAGGTACTATTGCAGCTGGCCGAGTGGTCGAGGTGGTCGGAACCAAACTGCCGGACGAGCAATGGGAAGAGATTCGCCGTATTTGCGCCCTCTACCGCGGTTTTATGCAGAAATATGATAAAGACTGAAAAATCAAAAATCATAAATATGAAATATTTTTATTTCATCTACCAATACTTGATTGCTTGGCCGATACTGATGATGCTGACCATCTTCACGGCTGTCTTTACGGTCTTCACGGTTCATTGGCGTAACGCGGAGTTTGTGCACAAGGTGCAGCAGTTCTGGTCCCGCTCGTTTTTCTGGCTGATGTTCCTGCCCGTTTCTATCGATGGAACCGAGCATATTCAGCCCGGTCAGAGTTATGTGTTTGTTTCCAACCATCAGTCTATGTTCGATGTATGGCTCGTGTACGGCTGGCTGCCTGTCATTTTCAAATGGCTGATGAAAGCGGAATTGCGCAAAGTTCCGTTCGTGGGCACGGGGTGCAAGGCTGCCGGACATATTTTTGTGGACAGAAGGAATGCAAAGGCGGCGATGGAGAGTCTTAAAGAAGTAGAGAAACAATTGGTCAACGGCGTATGTACTGTCATCTTCCCTGAAGGAACCCGTTCGCTCAACGGGGAAGTGGGGCGGTTCAAAAGAGGTGCTTTCCAAATAGCATGGGATCTTGGCTTGCCGGTTATCCCCCTCTCACTCGATGGTTGTTTTGAAGTGCTGCCCAAAGGCAAACCCTTTGTACAACGCCATCCCGTGCATATGCATATAGGCGAACCTATCGACTTGAAGAAATATACAGATTCCAACGAAGCAATTGAGGCCGTTCGAAATGCTGTAATCGCCGGCCGACAAAATCATAATTCATAAATTTAAATCATAAATCACCATGTATTCCGATCCGAAAAACTGTCTCTATTGTACGAACAATGAGACCTTGCACAACCTGATGATAGAAATCGCACACCTGCGCGTGTCGCGTGCTTTTGTCTTCAAGGAGCAGACGTATCATGGTCGCTGCCTCGTGGCATATGACGAACATGTGAACGACTTGAATGAACTAAGTGATGAGCAGCGTAACCTCTTTATGGCCGATGTGGCTGACGTGACGCGTGCCATGCAGAAACTCTTCAAACCGGAGAAAATCAATTACGGAGCTTATTCCGATAAGTTGAGCCACTTGCATTTCCACCTGGCACCCAAGTATGTGGACGGTCCCGACTACGGAGGCACATTCCAGATGAACCCGGATAAGGTGTATCTGTCTGATGCCGAGTATGCCGAGATGGTAGCCGCTCTGCGCGCAGAATTAGATAAACGACAGTAACTTGTTATTTTCCCAGATCATAGGCCAGGAGGCTGTCAAGCAACAGTTGCGGCAGTCCGTGCGTGAGGGGCGAATTCCTCATGCGCAATTATTTGCCGGCATATCCGGTATAGGCAAACTTCAGCTGGCCTTGGCGTATGCCCAGTATCTGAATTGTCCTCATCGTTCGGATGAAGACAGTTGCGGACAATGTCCCACTTGTCTGCAGTTTGAGAAACTGCAACACCCCGACCTCCATTTCGTCTTTCCAATTGTGGGTTCTGATGAGACTTGCGATAACTTCTTGGAGCCTTGGCGTAACATCATCCTTACCAAGCATTATTTCGACTTGGAGGATTGGCACAAAGCCTTGGGCGTGGAGACCAAACAGAGCATGATCTACGAGAAAGAAAGCGGAGAGATACTGCGCAAACTAAGTCTCAAACCCTATGGCGACGGGTATAAGGTTATGATCATCTGGCAGCCGGAGAAGATGAACACCACCACCGCCAACAAACTGCTCAAACTGTTGGAAGAGCCGCCTGCTCAGACGGTCTTTCTCTTGGTCTCCGAGCGTCCGGAACAGCTGTTGACCACTATTCAGTCACGCGTGCAGACCATCCGTATCCCGCGTTTGGATACAGAGATTATTGAAGCCGCCTTGCAGCAACAGGGGATGGAGCCGACCCAAGCGCACGACATAGCCCGTATCGCTAACGGAAGTTATCTGGAGGCTCTCAAAAAAGCCGATCAGTCCGAAGAGAACCAGCAGGAATTACGCGATTTCATCGCACTTTTTCGAGATGCCTATACGGTCGGAGTACTTAATGATCCGCAGAAGAAATACGAGTCACTCAGGAAACTGCGTCAATGGAGCATCGATATGGCTGATCCTAAAATGGGCCGCGAGAGACAGAAACATTTCCTCCAGTATGCCCAGCAACAAGTGCGGGAGAACTACATCCGTAATCTTGGGCAGCCGGAACTGAATTACCAACTGGAAGCGGAGCGGGATTTCTCCGTCAAGTTCGCGCCGTTTATTCATAGCGGGAACGTGGAGGCCATCATGAACCAACTCGACTTGGCGGAACGGCAGATAGAGCAAAACGGCAATGCAAAGATGATTTTCTTTGACCTTTGCCTGCAAATGATAGTACTGATAAAGAAAAAATAAATATGAAAGATTTTACCGTTGGAAACGGGCATAATGAGTTAAAAGCAGCTGCAACGAAACGCAACTCGGCGCATATGTTGCCGGTGGCGGACTGGCTTAACGACCTGGCGGAGAATACCCAACTGACCGACCTGATTGAGGTGCAATTCAAGAATACCCGCAAGGGTTATTTCCATAATGCCGCTCATCTCCCTTTAGAGAAAGGGGTCAAGGTGGTGGTGGAAGCCAATCCCGGATACGATGTAGGCGAAGTGGTGCTGACCGGTAAGTTAGTGGAGCTGCAGATCAAGAAGAACAACATCGATACCTCGCGTTATGAGGTGCGTCAGGTGATACGTATTGCCACCGATGAAGACCTTGAGCGTGCGGCGCAGGCGCATGCACGTGAGCAGGAGACTATGATCAAAGCGCGGCAACTGGCCAAGTCCCTTGGTTTGGAGATGAAGATAGGCGATGTGGAGTATCAGGGAGACGGAACCAAAGCTATCTTCTTCTATATAGCGGACGGACGTGTCGATTTCCGCCAACTGATCAAAGTGTATGCGGAAACATTCCGCATCCGCGTGGAGATGAAGCAGATTGGAGCGCGTCAGGAAGCCGGTCGTATAGGCGGTACAGGTCCGTGCGGGCGAGAGTTATGCTGCTCGACATGGATGATTAATTTCTCTTCCGTAGGTACCGGTGCGGCAAGGCTGCAGAATATTTCGCCGAATCCGCAGAAGTTGGCCGGCATGTGCGCCAAGCTCAAGTGTTGTCTCAATTATGAAGTGCCGGTATACGAGGACGCTTCCAAACTGTTGCCGAGCAGGCATACAGAACTGGAGACCAAGGACGGTACATGGTATTTCTTCTCTTCCGATCCTCTGGCCGGAATGGTGACGTACTCCTCCGATCCTCAGCACCCGGGAAACCTGACAACGCTTTCGGCGGCACGGGCGCATGAGATTATTGCGATGAACAGGCGCGGAGAGAAACCGGATAGTCTGGACGGCAACCGAACAGCCTCTGCCGAGATAGGCTATCAGACCGGACACGGCGATGTAACCCGTTTCGACAAAAGGAAGAAACGTCCGAATAATCACGACCGAAGAGACAGGAGAGACAGACAATGAGAAAGATAGTGCTTCTATTGTGGACAGCGGTTCTTTTATCCGCCTGCCGCGGGAATATTGAATACAGCCGGTTTTCTTCGGTACCGTCGGATAACTGGCATATAGACTCCATCGTGCAGTTCGACTATACGATAGTGGATACCACGGTGGATTATCAGATGTTGCTCTATGTGCGGCACACGGAGCGGTATCCCTATCAGAACATGTGGCTGTTTGTGGACGATAACGGTACCGGCGATTCGATTGAGTTCTATCTGGCTGACGATCGCGGTCAGTGGTTGGGCAATAAGCACCATGGTTTTATAGAGATGCCTGTGCTTTACGAAGAAGCAAAGCATTTTTCAGACACCGGTACGTACACCATGCGTATCAGTCATGGCATGCGCGACAGTCTGCTGCGCGGAGTGACCGATATGGGATTGGAGATCAGACGCAATGGGGAAAAATAAACTGAAGAAATTCGCCGAGATGGAGACCTTCTCCAATGTCTTCCAACCGCCCTATAAACCCATGGCGGGACGCTGGCGTGAATCCTATTTCCATAATGACAACCCGATCGTATTGGAGTTAGGCTGCGGACGGGGGGAATATACCGTAGGGCTCGGACGTACATGTCCCGATAAGAACTTCATAGGCGTTGACATCAAAGGAGCGCGTATGTGGGCGGGAGCCAAACAGGCAGAACAGGAAGGGCTGAAAAACGTAGCGTTCCTGCGTACCCAAATTGAGTTTATTACCGAGTTCTTCGCTACCGATGAGGTGGATGAGATATGGATCACGTTCTGCGACCCTCAGATGAAGAAAGCCACAAAGCGGCTCACCTCCACCTATTTCATGCAGCGTTACCAGCAGATCGTTAAACCCAATGGTTTGATTCATCTCAAAACAGACAGTCCTTTTCTCTATACCTATACGATGGAGATGTTGCGTCTCAATCCGTATCCCGTATTGGCCAATACGGACGATTTGTATGGCAAAAATACCGATGGAATCGTTACTTTTGAGGACGCCAAGGCGCTGCAGACTCATTATGAGCAACAGTGGTTGGATAGGGGGCTTACCATCAAGTATGTAGAGTGGCAGTTGAAGCCTTTCACCCGGTTCGAAGAGCCCACTATTGAGATAGAGAAAGATACCTATCGTTCTTACGGCCGCAATTATGTAGTCCGTCATCCGCATGAAGAAGTATAAGATCCTTGTTTGGTTGGGCATCATGGCAGTCCTGACATTGTTTGCCATGGGCATATGGTATGTAGGTTGGGGTGGGAGTCAGACTACCGAGTCGCTCAAGTGGCTTCAGTTCCTTCAGACCGCCGCTACTTTTCTCTTGCCGCCTGTTCTCTGCGCATGGATGTGGAGTGAGAACCATCGGCCTTTTGCCTGGCTTCATATGAATACAGGCGCTTCGTGGCAGCTGTTCGTCCTGGCGGTAGGGATCATGATATGCGCCCTTCCCGGAATCAATTTGTTAGCCGACTTGAATAGCCGTGTCCAACTGCCGGAAAGTCTCGCTTCCATCGAACAAATATTGAAGCGTCAGGAGGAAGCAGCCGCTGTATTGACAGAGCGTTTCTTGCAGGCGGACAGCGTATGGGGACTGATGGTGAATATAGGTCTGATGGCGCTTTTGCCGGCTCTTGCGGAAGAACTCTCTTTTCGCGGCACTCTCCAGCAAATCGTTGCCAAATCTCCCGTCCTCAATCCTCAATCGTCCACGCATATCGCTATCTGGATCACGGCATTCGTGTTCTCCGCCATCCATCTGCAATTTTATGGTTTTGTGCCCCGTATGCTGATGGGCGCCATGTTCGGTTATCTGTTTTTATGGAGCGGGAGCCTTTGGATTCCGATTGTCATGCATTTTACCAATAACGGATTAGCCGTGCTGGCATACTATATATTCGGAGACAGTATGACCGAAAAAAATTGGGCCGACACGATAGGTGCCGGCTCAACATGGTGGTTAGGAGTCCTGAGTCTGGTGCTCACATCTCTGGGTCTACTAATATTCTACCGCAGAACTCGCAAACAATAATCTTCTTGCGGGTCCGGATATCCAATTGACGTTGTGCAGGAATCTTCGCGTGGCAACCGCCGCACGAGTCACGCTCGATCTTAACGACAGCCAAACCGTTTCGTGCGTTTTTGCGGATACGGTTGAAGGCGGTGAGCAGACGCTCGTCAATCTTCTTGGAGATATCGGCTGCTTTGAGCATCAACGATTCGGTCTCAGCTTTGGTCT
>Ga0247610_10001561_pt1 | contig 28287 bp, 19 predicted proteins | sample 174DNAGHGhighgp2_FD_193483 | JGI IMG/M metagenome (GOLD analysis project Ga0247610, IMG submission 193483) | Sheep rumen microbial communities from Palmerston North, Manawatu-Wanganui, New Zealand - 1742 DNA GHGhigh gp2 | ecosystem: Host-associated > Mammals > Digestive system > Stomach > Rumen...
TAAGCCCGCGCAGAGATGGACAACGGGTACTTACCCGCCATGAACTGCGTCTGCAACCTTCCGTTCACGTCGAACTCACCGATCTTATAACCTAACACGCACACCTTACCTTCCACATGATACCGCACGTTGGTACCGCTATGCTTATGGAGCGCACCGCCCACGAACGTGTTGTTCGTCCATTTATACGCATAATTACCGTCATACGGCACGCTGTCCTCGTGCAGGAATCGCTGGCACTCGTTCATTGCAAACGCCGTAATACCGAATTTCAGTTTCGTGTTATACGCCTCGCAGAACGTCACGGCCAGCGTGTTACGGATAGTCAACACATCCGTCGTGTCCTTCGTCGCGATCGAGTCGTAGTTGATCTGCGAGTAGATCACCGTATCCACCTGCTTCTCGATATACCGGCGGTTCGAGTTATTGCACTCGAAGAGGTGACTGAACGTCATCAGCGGGATATATTCCACTTTCACCGTGTCGCGGTACACTCTTCGGCCGTCCTCGATCACCTGAATCGAGTCGTGGTACTCGCGTTCCTGTGTGATGGCGTACTGGTTGTGCAGGTAACCGCTCAGATAACGATAACCCAGCATCCCGTTCATGTTAACCGGCATGTCCTCCGGATCGAGCGAACTGCCTAAGTCAGCCGGGTCACGCAGACCTCCGTTATCAAAACTGTTTAACTGACTCCAACTGAAAGCTGCATGCATCGTGTAATGCGGACCGTTATAACTGCCCCATACGGAACCCCTAAACAGCTTACCGGCCGTGTTGGTGTAGTGACCGGCAGAATTCAGATAGTCCATCTCCAGACCTAAGTTCAAGGCCTTGTTGAGGTTGCCTGTAAACACAAAATCAACGTCGTTCTCCTCATGTCCGGACACAAAACCTTTCTTGTATGCCACGGTTGAGAAAGGCGTTGTCGTGTTAAAGAACCGCTGTTGTTGCGGCGTCACCACATACGGCGTCAGCGACCACGCAAAAGGATCGTCGATCGTATAGAGCCGGTCGTTGACCACGCGGCTCTCGATGGGCGAGACAAGCACGTTACCGTTCGTCACGCTGCTGATAGAGTAGAGCTGCTGTACATCGACATCATGGTAATTGAGCATTACCGTGTCCGCAAACGGAATCGTATCCGCGACAGCCGTGTAACCCGGTAATTGCCAGGTCTTCACCTGCGTACGCGTACGAGGCGGTTTGGCAGCGGCCACAAGGGTCGCTGCCAACAGCACTAATACTATCAAACTATGTTTGAACTGCAAATTTGAAATCTCAAATCTAAAATCTCAAATTACTTCTTCTTCTTAAGCTTTGCTTGAAGAAGTTGTATCTCCTCCTCTTGATTGCGGATGGTCTTCAGTAACTCATTGAGCTCCTCGTTCTCGATCGTGGTCGGGTACTGCTCCTCTACGCTCTGCAGGAAGTCACTCAGCACGTTCATGTAGTTGATGAACGCATCGTAAGCGGACTCAAACTGCGTTTCGCCCTGATCGATATGATTCATGTAATGGAGGTAGTTCACATCCTGCAGACGCAACCAGTTGGTCTTCAGGTTCTTGTCCTGGCAAAGATGAACGCGCTCGGTTACTGCATAGAGCTTATTCAACGCCTCTTGCTGCAGGTCATTACCCGTGTAAACGCTCAGGTCTTTCGCCTCACCGCTCCAAGTCAACGGATACGGACTCGACAGTACATCCTCTGCGGTGAACTTCTTTGCTGCCTCAGCCGGCGTAGCAAAGCCCATCTCGCGCTCCAATGCGAAGTACGGCAGAGCCTTCAGGAAGTCGAAGATACCCGTTCCGGCGTTCTGACGAATACCAAACGTCTCAGCACCTACCCAGATATTGATGATGTCCTCGCCTTCCGGCAGCGCCTTCAACTGGTCTGCGTATTTCTCTGCATCGATCGGGAAATTAGCCCAACCCGGATCTGAGAAATGGAAGCTGAGCTCGTCACTCAGGTGCGTGTTACGGAGCAGCACTTTCATCTTCGGTGCGCCTGCACTCTGGTAAACCTTATTCGGGGTCTTCCAGCTGATCACATGCTTAGCGCCTTCGGTCAAGATCACCTTATAACCCATCTTGTTCAGGTTATAAGCCGTCTCGTCCGTGTACAGTAACTCCGTGTTCCATACACTCTGTGCCTTCACACCCAAGATGTTCTCCAGCAGGTCGCCCTGGAACTTGAGCTGACGCTTAAACTCATCCTCGTTGTACTCCGAAGCCAACGAATAAGCGTACGGGGTAGCCAGGAACTCAACGGCCTTGGTGGCTGCCAGCTCCTTGAGGATATCGATCATCTCCGGGTTGAACTGCTCGAACATCTCCAGCATCGTTCCGCTCACGCTGATAGCGCAGTGGAACTTACCCTTACTGAGGTTGATCATGTCGCGGATGGTCTGGCACAACGGCAGATACGAGGTCTGTACCAACCAGTTAACGTGCTCTTCGGTTGCCATGTCATCGTAGTAGTAATGATCATGACCGATCTCAAAGAAACGATAGCGCTTCAGACGATACGGTGCGTGCATCTGGAAGCATAAACATATATTTTTCATAATACTAAAATATTTCTTTAAACATTAAACTTTAAACATTCAACCTTAAAGCGTATGGTTAATAACTCCGTCATAAATCCGACGCACTTTAAGACCTGCGTCAGACCACTTGATGTTATTCACCTCGGCCATTCCAAGCTCATGCAGGCTCTTGTACATCGCCGGGTACTTAACGATCGCGTAGATGGCATCGGCCATCGCATCGATGTCCCAGTAGTCGGTCTTGATGGCATGCTGCAGGATCTCTGCGCAACCAGACTGATGACTGATGATCGACGGACAACCTACCTGCATCGCCTCCAGCGGACTGATACCAAACGGCTCACTCACACTCGGCATGATATATACGTCACTCATCGCCAGCATCTCCTGAACCTGCTTGCCGCGCATGAAGCCCGGGAAGTGGAACTTATCGGCGATACCGCGTTTGGCAACAAGGTCGATCATCTCCGCCATCTTGTCACCGCTACCGGCCATCACAAAGCGAACACCGTCCGTCTTGCTCAGCACGCGGGCTGCGGCTTCAACGAAGTATTCAGGTCCCTTCTGCATCGTGATACGACCCAAGAAAGTAACCAACTTATCCTTGCGCTCGGGTTTTGTAAACTCTTCTGGATGAGCTAACGGCTCTACGGCATTATGTACCGTACTTACCTTACGCGGGTCTTGACCGTATTTCTCGATCACCGTCCGACGCGTCAGGTTACTTACGCACATGATATGATCCGCTTCGTCCATACCGCGCTTCTCGATCGCATAAACGGTCGGGTTAACATTACCGCGACTTCTATCGAAATCGGTCGCATGAACGTGGATAACGAGCGGCTTACCGCTGATCTGTTTTGCGAACACACCAGCCGGATAGGTCAACCAGTCGTGACTGTGAATAATATCGAAGTCCAGGCTGTGTGCCAACACACTTGCGACGGCCTCGTAGTTACCGATCTCCTCGATCAGGTTATCCGGATAACGTCCCGAGAAACCGATACATCCTAAGTCGTCCGTACCGATACGACGGTAGTCGTAGCGGATGCCGTCACGCAGGTGATAATACTCCTCCGGACTCATGCGACCCGCCATGCGGTCCTTCACGTAGTCATAATTAACATCTTTCCAAACAACAGGCACACTGTTCGCACCGATGATCTTCAAGAACGACTGATCCTCATCGCCCCAAGGCTTCGGGATAACGAAGGTGATTTCCATGTCAGGTTGCTCAGCCATGCCACGCGTCAAACCGTAACTGGCGGTACCCAAACCACCTAAGATATGGGGAGGAAACTCCCAACCAAACATTAGCGCTTTCATTGTTGTGCCTCCTTTTCTGCTTGTTCTTTCTCGTATTTCTTGAGCGTATCCAGCAGGCTGATAACAGCTGCCACACTCGGTGCACTACTCATACCACCGTGTCCCTTATAAGGCGGGTTACCGTCGTAGAACTCATTGAGCGTACCAATCGTCAACTCGTTCATCTCGGCCTCGAAGCCTACCAACAGGCGCTCCATGAAGCTCGTACCGCTGTATTTGTACACGTTCATGTACGCACGCGAATAAGCCGTGATGGTCGATGGCCATACAACGCCGTTATGCAGCGTACGCTCGCGTTCTTGCTGACTGATCGTACCCGTGTACATCGGACGGTAACTGCCGCTCTTCGGACTTAAACTACGCAAGCCCTTCGGCGTCAACAACTCCTTCGTACAGATATCCACTACCGCCTTCTGCTGTTTCTTGTCCAGCGGACTGTACGGCAGACCTACCGCCCAGATCATGTTCGGACGAACCTCGCGGTTCTCGTAACCGTCCAGCACGTAGTCATTCAGATACAAGCCGTTCCAGAACGTCTTCACGAAAGCATCCTTCGAGATCTCTGCCTGATACTCCATCAGGTCAGCACTCGTCTCTTTGCCCAACTCGCGCAGCATCTCGGCCGTGAAACGCATCGCGTTGTACCACAGCGCGTTCAGCTCTACAATATAACCCGTACGCGGGGTGATCGGCCATCCGTTCTCCGTCGCGTTCATCCAGGTTGCCGGACGTTGCGTGCCGTCTGCCCAGAGCAGACCGTTCTGATGCAACTTAGCCCGCGGATGGTTCTGCTTGCGATACCAGTTGACGATATCTAGACAGAGCTGACCGTACAGATCAGCCGCCTCGCGAACCGTGTATTTATGTGCGTATTTCTGACATGCGCGGATGAACCACAACAATACGTCCGGTTCGTCCATGCCCGTCATCTTGATCTCATGACCGCGACCGCTCATGAACTTCAGAATCTCGTCGATAGCAGTCTTGTTGATGATCGCATCCCAGTACTCCGGACGATCGATGTCCAGCGTACAACTTGCTACGCTAAAGAAAGTACTGCGGGCATCCGCTTTGAACCACGGGAAGCCGGCTAACAGATAGCACTTGTCGCCCTCGCGTTTGTAGAACTGACTCGCGCTGTTCTTCAGCGTCGAGAACATGTCCTCGCGACGGTTACGACGCTCTAACTCTTTCTTCCAGACGTTCTTCAACTGCGCCGTGTTGCACTCGGTCACACCGCCGGCGAAGATAACGCTCTCGCCTTTCTTCATCGGCAACTCGAAGTAACCCGGTACCAACAAGTCCTCTTTGAACGCATAACCGCGCTCACGCTCCTTGCGGTACTCGATGTCCTTGTACCACTGCGGGTCGTGATGATACTCAACGGCTTTGCTGAACTGCATGTACAGATTCGGGAAACCCGGATACATGCGGTTGTAACGACCGTTCTCGCAATCCTCCATGTTCGGATTAGCTAACGGATTCTCGTGCGTCAACTCATTCACGCTACGGAACGCCAGGAACGGACGGAAACGCAAAATCGTCGGACTACCGCTCTCCAACAGCGTGTAACGAATCAGCACACGCGGCTCGAAGCTAACCAGCAAACGCTCTTTCTGCAACACCATCGCTCCGACACGGTAGGTCGTACGGGAAATCAATTCGCAGTCAAACTCGCGAATGTACTTGTGTCCGTTCGGACTGAAATGATTCTCGCCGTACTCGTGCAAGCCTAAGTTGAACTCCGCACCGTGTTGGATAACCGTCTCATCCAGCGAACTGAGCAATACATAGTTGTCGTCACCCAACTCCGGAATCGGCATCACCAACTGGCCGTGGTACTTACGCGTGTTACAATCAACCAACGTCGTTGAGTTGTACACACCTGCACGGTTCGTTCGAATCATCTCTTTCTGAAGCGATCGCTCCAGATTAACAAGCACTGTCTTGTCAAAATTCAGATAACTCATGATGTGTGATTTAATATTAAGTAAGATTAATTGTAAATTCTTTGATTCGTTGCTCTTCGGCTTTCTTGCATACCAGCAGGGCACCGCGCTCCTCCACAATGATCATATCGTTCACGCCTTGCACGATCGCCACCTTACCCGGCTCCAACACAACGATGTTGCCTTCTGCTTCGTAATAATGCGTCTCGCTATGCAGACTGACATTGCCGTGCTCGTCTTTCTCACTCAACTCATACAACGAGCCCCAGGTGCCCAGATCGCTCCAACCGAAACTGCTCGGCAACACATACACGTTATCCGCCTTCTCCATGATGCCGTAGTCGATCGAGATGTTCGGACATTTGGGGAACATCACCTCAATGAAATCCTCCTCTTTGTCCGTTCCCATCAGCAACTCACCCTCTCTAAATCGATCCGCTACTTCAGGCAACAGATACCGGAACGCCTCACTGATCGTCTGCAGGTTCCAGATAAAGATACCACTGTTCCAAAGGAAATCACCGCTCTCTAAGAACACCTTCGCCATCTCCAGGTTCGGCTTCTCTGTAAACGTCTTCACCGGATAGATTCCATCATTAAGTGAACTTTGCTCACGGATCATTCCATCATTAAGCTCGCTCTGCGAGCGATCATTAATAAATTGAATATACCCATAACCGGTCTCCGGCCGCGTCGGCGTCATACCCAAGGTTGCGATCGCCTTATTCCGGCTCACAAAATCAAACGCCTTCAAGATCGTCTGACGGAATTTCTCTTCCTCCAAAATCAAATGGTCACTCGCTGCAACCACGATATTTGCCTGCATCTCCGGTTTACTCCAATCGATGTCCTGATAGTTGGGAAGAGTGGAGTCGGATGAACCGCCTTTCACTTTTCCGTCCTTGGTGAATCCTTGGTAGTCAGGTGTGTATCCGTACGCTTGTTGAAGGCAAAGCGCGCGTATATGAGCGGTCGCGTACGCAATACACGGCGCCGTGTTTCGGCGCGCCGGTTCGCATAAAATCTGTCCCTCACTGATATCCGGAATCTGATCCAAGATCGTTTGCTTATACGCTACGTTCGTCACAATGAACATGTTCTCGATCGGAACAATCGGACGAAAACGATCCACCGTCATCTGCAGCAAACTGCGACCCGTACCAAAGAAATCTAAGAATTGTTTCGGCTTGTCTGCCCGGCTGAATGGCCAAAAACGGCTTCCTACACCGCCCGCCATAATCACGCAAAAATTGTTGTTCTTAGCCATGCTTGTAAAGATTTGGGTGCAAAGATACAAAATATTTTTTATATGTGCAAGCGCGCGCGCATTTTATTTAGGAAAAAGTGTGTTTTTGTTCAAAAAGTACGAAAATAGTTGTGTATGTCATTTCTTTTGACTACTTTTGTGACCAAAATGGAGAGAATGCGAAAAATAGTGCTTATCATTGCAATCGGGTTGGCTTTCATGTCTTGTGGGCGCGTGGCTTCCCCGCGGCCTTACGGCTATTATCGGATCACACCGCCCGACACGGCCTACATGCCTTTTGCCGACGCCAACGCCAAAGCCTATGCCGACTATCCCTACGACTTTGCTCTTTCGCAAAACGCCATCGTCAAACCCCGTACGGATGTAACCGAACCCTATTGGATCAACCTCTATTACCCCGCGCTCGATGCCACCATTCACTGCTCCTACAAGCCCGTTCACAACAACCTGCGCGAACTGACCAACGATGCACTCGAGTTCGTCTATCGCAATGCCTCTTTCGCTTCGGCGATTCCCGAACGCGACTATACCCATCCCGAAGCCCGCGTTTATGGAGTACTCTTCGATCTGGAGGGCAATACCGCCTCGTCCTGTCAGTTCTTTGTAACCGATTCAACGAACCATTTCTTCCGCGCATCGGTATACTGCAACTGCCCGCCGAACGCCGACTCCCTCGCGCCCGTGTACGAGTACCTCCGCAAAGATGTCATCAAAATGGTAGAAACCTTCGAATGGAAATGACGAAAAAACATAGTCTCGCCCTTTTGTTGGATCCGGAGAAAGCAAATCTCGATGCCCTCTCCTTTACCGAAGAGTCGCGTCCCGACTACATCTTCGTCGGCGGCTCCACCGGCGGCGACACCACTGCCTTCGTCCGTGCCCTAAAGAAAAAACTATCATCGCTTAATATCTCCTCCCCTCAAGGGGAGGCTGGGAGGGGCTTACCCATCATCCTCTTCCCCGGAAATTCGTCACAATTTACCCCGGAGGCTGATGGCATACTTTTCCTCTCATTACTCTCCGGAAATAACCCGGAATACCTTGTAAATCAGCAGATTAAATCGGCACGAACCGTCTATGAATCGCACATGGATTTCGTCCCAACAGCATACATCCTCATCGATGGAGGAGTAGAGACCTCTACCATGCGGGTCACAGGCACTAAACCCATCAACCCGAACGATATAGATCGCATCACCGACACCTGTATCGCGGCGGAACTGATGGGTAAGAAAGCCATCTACCTCGAAGCCGGTTCGGGGGCTGTCACTCCCGTCTCAACCGACATCATCCGAGCCGTCCGCGCCCATACTTCCGTCACCCTCATCGTGGGCGGCGGAATCCGGACACCCGAAGCCATGAACGCGGCCTACGCTGCTGGCGCAGACATCGTAGTCATCGGAAACCACTTCGAGTCCCATCCCGAAGACCTCGCAAAATTCACTAGTTCTCCTAGGACTCCTAGGATTCCTAGTGTTCCTGGTTCTTCTCCTGAGGATGAGCGATATATGCGAATCGCTTTAAGCGAGGCGCATAAAGCGCTATCCTCTAATGAGATCCCCATCGGTTGTGTTATCGTCTCCCAAAACCAAATCATCGGCCGCGGACATAACCTCACCGAGACCCTCGGGGATGTCACGGCGCACGCCGAGATGCAGGCCATCACGGCGGCAACCCGGACGCTCGGCGGCAAATACCTCCCCGACGCTACGCTCTACGTCACCGTCGAACCCTGCCCCATGTGTGCAGGTGCCATCGGCTGGGCGCAGATAAGCCGCATCGTCTATGGCGCACCCGATCCCAAACGCGGCTACGCCACCTACGCCCCGCGCGTCTTCCATCCCAAAGCAACCGTCACGGCTGGTGTCCTCGAACCCGAATGCCGCGCCCTCATACAAGAATTTTTTCGAAAAAAGAGAATATGAAAATCTCAAATCTGAAAAACGTAGTTAATCGCGCCCTTGCGGCAAAGAAATCTAAAATTTCAAATGCGAAAAATGGTACAACCATTTTGCGCCTAAGCGTCTTTGCCCTCCTTGCCGCAGTCATCGTGCTGATGTTCCCGCGCTATAACAACGCCTTCCGCTACCACTACGAGATCGGCAAACCCTGGGGCTACAACACCCTCACGGCGGATTTCGATTTCCCCATATACAAGACCGACGAACAACTGGCCAAGGAGCAATCCCAACTGCTCTCTACCTTCGCACCTATCTTTAATTATATCCCGCACGTGCAACGCGAAGTGAAGGTTGTCTCCCTCGAGACTATGGATTGGTTGCAGGCCGAGGGCTACACGCGTATCACGCTCCAACAGAAGAAATACCCGCTGTCTGAGGTCTACACACCTATGACCGCGCACAAGCGCTTCGGCTACGACTGTGCCATCAACCTCGTGCTCGACACCATCCGCACCGGAGAACTGCGCACCAAACTGCTGGCAACTCTCTCTCCCACGCAGGGACTCGTCCAGAAAGGGGAGAAGATCATCGACAAGGGCGAAGTGGTCACTGAGCGCAATTACCAGATCCTCCACTCCCTCCGCCGCGCGTACGACGATGAGTCGCTCGGCAACAAACAGCGCACCCTCTCCATCCTCGGCGAGACGATGCTGGTCACGCTCTTCCTCTGTCTCTTTGTGGTGTACCTTTACGTCTTCCGGCGTTCGTATCTCCATTCCACCTCCACGGTGCTTTTCTTTGCGCTGCAGATGTTCATCGTCATTGCACTCGCATGTCTCGCACTCCGATTCGGCCTGTCCGTCTATCTCATCCCCTTCGCATGGGTACCCATCCTGACGCGTGTCTTCTTTGACTCCCGAACGGCTCTCTTCCTGCATTTCACCACCATCCTCATCACGTCCATCGTGGTGCCTGCGCCGGTTGAGTTCTTCTTCATCCAGATCGTCGTCGGCATGGTAGCTATCTCCTCGCTCGGAGACATGACACGCCGCGCACAACTCGTCCAGACAGCTGCGTGGATTCTCCTTGCCCAGACGATCGCTTACACCGCTATCACCTTCGCCCAGACCGGTGCATGGTCGTCCATCGACCCTTGGATGTACCTCCATTTCGCGATCTGCGGCCTGCTGACCATCGGTTGCTACGGTCTGATATACGGCTTCGAGAAGCTGTTCCGTTTTATCTCGTCCATCACCCTCGTCGAACTGACGGATATCAACTCCGAACTGCTTCACACGCTCGCCGAACGTGCCCCGGGTACCTTCCAGCACTCGATGCAGGTGTCTAACCTCGCGGCCGAAGCTGCCAAGGCCATCGGCGCCAACGCACTCCTCGTGCGAACGGGCGCACTCTACCACGATATAGGTAAGATAACCGACCCGCTCTACTATGTAGAGAACCAGACCGGCGTGGAGAACCCGCTCCTTAAGATGGATCCCCGAGATGCCGCACAGGTCGTCATGGCGCATGTCACCGAAGGAGAGAAAATAGCCCGTCGCAACCATCTGCCCGAGGTGATCATCAATTTCATCACCACCCACCACGGTACGTCCCTCGTGCGCTATTTCTACAATACCTATTGTAACGCCCATCCGAAAGAGCAAGTCGATGAATCGCTCTTCCGCTACCCGGGCACCAAACCCAGCACCAAAGAAGGGGCGATCCTCATGATGGCAGATGCCATCGAGGCACGCTCGCGTAGCCTCAATGAGTTCACCGAGGCCTCTATCGCCGAGGCGGTCAACCAGATGATCGATGCCCAGATAGCCGATGGCCAGTTCGCCGAGACACCCCTCTCCTTCAAGGATGTCGAAGACATCCGCCGTGTCTTCACCGCCCGCCTCGTCGCCATCAACCATCACCGCATCAGTTATCCCACATTAAACCAGTGAACGACCATATAAAAAAATATCCTCTATATTTGGCGCCGATGGAGGATGTAACGGATCCTGCCTTCCGTATGCTCTGCAAGCGTTACGGAGCGGATCGCGTTTACACGGAGTTCGTCAACGCCGATGCCCTCGTACGTGACATCGCCTCCACCACCCGCAAGCTCACTATCCATGATGAGGAGCGACCCGTAGCCATCCAGATCTACGGCCGTGAACCCGACTCGATGGCGGAAGCTGCACGTATCGTGGAAACCGCCAAACCCGACTTCATTGATATCAATTTCGGCTGTCCGGTCAAGAAAGTAGCCGGCAAAGGTGCAGGGGCAGGACTACTACGCGACGTACCCAAGATGCTCGAGATCACCAAAGCCGTCGTCAACGCCGTTCATACACCCGTCACCGCCAAAACCCGCCTCGGATGGGATGAGAACAGTCTGTACCTCGAAGATGGTACACCCTTTATAGTAGATTTGGCCGAGAGATTGCAGGATTGCGGAATCCAAGAACTTGCTATCCACGGTCGCACGCGCAGCCAGATGTACCGCGGCGAAGCCGATTGGACACTCATCGGCGAAGTTAAGTCCAACCCGCGCATACGCATACCTATTATAGGGAACGGGGACGTGTGTACACCCGAGCGCGCGAAAGAATGTTTCGATCGCTACGGCGTGGACGCCATCATGGTCGGCCGCGCCACCTTTGGTGCCCCCTGGCTCTTCGCCGAGATGCGCGAAGCCTTAGATGATCCTAGTTCTCCTAGGGCTCCTAGGATTCCTAGGCCGACTAGTTTCGAGGAAAAGGTCGCTGTTTTAAAAGAACACGTCCTTGCCTCCATTACCTGGTGCGGCAACGACGAACGAAAAGGCATCGTCCATTCCCGTCGTCATTTTGCTGCCTCGCCGGTCTTCAAAGGCCTCGATAACTTCAAGCAAACCCGCATCGCCCTCCTCCGCGCCGACACCCTCCAAGAGGTATTTACCATCATGGACGACATCGTCGCTCAGTGGGGCACTAACAACGAATAATTTTATCTATGTTTATCTCTGATTATTGATTGTAATCTCCAAATTTATTTGTGAATGAATGTTTACAAAATAAGATTCAGGGGTACGTAGTACTAAATCAATAATCAGTATTTATCTAGTTTTATTTACTTATAATGAGAAAATTCTTCGATTCCAACGCGTTATGGCTTTCGATGCTCATCGGAGCGGTCTTTTATCCCTGGCTCTTGCCCCTCAAACCCATCCTCCCCTGGCTCATCTTCTTCATGCTCTTTTTTACCTTCTGCAAGGTCAACCCCCTCGATCTGCGGCTGCATAAATGGCATGGAGTAGTCCTCGCCGCACAACTCATCTTCTCCTTCCTGACCTACACGCTGACCCTCCGCCTCTCCGGTGATCCCGTCCTCGCGCAAGGACTACTCATGTGTTTCATCATGCCGACTGCCACCGCTGCACCCATCATCGCCGGTAAAATGGGCGGTTCCATCCAGAACCTCACCACCTTCACGCTCCTATCTAACTTCGCCACGGCTATCATCGTACCTGCTACCTTCCCATTAATAAATGACCAATTACAAATGACCAATTACCAATTTGCGGAGCAATTCTGGCCTGCCTTCCTGCTCATCCTCTCACGCGTTGCTCCCCTCTTACTGGGGCCCTTCTTCTCCGCTTGGGCAGTCCGTCTCATCTATAAATGGCGTATGCAAAAAGAGTTCGTCTTGCCTGTCAAAATAGCCGTCGTCCCCTTCTATCTCTGGGTCTGCTCCATCACCGTCCTCACCTCGGTGGTCACGGAAACAACAATCACAAATTACCAATCACAAATCACAAATATACTAATTTTATTAGTATCCTCCTTCTTCATCTGCCTCCTTCAGTTCGGTCTCGGCAAACTGATCGGTTACTGGCTACCGGCTCCCAGCAAGGGCAAGGACTACCAAGATGTCCTCATCAACCCCGCGGCCGCACCGAAAAACATGAACGAGGTCTCCTCTATCACCGCCGGACAAGCTTTCGGACAAAAAAACACCTCCCTCGGCGTTTGGATGGCGCAGACCTACCTCGACCCCCTCTCCGCCCTCGGAGCCGCGGCGTATATTATCTGGCAGAACCTCTTCAATTCAGCCCAACTTTTCTTTGTTGCACATAAAAAATAGCACCTTGCCCTTTTTTTGTAGTAGGCTTACCATAGGATACCCATAAAATTCCCATAGGATACCCATAAGATACTTAGCCAAAAATGGCAATTTTGTTACATATACTATATATATACGTAGTATATATATACTTTTTTTGTGTTTTTTTCTTTCTAAAAAAGTGCAAATATATTTGCATATGTCAAAAAAAAGCAGTACCTTTGCAGCGGATTTGAAAAACTATTGATTGTATCAATAATATAACTAACTTTTTGTTTAACTAAAACTTTTAAAATCATGAGAAAATTCTTCTCTTTTATCGCTGCCGTGCTCTTCGCAGGTAGCATGATGGCAGACAACTACGTTCTCTTCAGTGGTGAACTGGTTGAGGGTGACTATCTGATCACTGATGGTGGTGCTGCTATGAAAGCATCTTTGGCTAGCAACCGTTTTCAGTACACTGAAGTTACTGATGTGGCTGGTGTAATTGCTGATCCGGCAGCTGATCTCATTTGGCACCTTGCTAAGGTAGGTGACAACTGGACGATGTACAATGCAGATCAACAGAAGTATGCAGGTAGTACGGGTTCTAAGAACCAAGGCGCTTTGTTGGCTGATGCAACAACTAACAACGCAAAGTGGGAACTTACTGCAGGTGCAGAAACCTATGACTTTGCTAACGTAGCACGCGCTGCAGGTAGCAATCCTGGTAACAAGTGGTTGCGTAAGAATGGTACCTATGGTTTCGCTTGCTATACTAACGCTACCGGTGGTGCTTTGACGTTGTATAAGCTGCAAGAGGGCGAAGCTCCGGCTGTTGCAAAACCGATTATTTCGGGTGAATTAAAATTCTACGATGAGGCCGAAGTTACTATTTCTTGCGCTACCGAAGGTGCAACGATTTACTACACGAACAATGGTACGGATCCGGACGCTAACTCTTATCGATATATGGGTTCATTCTATGTTTCCTCCAGCATGACGATTAAGGCTATCGCTATCCTGGGTGAGGATGCAAGTGAGATTGCTACGAAAGCTTTCACTAAGAACCCGTCCTTCGATTCCTTCGAGGCACTCGCTGCTGCCGAGCTGGCTGACCATACGCTGGTAGAAGTTTCCTTCGAGAATCTGGTGATCGATAGCATTTATACCAATAGCCAAGAAAAACGTTATGGTATTTACGTTACGGTAGGAAATAAGGCTTATGAGATCTACTACAACAAGGTTGAAGTTCCGGCTGAATGGGTAGTAGGTGGTAAAGTTTCTGGCGCAAACGTTCGTGGTGACTGGTATTCATGGTATGGCATGTGGGAGCTCGTTCCGTCAGCTGAGGATTGGGGCTGGAATTTGAATTATTCTGCTCCGACTGCTATCGACAACACCGACGCTGCTGCTAAGGCTGTCAAGTTCTTCGAGAACGGTCAACTGATCATCATTAAAAATGGTGTGAAGTACAACGCTCAAGGTGCTATCGTAAAATAATTTACGAAAAAATTAAAAAAAATGACATGCGCGCTTGCGTGTGTCATTTTTTTTTCGTATCTTTGCGGCGAATTTTGAATAATAGGGTCTTTATGACGCTACTATACGTAAAAATTATTAATTAACTTTATTGTTTAACCAAAAATCAAATTATCATGAGAAAGATTCTTTCTTTTTTGACTGCAATTCTATTTGCAGGAAGCATGATGGCGACATTGCCTGAAAATCCCCAATGGGAGGCGAAGGCTTTGGCAGACATTGCTGATGGTTCGACACTGATCATCATCAGTAATTCAACGACTGCTACGAATGTCGCATTGCCATCCACGGCGACCACCGCAAATCCCGCAAAGAAGATTTGCGAGGTGACCACGGCTGGCGGTGTAACGACTATTACCGCTCCGGAAGGTTCTTCTTTGCAAGACTTGGCATGGACACTTGTCAAGAGTGGTGACAATTACAAATTCTATCAGGAGGGTAGCGAGGAAATTCGCATGTACCTTACCGGTTTGTCCACAAACACCGGTTTGCGTATCGGCAATGCAAACTCCGTGAACGATGAGTTTGTAATGGGTGACCTCGGTCAGTTGTTAAAAGTTACTACAGGAACCCGTTTCGTGGGTCCGTACGACAACAATGGTAGTGATTGGAGAACGTATAACACGGAGAACGCTACTAATTACAAAGGCGCTGCATTGACATTCTATGTGCTCAAAGCTTCCCAAGGTGGCGATGATCCACAACCTCAAACCAAGACCATCTATTGCAAGATGGAGCATGAATGGTGGACGGAAGCTAATGCTGCTGTCGCTGCATATGCATGGACAGAAGGCGGAGCAAAAAACGCTGAGTTCCCGGGCGTGCGTATGGCCGCTGTTGAGAACGAGGATAATATGTGGAAGATCGATCTCGACCTTGCGTTGTATGAGAAAGTGATCTTTGCACGTACGAGCGCAAGCGGCGATGTTGCTAACTGGGGCGCACAGACCGAAGACCTCACTATCCCGACGGATGACAAGAACTTGTTTACGATCTCTACCGCTACTGGATGCTGGACTGGTGATGCTTGTAAAGCGAGCGGTGCTTGGTCCGTTTATGGCGAAGGCGGTGGTGATACTCCCGAACCTCCGACGCCGGTTGACTCGATGACCGTTTATTTCTATAACAACCTCGATTGGCAAACGGTTAACGCTTTTGTATGGGAAGGAGCAAATATTTATAAGGCTTGGGCTGGTGAAGCTGCTAAGAAAGAGGCTGAGCAAATCAACGGTGTTGATGTGTATGCTTATACCTTCCCCGCTTCTTATACAAATGTAATCTTCAATGATGGTTCTGCGCAAACCGCTGACCTCGAATGGGATGAGAACAAGCCGTACTTCGTTCCGGGTGAGAAGAACGCACAAAACAAATACGAAGGTACTTGGTACGCTAAAGAGGCCATCCCGTCTGCAGATCCAGGAGAAGGTGGTGGCGAAACCACAGGTGACGCCATTAAGTTGACGTTCTGCTATTACAATAGTACGTCTGGAGATGGCTCTAATGTTAAAACGCTTGATGCTATCTTTGACGAGGCAAGTAGAGCTTATGTTGACGAAGTAACAACGAGTTCAAACGTTTATGCCGGTCGTAAGTACAAAGATGACATTTCGAATGATTCTGTTTTCTCAAACCTCAAATTTGGTACTCAAAGTGGTGCCGGTGAATTGGCTTTTGCGTTGGCCAATGAAACCGAGGTGGACTCTATCGTAATCCGTGCAGCAATGTACAGTGACTCCGAAGGTGGTGATGGCTTCTCGGTAAACGGGACAGCATTTACATTGTCAAGAGGAAATAAAAAATTCGAAGACAAAGTATGGAAACCGACAGGTAAGGTTTCTTCCATCGACATCGTTCAAACAAAGGCTTCCAAGGGTCGTTTCTATCTGACTTCGATTACTATTTATCCGAAGACACAAGGCGGTGGCGACGATCCGCAACCGGAACCGCAAATGAAGACCATCTACTGCAAGATGGAGCATGACTGGTGGACGGCTGATGGCGCTGCTGTAGCTGCTTTTGCATGGAAAGGCGAAGGCGAAGGTACGGTAATGAATGCTGAGTTCCCGGGCGTACGCATGACTGCTGTTGAAGGCGTAGCTAATACATGGAAGATCGATCTCGACCTTGCGTTGTATGAGAAAGTGATCTTTACCCGTACGAGCGCTAGCGGCGATGTTGCTAACTGGGGCGCACAGACCGAAGACCTCGTTATCCCGACAAATGACAACAATCTCTATACAATCTCTACCTCCACTGAATGCTGGGCTGGCTTAGAGTGCAAAGTAGAGGGCGCTTGGTCCGTTTATGGTGAAGGCGGTGGTGACACTCCCGAACCCGAAGAACTTCCGGTAGTGAAGATCGCAGGAAGCTGGGATGAAGGTTGGGATCAACATGTAATGGACGTAGCAGAAGACTCGCTGACCGCAAGCTTCACAATGAACCTTGAGGCTGATAACTACGATTTCAAGATAGTAAAAGATGGTAAATGGCTGACTAAGTATGGCACTAGCGGCCCGAATGGCAACCAATATGGTATTAATCGTATCTGGAATCATGCTGATCATGTGAATATCGATGCCGAGGGCGCTCCGAATTTCTACTTTGAGGCAGACGTAACCGGTGAATATACCTTCACATGGACATTTGCTGATGACTCCCTCAGCGTTGACTTCCCGGAGGCTCCCGCCGCTCCGAAGTTCTATGTAACCGGTAACGCTGCTCTCGTAGGTGAAGAGCATCAGTGGACTCCGGGTATAATCCCGTCGGAGAACGATACGTTGGTTCTGAATCTTGAAGCAGAGCAACTATACATGCTGAAGGTGACCCTCGGGGAAGACTGGACTCATGGTGTTCTCGGTTATGACGCATTGAGCGAGAAACCGACAGGTATCATCCGTGGTGAAGGCGATGATAATGACAATATTTGCTTCACGCTCGCTGAGGCTGGCCAAGTTAAGGTCGTTTACATCAAGGGCGAAGGCGAAGAGTTTACCTTCAAGATGTTCGGTGACTTCTATGTGGCTCCGGTTGAGAAAGACTCGATCTTCTTCATAAATGTTGCCGACTGGGGTGCTGTACGTGTTTACCTTTGGGGTGGTAGCGCTGATGCTACCGATTGGCCGGGCGTAGAAATGACGCTGGAAGAAGAACAAATCAATGGTCACGACGTGTACAAACTCATTGCTGATAAGGGCGCTTATGCGAACTGTATCTTCAGCGACAAAGGTAATAACCAGACCGGTAACCTTGATTGGAATTCCGGCAAGTATTACTACATTGATGCTTGGTATGCAAAAGAGGACATTCCGACTGTTCAACCGGAAGATGTAGTCTTCACGGTAAATGTTCCGGAAGGTACGGATAGCGTCTTCATCGCTGGTACGTTCAATGGCTGGACATTTGAGAAGATGAACCATGTAGAAGGTCTGCAATATACCATTACCAAAAACATCGTTAAAGATGGTATTGAGTATAAGTACACAGCTGGTCCGGATTGGGCTTATGTAGAGCTTCCTGAGGAAGCGCCAAACCGTACTTGGGCTGCGCTGGACGAGGTAACTGCATGGAAAGCTGTTCCGCAACCTGTTGTTCCGGTTGATATGAAAGATCTCGAGATCGTTGCTGAGGGCGAATGGGCTGCTGAAGGCGAAAAGCTCGGTGTTTGGGCTTGGAACGCTATCGAAAATGAGGGTCATTGGTTTGCAACTGCTGTTGAGAGCGAGAAACTCATGGCGCATATTCCGGTAAGTTACGACAAGGTTATCGTAGCTCGCTTTGTTGCTGACGCTGAGTTGGATTGGAACAACAAACTAGCTCAAACCTCCGACTTGGACTTCAACGAGTGTGCTAAGCTCTATCTGGCAACCGCTGGTGCAAACTGGTGTGCGCCTGTTCCTGCTTTTGAACCTCACGACTTCTTCATCACCGGTAATGCTGCCCTCGTAGGCGAAGAACTCGCTTGGAACCCGAATGCAATTCCGGTAGACGGTACTTCCAAAGTGCTGCACTTAGACGCAGGTACTTATGAAATGAAGATCGTTCTCGATAACTGCGGTGCATCGAATTGTCAACAATGGTTCGGTTGCGAGCGTCTGAGTGACGAGCAAGCAGAAGGCGTGGCTTGTTCCAAGGTTGGAAATATCGAGTTCGCGCTCGCAGGAGAAGAGGATGTAACGGTAACCGTTAATTTGACCGATACGATCATCACGCTGACCGGTAACTTCTACAACATCCAGATGGTAGACATCCGCCTCGTTCCGGGTGCTGAGTGGGCGCAAGCAAACGCTAAGTTCGCTGCTGTAACTTGGAGAGACGGCCAGGAAATGGAGAATGACGGTGTCTTCACCGACTGGTTCGTTGGTACGGGTGACACCGTAGTTGGCCAGATTCCGGAGGATGCAACGCAGATTGCATTCGCACGTTTCGCTCCAAGTGTAGAAACTCCGTTCATGAATCCGGATGATGAGAACTTCTGGAACCACTCGGATAAGTTGATTATCGATCCGTCGATGATCTATACTGTCCTTGGTTTCGAAGTTGAAGGTCGTAACTTCTGCCCGGGTTACTGGGGTGAAAGACCTGAGTTCATCGCGGATGGTTACTTCCTCTTGGGTACCTTCAATGACTGGACGGCTGACGAAGCATACCAGTTCGGTCTCGTTGACGAGGAAGGCCAACGTAAGGTAACGGCTGCTTTGGCAGTGGACGATCACCTGAAAGTGGCTAAGTTCGACCGCGGTTATCGTGTACAATGGTTCCCGGCTGAGGAAGGTGACTATATTGTTGATGCTGATCACGCTGGTTCTGCTCAGGATGTTTACTTCCGTGAGGACTACGGAGGAGCAGACGATTGGCATGCGCATTGCATCTACGTAGTCAAGAACGGTGCTACCGCTATCGACAACACCGCTGTTGATGCAAAGGCTGTCAAGATGTTGAAGAATGGTATGATCCTCATCATCAAGGGTGACAAGACCTACAATATCATGGGTCAAATCGTAAAATAATTACGAAAAAATTTCAAAAAGTGGCACGTGCTCTTGCACGTGTCATTTTTTTTTTGTAATTTTGCAACGCAAAATGTGAAATCGCAAAATCACAATTGGTTTATACCAACTATTAATTAACATTATTAACTAAAAATTTATTATCATGAAGAAGATTTTTTCTCTTTTCGCAGCAATGATGCTGATGGTTAGCACAGTCAGTGCAACTACAATCTACTGCAAAATGACTCACAGCTGGTGGACTATTAACGAGAACCAGCAGCCGGCAGCTGTCGCTATTCACCATTGGGGCGGCACAACGGCTGGTACTACATGGCCTGGCGTTCGTATGACTCCGGTAGAGGGACAAGAAGGCACATGGTCTTATGATGTTCCTGCAGACGTAGAAGGTTTGATTTTCGTTCGCGTGAACGCAGAAGGTGACCTCGCTGACTGGGGGGCAAAGACCGCAGACTTGACGCTTCAGACAGACGGCAAGAACTTGTACACGATTACTAGCGAAACAGCTGTTTGGGGTAACCCGGGTTGCACTGGTGAGTGGTCCGTTTTTGTACCGTCTGAAGGCGGTGAAGGTGGCGAAGAAGAGCAGGGCGTTGTTCTTCCTGTGGTTGGCCTTGGCGCAAACTTCAACGGCTGGAAGCCTGCAGAAAACCTCCTCGTTCCGGCTGAGGACAGCCTGAGCGCAAGCATCAAGGTAAACCTCGGTATTACCGATACCATCCAATTCAAGATTGTTTCTGACGGTAAATGGCTGAGCCTGAATGGCGAAGGTGAAGAAGGCTTATACCACGTTCACCGTGATTGGGCAAAAGTAGAGCATGTCAACATCGTTGACGGCCGTAACTTCTGGCTCACAACCGACGCTGAGGGTGAATATATCTTCACATGGACGTATGCAGATAGTACCCTTCTGATTACCTTCCCGGAGAAACCGGAAACGGTATTGGCTGACGGCTTCTATCTGATTGGTAACATCAACGGCGTTGAGGTTCCTGATTGGACGGTTGAGAATATCAACAAAAATTATCTCCTTGCTCGCAACACCGAGGCTACTGAAAATGAAGAGTACAAGATCGAGGTTACGCTCGCTGAAGGTGATGCATTCCAGGTAGTTAGCGTAGCTAACGATGTTATCGCAGTATGGTACCCGGGTGGTACGGAAAACAACTATGTAGTTGACGCTGAGCACGCTGGTCAGTCTGTTATCTACTTCCGTCCGAACGCTGACGGTGGTGAGGATTGGTTCCATAACAAGATATACGTGGCTGCTGCCGGTGGCACTGGTATCGACAACACCGCTATCAATGCAAAAGCAGAGAAGATGATCAAGAACGGAATGCTCCTCATCATCAAGGGTGACAAGACCTACAACATCATGGGTCAAATCGTAAAATAAACCCAATAGGGTATAACAAAATACGGCTCGCACCGCGAGTCGTATTTTTGTTGTGCTTAGCGTTGAATTTACTCAGCGCCCTCTGCCGGCATCTCTACGGCCGGAGCAGCTTGCTCAACTTGGATAACAGACTGATCCTCTGCTACCTCTTGCTGACCCTTGCTGAAACCAACGGCTGCAATCGAGAATACTACGATCAGTGCTACCAATGTCCAAGTCGCTTTCTCCAGGAAGTCAGCTGTCTTCGGAGCACCCATCACTTGGTTACCTCCTGCAAAACCTGCTGCCAATCCTCCGCCTTTACTGTTCTGTACCAACACCAACAGCGTCAACAGAATAGCGGCGATAACGATTAAGATAGTTAAAAATATGTACATAATTTTATGAATTTAGTTTCATAACTGACCCCACCGGGTACAAATCGGCTGCAAAATTACTACAAAAAAATCAAATATACAAGTTTTTTAGCAAAAAAAAGTAGTTTAGGCTTGCATATATAATAAAAAAGTTGTAATTTTGCACGCTTTTTTAAAAAATAACCTGGCGAGGACTTCGTGAGTCCGAGCTTAGTGCACGCGAGGGGCTATCTGGTTTTGACAGCAGGTAGAATGGTTGTGTAAGCACGCAGAGCAACGAGGCAACGCTCTTTAATCTCGCTTCAAAATATAACTGGCAACTATGAGTATGCTCTCGCTGCCTAATCGAAGTATAGTAGATTAGCCTTTTTCGGATGCAAGGCGTCTGAACGAGACATCGCTCCAAGCCGAGTCTGTGGGCTCAACGGATAAAGCGGTGCGGAAATACACAGAATAGAAATCGTAGGCTGCGATGCGATTTCGAAACTTTAGCAGATAAGACGGTGGTTGGTGGCTTGGGTCTTGCTGCCGTACGAAAATCAAGGCCAAGATAAGCGTGTAGAAAGCGCAAGTGTTCCTTGTTTGGACGCGGGTTCGACTCCCGCTAGCTCCACACCACAGACAGAACGCTGTCTCTGATTAAAACAACGGTTTTAATCGGTATAAAAATAACTGGCGAGGACTTCGTGAGTCCGAGCGGGGTATTAGCTCAGTTGGTAGAGCGCAACGTTCGCAATGTTGAGGTCAGGGGTTCGACTCCCCTATGCTCCACTTTATGGCAGTAGAAATACGAGAAATACACACCAAGCGCGAACTGAAACAATTCATTCAGTTCGCTAACGATTTGTATGCGGATTGCCCGTATTATTGTCCTCCTTTGTTCTTCGATGAGATGAACTGCTTCAACCCAGAGACCAACCCGGCTCTCGAGGTAAGCGAGTACCAGCTATGGATGGCGTACCGCGACAGCAAACCTGTCGGACGTATTGCCGGTATCATCAACCGCCGCGCTAACGAGACGTGGAACTACAAGCACGTACGCTATGGTTGGTTCGATTTCATCGATGACCTTGAGGTCAGCAAAGCGCTCCTCGATACCGTAGCGGCGTGGGGTAAAGAACGTGGCATGGACGCCCTTAACGGTCCCGTCGGTTTTACCGATTTCGATCACGAGGGACTGCTCCTGGAAGGTTATGACTATCCGGCAGTAATGGCGAGTCTGTACAATTATCCGTATTACGTACGCCATATGGACGCTTATGGCCTGACCAAAGAGGCAGACTGGATAGAGATTCAGGTTTATCCGCCCAAGACCGTACCGGAGCGTTTGGATCGTATCGCTGAGATCGTCAAGCAACGTTCGCATGTGCGCGTGGACAAAGTAAAGAACTCGCGCGAACTTGTACGCAAGTACGGAATCCAGTATATGGACGTGATCGATGAGGCCTACCAGAAGTTATATAACTTCCAGCCCATGACCGATGCGCAGAAGAATTACTACAAAAACATGTATTTCCCGCTGCTCAATTTCGATTTCGTGACGCTGGTGGTGAACGAAAAGGATGAGATTGTTGGTGTGGGTCTGGGTATGCCGGACATCAGCGATGCACTCCGCAAATGCGGTGGTCATTTGCTGCCTTTCGGTTGGTATCACCTGTTGAAAGCGCTGTGGGCGAAGAAGATGAAGTCGTTTAGTCTGCTGCTCATCGCCGTTCGTCCGGACTATCAGGGAACAGGAGTCAACGCCCTCTTCTTCCAGGATCAGATTCCACGTATGGCGAAATACGACATCCAAATATTGGAGACAACCAATATCCTGGAGACGAACACGAAGAACATTGCGAACTTTACGCAGTTTGATCACAAGGTGCACAAGCATCACCGCGCGTATATCAAGTCGATCTGATGCCGAAAAGTGTTCGTACATACAGCAACGCACAGGAAAAACTGGCGCGATATCTGCACGAGAATGAGAAGCGCCCCTCGAAAGTGCGGAAGATGGTCTTGGAACATGTGTGCCAACTGCCGCAACCCTTTACGGCGCACCAACTGCAAGAGGCTTGCAAAGCGGATATGATCTCCATCGGAACGGTCTATAATGCACTGGATCTGTTCATCGATGCGCAGATCATACACGCCACCAATAGACAACGCGGAAAAGCCGCCACCGAGTACGAACTCATAACCGGTACGGCTAACCGAATGCAGATCGTTTGCAAGAAATGCGGACGTACAGCCGACTTCGCTGACCCCGCCATCACACGAATGATCAAAGAACGTAAGTATTCGAACTTTACTATTCAAAACTACTCTTTGATCGTCTATGGCGAATGCAAGGTTTGTCGTAAAAAAACAATAAAAAGACTGACCCAACGGTCCCGTAGCTCAATTGAATAGAGTGTCAGATTCCGGTTCTGAAGGTTCTGGGTTTGAGCCCCAGCGGGATCACAGAGAAATAGCAGCCTCGATGGCTGCTATTTCTCTTATTAACCAATTACCAATTACCAATTACCAATTACCAATTACCAATTTTATGTCTACCACTATAGGCTCATGATCGGCGTACCGATGCATCGTCTTGTCCTTCATCCGATACGCTCCGTGTTGGTAGTACCAATCGGCATTGACGTGCCACGGCCTAACCTGTACGATCTGCGCCGCCATACTCGGGTTGGCAAAACAGCGATCCAGATAACCCGCTTCGCCCTTGAAGATATACGAATAGTCGTTCTCCCCGCCCAGCGGTAGCATGTCGGCATACCCCGCACGAACGATCTTCTGGATCGGGCCTTCCTGCGTATAGCAGTTATAGTCGCCGAGCAATAACACGTCTTCGTCACCAAACACCTCCACTGCTTTCGGCAGCATCGCTAACAACGAATCGGCGTTATCCATCCGTTTCAAGTGCGTGTCGTAATTACCTCTTCCTGCCCGTTTGGACTTCAGATGGTTCACGCCGATAATCAACTTCTCCCCGCTCGCTATCTCTTCGAAGCCCAAGGCGAACATACGTCCGTAGTAATGACTCGCCGTGTCCCGATAGGCCGACAGCGGTTGCGCGTACACGCGTACGCGTTTCGTATTATAAATGAAACATCCGCCGATACGATCCATATTCTCCAGCGGCATCGACACATACGCATATTTCTTGCCGTCTTTGTTCAGCGCCTTCAGCAACATCGCCGGTGCTTTGTCACCCACCTGCATCTCGCAGCACGCAATGATATCCGCCTTCATCGCCCGCAAAGCCTTCACTAACTTATCGGTCTTGAGCACCTGCTGCTCCGGTGTCGTACGCTTGGTGGCATACCCGCCTAAGTCCGCGAAGTAATTCTCTATGTTCGCCCCCACGATACGCAACTCCCCTTTCTTCGGCGCTTTCAGTCGATCCACCGGCATATGCTTCGTAGCAATCGGTTGACCCGTCAGCAAGTGCCGCTCACTCGTCACCCGCGCCTTAAAGCCCTTGACGATATCCCCGCAACGAACATTGTAGTAGTTATTCCGGCAATGCACCACGATACTCGCCGCTTTGTTCGCTGCAGCCCACGCATAATACGCCGTACTATCGCCGTCCGCCAAACCTACTGCCCGCTCTTCCGGACAGAATAAACGCTGAGGAGCTAAGACCAACGAGTCATAAAAACTACCGCATACAACAAGCGGAGTAGTGACTTGAACCATATGGTTCGTGTATGCCGACCAATCGGCTTGAAGCGCTTCTAACGAAACACGCTCTACCGCCGAAACGGAGAGCGCGCTAAGCAGAAAAAAAATAAAAACTGCCTTTTTCATAGTGTTGCGGAGGATGGGATCGAACCACCGACCTTCAGGTTATGAGCCTGACGAGCTACCACTGCTCTACTCCGCGATATACACCGTTATTTCTCAAACGGGAGTGCAAAAGTACTGCTTTTTTTTGACATACGCAAATATTTTTGCATTTTTTTTGCATATTTCATTTATTTTTCGTAATTTTGCGGCATAATTTGGAAGAATATGGCAAGATTTATCATCATGGCGGAAGAGGGTGAACGCATTTTGCTCGATAAAGCCCAACAAACATTAGGTCTCGATCTGAGTGATGCTGAACTCATCTTCACCGGCGTCGGAGCAATCAATATCATCCGCTCCTTGCAGCATCTCGACCGTGAAGCCGAACTTATCAATATCGGTTATGCCGGCAGTGCGAACTTCGATCTCGGTACCTGGGTAGAGGTCACTGGGGTGCGTCTCAACCACCCGAATGTCACTTATCCGGAGCCGGAACTTCATTTACCAATTACCAATCACCAATTACCAATTACAAAATCTGTTTGCTATACAAGTACAGATTTTGTCCTCGCCTCTGACTACAAAGACTGCGTCTTCGATATGGAACTGGCGTTCATTGCCGCACTCGGTTTTAACAACCTGCATAGCTTCAAATACGTGAGCGATAACCTCTCGCTCCATGCCTATCACGATCTAACCCACGGCGTAGAATGACCACTATCTACCTCAAACCGCATAAGGAGGAATCCCTCCGCCGCTTCCATCCCTGGGTCTTCTCAGGGGCTATCGCCCGCGTACTCCTCGATGCCGGTCATCCAGGTAATGCACCTGCCGAAGGTGAACTCGTTTCGGTCTATTCGTCGATGGGTGAGATCCTCGGTGTTGGTCATTGGCAGATAGGCTCTATCGCCGTGCGTATCCTCGCTTTCGGTGTAGAGACCCTGCCTGCGGATTTCTGGAACGAACGTATCCGTGCGGCCTACCTAGTACGCGAAGCACTTGGTTTAACTCCAAATCACCAATCACAAATCACCAATCACCAATATAATGATACCTTCCGCCTCATTCATGGCGAAGGAGACTTCCTGCCCGGACTCATCGTCGATGTCTATGCGGACACCGCCGTCGTTCAGGCGCACTCGATTGGTATGCACCTCTGCCGCAAGCAGATCGCGCAAGCCATCATCGCCGAGGTGCCGCAAGTGCAGAACGTCTATTATAAATCTGACGATACCCTGCCTTTCAAAGCACCCGTCGAAGGTGATAAGATTGGTTATCTGGCGATGACCGATTGCGAGAAAGCGGAAGACTTCTGGAGCACAGAAAATAGCCTGCAGTTCCGCATTGATTGGTTGCGGGGACAGAAGACAGGTTTCTTTATCGACCAGCGAGAGAACCGTGCCCTTGTAGAGCGCTACGCTAAAAACAAAGACGTACTCAATATGTTCTGCTACACCGGTGGTTTCTCCCTTTACGCGCTGCGTGGTGGAGCGAAGAGCGTGGACTCCGTTGATGTGAGTCAGAAAGCCATCGATCTCGTCAATATCAACGTAGCGCGTAACTTCCCGAAGGCCTCGAACCACAACGCCGTAGCGGCAGATGCGTTTGAGTACCTCACGGCGCAGAAAGCAGCCGGTAAGACCTACGACCTCATCATCCTCGATCCGCCGGCTTTTGCCAAGCATCGCGATGCCATCAAAAACGCCCTGCGCGGTTATCAGCGTATCAACGCCAAGGCCATCGAGATGATCCGTCCGGGTGGTATCCTCTTTACGTTCTCCTGCTCGCAGGCTGTGGACAAAGAGGCGTTCCGACTTGCGGTCTTCAGTGCCGCTGCACAGGTGGGACGCAAGGTGCGCATCCTCCACCAACTTCATCAACCCCAAGATCACCCCATCAATATTTACCACCCCGAAGGCGAATACCTCAAGGGATTAGTACTATACGTAGAATGACACTCGTTTGTTTTGATACTGAGACCACCGGTCTTGACGTCCAGAAAGAGCATATCATCCAACTCTCGTTGGTTAAGTTCGACACCGACACTTGGTCTGTTCTCGACCAGCGCGATTGGTATATCCTCCCCAAAGGGGAGTTCACCATCCCGGCTGAGGCAGAAGCCGTGCATCATATATCCAAGGACTTCCTGCTCGAGCATGGTGTATCGCTGCGCAGCGTCTATGACGACTTTATGGCCTTCGTCGGCAACCACGACATGCTTTCTTATAACGGCAACGGTTACGATGCCCCGCTGCTCCATTATAACCTCCAACGCGCCGGACTGTCCTTCGATTTTAATAATCGCACCTGGTACGATGCCCTGCTGCTTGAGCGAATCCACACCGCCGGACAAGTCGATGAGAACGGCGAGAAACTGCATAATAACCTCACCTCCGCTTATACCCGTTATTACGGTCATCCGTTCGAGGGTGCGCATAACTCCCTCGACGATGTGATGGCAACCATCGAGGTCTTCAAGGCGCAGGTGGCAGCACACGGATGGGAGTGGGCGCAGCGCGAGGAATTCTCCTTCATCTCCTACGACCGTTGGCTTACCAAACGCGGCAGTTACTACTACCTCAGTCAAGGCGGCCACAAAGGCGAGTCGATCGAGTCGATGATGCGTATTGACCGCTCGTACTTGGAGTGGATAGTCGATAAGTGCCAATGGACGGATGACCAGACCCGCGAGATTATTAATCCCTATATCGGCCGCTATACTTCACCCTTCGCCCCCGTAACCACGAACCCCTCACCCCTTAACCCTTCTCGCGGCAAAAAACGTCCGAAAGGAACCATCACAGACGCCGATTTGTGCCTTTTTTAAACAAAAAGTGCAAAAAAACGCGCAAATATTTGCACATGTCAAAAAAAAGCAGTACTTTTGCACCCGCTTTTCGGTTAACCGCATGGCTCTCTCCCTCGGGAGGACTTCGTGAGTCCGACCGAAAAGCGTAGCACAGAACGTAGGCGTAATCGAGCAACGAGGTTGCGAGTCACGCGAAGTTCTGATGCAAGCTGGGCCGGTTGGATGAGCGACTTAGTCAGCGGTCTGCAAAACCGTTTAGAGCGGTTTGACTCCGCTACCGGCCTCCAAGCCGCCCGAAAAAGGGGCGGCTATTTTTATGGAAGAGATCATCAAGGACAT
>Ga0247610_10001562_pt1 | contig 28280 bp, 61 predicted proteins | sample 174DNAGHGhighgp2_FD_193483 | JGI IMG/M metagenome (GOLD analysis project Ga0247610, IMG submission 193483) | Sheep rumen microbial communities from Palmerston North, Manawatu-Wanganui, New Zealand - 1742 DNA GHGhigh gp2 | ecosystem: Host-associated > Mammals > Digestive system > Stomach > Rumen...
GCTTCTAAAAATATAATAGCAAGCCCCACCCACTCATCAGCTCTTGCTATGTGAATCGTTGCACGCTTTCCGCTTATCAGGCGGCTGTGGCGATTCTCCCGAATTGTTAACTATTTAACCATAGTAGTTGTACCCAGAATATGATCCAAGCGATCGCTTGAGAGCCCTTTCGGCTGCCTTGGCTGATTCTTCAATCGCCTTGTTATGCAACTTAGCTGCTTCCCTCTCGGCCTCGTATCGACGCTGATCAGCTTCTCGTTTTGTTTTTTGCTCCTCCTCAATTCGCTTCTGCTCCCAGTATTCAGCTGGTGCACACTTTTCGAACTCGCGAAGAGCTTCTTGCTCGGCATCCTTACGATCGCGAGCATCTAGCTTAAGACGCTCCTCAGACTCGATAGAAGCCTGACGCACCTTAGCGTCTGCCTCTGCCTTAGCGGCTTTGGCAGTCCAGTACTCGGGAGGATATGTCCCCTCGAGTTCAGCTTTCTTCAGCTCAAGCTCGTTATCTGCAAGCCTCTTCTGAAGATCCTGGCGACGACGAATATAATCATCTATTGCGAACCCACCAATCACTGCACCGATAGTGACACCGAAGAGGATTGCGAATTTAACTTCACCGGACATGTTTTTCTCCTTTCAAGAGAACTTAACGGCTTTCTTTAGAGCAATACTAACGCATGGATTCAAACTTTTTAATACCAGCATTTAGACCAATAATTAGAAGTCTATTAGCCGCCATCAAAGCTGGAATCTTAATCCAAGGAGAGACCTTTCGAAGTGTAACAAAATATAAATACCCAACGCCAATCTCTAGACCAATGTTGAAGACATCTGCTAGAAGCTTTGACGCAATTGTTTTAACGGGCTTTTCGTTCATGTTTTGAGAATCCTTTCCTAATTGTTTTTAGGATAATACTTAATTTCACGGAAATACTTGTCAACACCAGTATTACTCACGCAATTCTTCTGTCAAACCGTACACATGACGCAGCATCGTTCGTAAACTCATCATAGTTGTTATTGAACCTGTGCTGCAAATATGATACAAGTTTTTATCAACGTCAACATATACCCATGTTTCTAGTTGGTAGTTATATTGAAATATAGTTAATAAATCACATAGCGATAACGAGTTAGATACATCAATTGCTGAATATGTGAAATATCCTAATGCTAAACCGTTCTGTATTTTTATTTTCATATCAATCCTAATGATTTGCATCCGATGATGTATCCGTCTCCATCACGAACGATTTCATTAGGAATTACTACATCATCCCTATCAGGACAACGTTGTTTAACAAGAGACGAAACAATCTGATACACTCCTTCGACTGGCTCTCGAAGGCCTTCAACTTCACCGAACACTGTTTTGGTTAGTGGAATATCAAAGTCCACATAACCTACAACCTCAGTATGCGTGGTTACACGTGCAATTTCTCCACAAGGAGGAATACTAAATATCAATTTGCCGTCATCATTAACGATGTTGATATCGTGTGGCGTCAGATTAATATAGGAATACTCATACACATACCCTTCGTCAATATCGTTAGAAGAAACATAATTGAAATCGTTTGGTAACATCATTAAACCTCCTGTTATTGCTCTATATGCAAATGAATGACAAAAATGCTCTGTTAAAATAGGTACAATATAAATGCTATCGCCAAATGACATAGTTGATCCGTAACATAATCGATCTTACTGTATTTACTTTTTAGCATGTCAATAATGAAATGCGACAATAAAATAACGATAAGTCGCCAATCCATTCCAAAATAGAATGCGAATGGTATGGAATATAAGAAGCAATGAACTATCATGTGGTATTGATTTGTGGATTTTGTTTTAGCTAAAAAATCCGTCTGTAAAACATAGTCGCCAAGAAAGTGGCAGGTTAAAAGAATGTATGTGTGCCTTAGTATAAAGTACATCATGTTCGATCCTTATTTGTTCAAATAACAGAATAACCAATTAGCAAGTCTATGTGACGCTTCATAGCCTAGAGGAATATCATCACAAAGAGAACATGCTAGATCGCTAATAATATCATCATTCATAACCATTTTATCGCCATGCTCTTTTTGGAATTTTCTTAACCATTGATCAATCTTATCTGCTTCTACTTCTGAAATCATTTGATAACCTTTCTAGAAAATATAATAGACTAGCCCCCGCCATCGAAGATCCGACTGGTTACGGATCATTAACTAGTCTCGCTGCCACCGAACCCGGTGTTGTCATAACTATGCTGCTCCGCATAATTACTAGCAGTCTCCCAAAAATATCAATAGGTGCCCCCGGTGGGATTCGAACCCACACGTCATTAAGACAGCGGTTTTTCTTACCACTATAGTTTTCACTACCTGATAAATATCAGTTTGTGGTCTGGACTTTGCCTTCATCCGTTCTGGATGGCGAGTGTCAAGTCTCTACACCTTCCTTGAAAATATCAAAGCTTGGCTCGGCGTTACCATTGGGAAAGGATTCACCGAATTTACTCGCATTCAGTCATCGCATTCCTGCGAAGCTGCTCATCTGTTCCAAATTTACCAGCACACGATTTAGAACAGAAAGGACCTCTCATATTTTTACGACGTTTACTATTCATATAATATTGCTGTTGAGAATATGCTTTCCAGACAAATTCTTTTCCACAATAATCGCAAATAGCCATTCTATCGTAATATTTTCGATAATCTTTCTCGTGAATAAAGTCGTGAAGTTCTCTAGGAAGAACTAATAGATTATCGATTTCATTATTAAGAGGATTTCCATCCATATGATGTACTTGTTCATTTGATTTTAATGCCCTACCCAAATAATCAGACATTAAAATTCGTGGATATGAATGATTTGTATGATCTTGTCGATCGTATGTTCTAACTCGATTATCTTTTCCAGTATAAATACGATAGCGATCCGAATTAATCATATCAAACCACCTATTTTAGACCAAAGACCGCCGTGTCTGCCATTCCACCACGAGGGCAAATATAATGTTACTAGTAGACCCAACCCCCACTACTAGTCCGAGTTGCACTAACACCGTATTCATTAGAAGTCTATCTAGAATTTTTCTAATGGCGGGAACTCACCCATAAATATCATTACACCTTTGTTCTCTCCTGCGTCTGACATTCCGCCACGAGGGCAAATACATTCTAATGTAATATAAGCCTATGAATTTTTATAGCACACGATTCGCATACCTCATATTTAAAAGTTGGTGAATCGCGTTTATCAATAATCTTATTAGTCGTCCCTCTTGTTTTCATTCGACTACAACTAGATAGGTTATACAATTTAGATTTATCAGAAACTGGACGCTTACATCTATCACAAGAAAATACAGTGGCCATGGCCATCATCCTTAATTTCCGAATATAATTTTACCATCAAGGACATACAAAATAGTTTCTACTCCATCGTACTCTTCGATGTAGTAGTCTGTTACACCGTCCGGAATTTCTTTGACAACTAGACGCGAATATGACGTATCACAATTCACACCTGATTCAATCAACTCGATCAACTTTTCATTAGTCCGCAGATCTTCCTTGTTTCGATGTTGAATATCATACTTTTTCAAAATGTTAGGATGAACGCCGAACCCACCAAAACAACTGTTAATTATGAGTTTCATGTCATACCTCGCTTTTTGTTGAGCTTCTAAAATATAAACTAGATCCCCGCCCTATCTAGTGTTGCCTTGACCTACAGTTGGCTTCTATTTAAAGTCGTTCAACTACCAACTACATCCTATTCGGCTCCATGTAAATATCAATGGTGCGCCCTATGGGTCTCGAACCCATGACCTTGAGATTAAAAGTCTCCTGCTCTGCCAACTGAGCTAAGGGCGCGTAAATATAATACTAACAGCCATCCATTTGTAGATGTTCTAGATAAACTGCTAGGAGTTTTCCAATATAAGTTATTTGACTATAAGCTCCATTAAAGGTATGTGCTATTAGATTTCCATGTGGATCAATTAAATTTAATTGTCCATTTGCACTAATACGCAGCCCATAGTCTCCTTCCAAATACGCACGTTTGTTTGGATCACATTCCTGTGGAGCATTTTTGAACATGACCAACAAATTAAATGCGGTATTAACAAAATTTAAAGATGCTGCTCGATAGTTCATTGTGTCTCGCTTTCTATTGAGCTACGATAAATATAATGAGAGAGCTCTGCCGGATTCGAACCGACGTTTCTCGCAGATCTTTGCGAGAGTACTAGGCCACTATACTAAGAGCCCTCTCTCGTTTAACGGTCGAGTTGCCCCTCGCCCAATATTGACTTTTCTTGATGACTATTCGCGACTAGCCATCCAGGCCGGAAAGAAAAATCTCAAGGCTTTATACTCTCTTGCTCGACTCTTTGAGTCTAGCCTCCTGTGAATATCGCTAGACACCCACTAATTTTTAATACGATTGATTGGTTGCTATCACTAATGGATCCGGTTCGAATGAATACGTCCTAAAGAATATAGGACCTCCTCGATCTATATGGCGTGTACATGTTGGACAAAAAGTTAATTGTAGTCCACCTGGATATGACTTATAAATCCTTTTGTTGGATACAATTCTCTTTCCGCAACCACTACACTTTGAAAATAGTGGATTTCCTTGATCATTAACCAGCATGCTTATCAAAATATCTACTAGTTTTAAGATTACCCTTAAAGACTGCTTGCGAAAGAATACCAATAGTCATCTTATAGCAGATAAAAGCTGATCCACCAAAAACAATAGCCAAAGTTGGTCCAGGATTTTTTGCAAGCCATTTGTCAATGGTGTTAATAATCTTTTCGCCGATTGGAGTATCTGAAGTATTAGTTTGACTTTCCTCTGAAATATCAGGATTCTTGTTTTGGTTTTGGGCAGTGTTAGACTCGTTCTTAGTATCGAATATGTTCTTCAGTTTTTTGTCAAGTTTGTATTTCTCCAAGTACTCCTCAAACTCTTTCGAATCAGCAAGACTATCGCTATGACTCATTGGTTTCTCCTTTCGAGAAAAAATATAAAGGAGAGCTTATCTCTCCTTCTCCTCATTATATAACCGGTAATTTTTGCGAACTACTTTTTAGAATTAGTCTGCTTATTATTACGTCGAGGCAATTTTTCACTAACTCGCTTGGCAAAGGTCTTACGCGAATAAGCATTAAGTTTTATTGCATCAAGAAGTTCTTGTGCAGGAGCATCTGGATTCTTAGCAAACACTTGAGAAATATCAATCTCATATGCAATTAGTTTACCATTTCCTGGAATACGAATCTTTCCATCATGATCATAGAAACTAAATAGAACCTTATTAGTATAAATATCATAAAATCGATACTCTGTAAATGTTAGAGCAGGAGCCTCTTTAATTGTAACAGTCTTAGGAGCTAGTAGAAAATACTTAATAATAGTATTCCAATCCTCGACCGTTACAATATAATGACCATCTCGTTTAATCATTTCTTACCTCCTCGTCAATAGCTTTGATAATTGTTTGAAGCTCATTTGACTTAATCTGAGCTGCTTCCTTCTTGCCGGAGTCCGGAAGAGTTTTGATTCGTAAGTCAATAATATCTAATTCTCGTAGAATGTTTGCAGTTAAATATTTATTAAATGAGTTACTCATAGACACCACACGATTCCACATGCAAACATTAATGCAGCTGCAAGTAGCTTAAGTAAAAATAAACTCTGAACTATAGCTGCTACAAATATACCGATGATGCATACTAAGAGTAAAATTGGAATTAGAAGTCCGGGCTCCATCATCCTCTCCTATTCAGTTTTACGAGCATTTAACCATTTAAAATACTCGTCCGTGGTTAAGCCTTCACTCTCTATTGTCATAACTCGTTTATTGGTTTCAGCTTGAGTAAGAGCTATTTGAGTTTGTAATTCAGCAGCTCTACGCTGAACATCCAAATCTATTAATCTAATACCCCAAGAGAAAAATAGGATGCAGAATATAATTACAGCAACAACAGCTCGAACAATGTGAACTATTTGCCTATTGTCATCTGCATCCTTCTTTAGCTTGGCGTAGATCTCATCTTCAATCTGCACCATAAAAATATCACACCTTACTTATCTTAGTATACTCGAGTGAAATCCACTCTAGAGTTTTAACTTCGATACTGGGAGCAGGTTCAGACCAAGGAGTACTTCCTTCAACTACAAGCATGTAATCATGAAGCTCATTCATTTCAAACCAATAATTAGCATACTTTTTTGCATCGTCCATACTAAGATGGGGGATCTTAGTAAGCTTATCACTTTTTGGAATTAGATACAAATATAAATCATAAAAAGTATTATCATCAGCCATTAGAACTCCTTGCAGTTACTTCAGTTACAATAACAAAGAAAAGTCGCTCCAATCTTGACGGAAAGACTCTATGTCTTCTGGACTTCCATCAAGAACATAATAAAGGTCGTCTTCTTGTGCTAGAACACAATTGTGAAGACCGATCATAGACTTAAAGTCGTCTAGATCCTTAACGTCAGCCTTAAAAATATAAAGATTGTCGGTCATTACTCTTCAACCTTTGCCGCTTCTAGAAGTTTCAGTTTACGCTCTCGCTTTTCCTTAGTCTTAGCACTACGATTCTCAGCAGTCTTGAGTTGATTCTTGAACGCGCTACGAGGATTTGGGAAACCAATCAACTCATAGTACTTGCGAGATATAGCCATTGCCAGACCAATCTCCGGATTGAATTCATCATTACCCATACATTTACCAACAGTCTTAGTACCATCAGACCAGAATACAACTACTGCTGGGTCATTAATAATGCAGCGAGTAATAACTGGAACATTCTTAATCATGTGACTACCTCCTAGTTTCTGTAAAGTTTCATTAGCTATACCTTGGATTTCTTTCTTAAGTTTTTCTATTACCCCAATATCACAATTTCTAGCACCGGAAGTAACAGTGAACTCTGGTAGTTTATCAAAACTATAAAGTGGTGCGGACAGTTCACAACTACTTAAGAAGTTCCTTCTATAAGCTGCTTCCACTCGATTGATAAGACTTGTATCACTATGAATAAGACGTTTACAATGATACTTAGCCTCGAGTCCACCAAAAACTCTTTCAGTATAAGTGACTTCAACAGCTTCGAGAATAGCTGCTTCAAGAACTCGAGTACGAGGATTTGGACCAACTACAGCAAAGTAGATTTTCTCATCGCTACTATTACCTAGAAATCTTGAAAGAATAGGCTTATCCCAGATAATATCAACAGACAAACCGCCTATAGGGTTGTAATCAAAACGAACTTGTTTAGGCTTTGCTACGAAATCAATACCACAATAATTACAATCTCGCTTATAACCAACAAGAAGTGCAACTTCATATGGTTGATCGGTGCATGAAAGTTCGATTGTATCGGTTTCTTTATTATGCATCACTGCCCTCCTTCTTATTACATATATCGATTAGTTTGGAGATATACCACTGAGCTTTTTCCAGATCTTCAATTAGCTTGCCTTTATTCTCATAGCGCCATAGATACTTCTGGGCATTACCTTTCAAGTATCCACAGAAAGCTTCAAATGTCATGCTAGCTTCAATAGCATCAATACACTCAATATCACCTTGAGTATAATGACTTGGATGGTTGACTGGATCATTCTTTACATCCATTGGTCTTCTTCCTCGAATCTAGGTGCACGAGTAGCGACAATTCGAACGCTTTCTGCTTCAGCATAACGTTTACGTGGCTCTACCGGATTTAGTACACGAATATCGCTATTTTGAGAGGACTTACGTCGAGATCGTCTTTTAGCTCTGACATTGTTCATCCTAACATTGTCCATGCATTCTGTATACCCGCGACGACGACCATAATTATAATAAACTCGACAACTACCAATCCACAATACTGCTACACCAATAGCCAGAATAACATTTATGAAAATTGGATTAGAGAATATCGACATTTTAACCTTCTCTCATAGTTTCACTAAGTAGTACCCCTAAGAAAATTCCACCTAACCAATTACCAATCGTTACTGAAAATAGTTGAATGATCAATTGCAAAATATCAATCTCTCCAGCAAATAGACCGAATGGCAGAATAAACATGTTAGCGACACTATGCTCAAATCCGCATGCTACAAAAGACATTACTGGAAATATGACTGAAATGAATCGCTCAAGTTTTGAATAGGTTTGTTCCAAGTAAACGCCAATCCATACAGCAAGACAGACTAAAACATTACATGCAAACCCTTTAGCAATTAATATTAGTACTGGTTCCTTGCATTTAGCTACAGCCATGTTTATTAAAATTGAGCAATCCATGTTGCATGTCATCACTATAGCAAATATAACAACAGCACCTAGCATGTTCGAAAAGTAATTCATGAATAGTAGCTTGGTTGGTCGTAACTGATCTCGCTCTGAATCATAACTAAATAAACCTTCAATCATGCAGTTTCCTGTAAAGAGTTCTGCTCCAGTTACAACAACAAAGAAAAGCCCGCATGCAAATATAAATCCGCATACGAGCTTATTACAACCTTCAGCTTTAGCAATACTCATTAATAATGCGCCAATTGCTATGAACATGCCAGCTAAAATGCCAAGTGCTACCGATTGATTTGGACGTTTTTCAGCCCGAGAAATTTTGGCTTTTATAAGGATTTTTTGTCGTTCATCAAGCATAAATATCAATCCTTAGATTATAGGAAGCATAGGAGTTCCATCTTCTTTATTACCAAATGTCTCAAAAACTTGCTCAGACCAATCAGTAGGAATAGAGTCGATGCCATAATAAAGTCCTGCAAAAGTACATGCAAGACCAGTGATATCAGAGTTTGTGTTCTTAAGGTTGGCTGCCTTCTCATAGCAACTTACATAGTCCTCTGAAAATATAAATGACCACAATGCTGCAAAGAAGACATCTTTCTCAGCCTCACTGCATACTACTTCGGACTCGAGTACGTCAAACTCTGGAACTACTTCAAGAATTCCATCTCGATCAATTTTAAACCATAGAATATCATGAAGTAGGTGAATTAGCTCAACACAAAGAAGTTGAACCTTCTCATCATGGTTAACTATCCCGACTATCTGTTTAACAACTTCATCAAGCTCATGCCCATGCAAACCAAAAATATCAGCAAATGCTAGAGGTGAGATAGAATATTGAACTGATCCAACAATATTAAATCCATCAATACGATTACGAATATCGTTTGGACATACATGGCCTTTAAGATTAATGCTTTCAAGAATACGAGTCATAAAAACTAGATTAGTCGTAGAGTCATCCAAAACCTCAAGAGAAATATCAGTACCTTGATCCATCAGATACTTAATCTTACCAACATAAGCTCCGTAAAGCATCCCTTCAGCTGTATGCGCATTCTTATCACTCATAACTATCTCCTAAAATATAAATTTAAACAAAAAGAGAAGGACCCACATTTCTGTGAGCCCTTCTCCAATCTAACTACTTAATTCGGTAGATTGTTCCACGTCGAATCTCTCGTTCCAACTTCCTACGCTGCTTTCGCCCTTCTCGAATGCCCTCGCGATAACGCCATTCACCATATCCGAATGTGATTACCCACATTCCTATGATGCTGATCATTACTACGAGATCTGTCAATCGGTCAAAATTGTCGTAAGGCATTGTTAATCCTTTCTATTGTGTTTTATGCCTCTACCTAATATAGCGAAAGTTTTTTATGCGAGAATATCAATCAAGCAGATCGACTACTCGCTCATGCATGCGAATAGGCTCCGCTTGACTTGGATGAACAATACATTCAACTTGCTGAAGTACATGACAGATCATCTCATTGTTGTGGACATTCTTACTAATCTCAAAGAAATTGTTTTGATACATCTTAGAGGTAACCATGCAACGATAACCAGTTTTTGTGAATGCAAACCAGACAATATAAATAGACTTATAGTTAATAGCTAGTTTATTATCTTTAAACCACTTTTCAGCAATTCTTCTAGCTTCATTAGAACACTTGTTATACCGATAATCATACGCCGCTTTCTTGTGAGCCATAATAAATATAAGTCCTTTCTATTCATTTAGTAGATCTACTAATGCAGCTAGATCAGAATCCATCTGACTCAGTGTATCACTAAGATATGCAGCAATTTCGACAGTCTCTTCTCGATTGTATACATTAGAGATACCCAAATCGAGTAAACCTACAAGTCTATGAATTTGTGGTTCAAGTTGTATAATACGTTGCATGTTTTGTTTAATAATAGTTTTCTTATCTGGTTCAGTCATAGGCAACCTTTTTGCCATCCCAATAAGGAATGTCATCAAATACGCAAGGAAGTTCTTTCTTTAGAAACTTAAGAACTGGAATCATTGCCTCACGCATTTGGTAGTGAGCTTCTTTAGAACACCGAAGTTTAAGAATATGACGCCACTCACGATAATTTGTAGTGATAATAAGTTCTGTCTTGACATCATTTGATAGAGCATTACGAGCAGTATCAGTACTATACCCACAATCAAGACGCCGAAAATAATTCTTTTCGACACCCTGGCACTCTGCTAACCATTTCAAATATCCAGGACCCTCATCTGAAATAGCCGAGTCATGAATAAAAATTACTTCACTTCCGAATTTCTCACGCTCATAACAGCAATACCGTGAACTTTCTTGGTTGGGACTCATGAGCCTATGTCGAACCATTTCATGCGATACACCTCGATTAGTGATAAATATCACTGAAAGAGATGAATGCTCAAATGGGGACATGTGTGGGTTTTCAGGATTACTCTTTTTAAGTCGACTCACAAACTTACAACGCTCTTCGTGAGTAGCAAGATCATCAGACTTATAACAAATCCTAGCAGCTCGAGTAATCCTACGAATATCCTCTTCTGGCTCGAAGTGATCGATTTCAAAACTTTGATCAATTACTTTCATAACTATAACTCCTTAGTATTTGAAATCCGGATCGTGCTTTTGGATATGATCATCTTTAACTTGTCCATAACAATACTCTAGATCATAAATCATAATATCCAGATTATTTGTATAGACATAAGACTCGCTAGCATTAGCAAAGATCTCTCCATACATACGACACAGACACTGCCAGAATGGAATATAAATCTGATTTAGAATTATGTATGTTCCTGAAAGTCTCATTCGTTCTGTCTTACCTTGATCGCCAAGTTCTTGAAAACCTCGACACTCATTTAGAAAATCTTCAAATACTTGTCGATCATAAGTAAGTAGAACTAAAATATAAGCTTCCATCATTGAGCCATATGGACGTTGTCTACTCATTGCTGCACCTCAAAATTTTCAGTCATTTTATTTATAATCACTTCCCAAGTAACATTATCGCCAAAAACTTGATCAAATGTAGCAATCAAAGAAATTACACTTTTACCGGTTTTCTCTTTTATCTCTTTAATATGTCGTTCATCAAGAATATACACTTGTTGTTTCTCGACATCCATGACAATAGAGGGGAGCTTATCGGTAAAGTCTTCAAAAAATCCAATACCAGCAACTCTACTAGGAGGTAGCTTGTATGCAACATTATCTGCATACTGAGGCGGAAGCGGAATATCCCACCATCCATTTTGAATATATAAAGTATCTGGATCATACTCAAGACGGACTAACATACTTGTCATAGCTATTATAGAAATATAATAGTGATACTTTACAGCAACTTTCTTAGCTTCGATAATGGGCTCTGCATCTGTAAATGTTAACATAAGTTTCTCTACTTTTCATTACGTTTGATCCAACGTACAGCTTTTTCATGCTCAGTATTCCAATTGACAATCAAACCGCAAGCATTTGCAGAAAGTTGGACATCAGTGTACTCTTCTTCAAGATCTTCATTAATCTCTTCCATGGTTTTAGGAGTATAATTCTCGTTTCGAAGCTTTCTGGCTTTCTTAAGACAAGCTTGAGCTAACTCATTACATTCTTCTGCAAGTTGTTCATACAAAGCAGCTTCTGGAACTAACTCTCGAATCTGCTTAATATATGACTCCATAGCTCCATACATGTTATTGCACATCTAAAACCTCGCAATTAAATCGTAGCCCTCAAATATAACGGGTGGATGTTTTCTAAGATTAAAATACATCTTCTCTATTGCATCCTCAGGAACAATTCGATTACGTTCATCATTACGTCTAATGCACTCAGCAATTGGCGTAGTAGACATAAGGCAGACAATCTTATACGCATAAGCTTTACACATATCAATGATCTTATAACGATAAGTTGAACGACAGTTAGTTGCATCATATACAACATTTCGACCATCTTCAAGATATGCATTAAGTTGATTATAAACTCGACCGAACACAACCTCGTTTTGAGATTGATTATTCATATCACCAGTAATTTCTTCCCGAATCTTATCGGGTGAGACAATTACAAAATTATCAAACGTATTAACGATCTCTTCAGCAATAGTAGTCTTACCAGCTCCAGGAGGGCCGACCATAATAATCAGATTACCTCCATGCTCGATATCCAAAGTATTAAGAAAACTAAGATCCATACGATCAAACTCCCTTACATTTTATATGGTTCTAACTTCCAAGCCTTATCTGGCATTATTGTAAATATAAATGGTCCTTTATTTGAGAACCAAAGAGTAATAGCATTTCCTCCATGCGATCTAAATTGTTTTACCTCTTTAGAGATGTTAGGAAAAATTGCTTTAAAGAAATTCCAAATATCAATTGGATTGCGAGTTTGCATCTTTCTTCCTAGATTTAGATGACGTATCGATACAGAAAATAGCCTTTGTGGCATAGCATTGTTGAGACTTGTGGTCAGTTTTCTTTGAATACCGCTTCAATGCAAGTTCTCGAATAGATATAAGCGAAAGAGGTATCTGCTGTAATCTATCATCATCTAGATTTAGTGAAGTAGCTCGTATACCATTGATACGAATTTTAGTGGCATTATTTAGAGCAACAGAAAGAGTAAATATCTCTTTGTCCATATGATAAGTAGGGACTAACCCAAGCATCATGAATTTTACAACATCCGTTTTATTGAGTTTGATGTCTATAAAATATCCACGATTATCTTTCTTGATGAAAGATGCGGGACGAACAGTAGTAGTGAAATCATTATCTTCGAAAAAACAGTTTCGCATAATCAGTTTCTTTCGTTCTCTTCATCAACAACTCTGTTCATGAAGGCTAGTTCCCTACTTTCTTCGGGATCATTACTCCAAATCCCTACTTCTAGTTCATGATGACTATAATCTCCATTCTCTCGTTCTTCTATCATTACCTGGTCTATTTCATCTTGAGAAGGCTCCCATTGATCCCAACACTCATACGCATCGTCATAATTATCAAAGGTCCCACCTTCCCAATGATGAATATACTCATTAGCTTGTTCGCTGTAAATGTTAGCTGCGACTGTAAATGTAGCATCTTTATTGCGCGGTTCTTCTCCTAAGTCGACAAGCATAATCCTTTCTCCCTAATCTCTAATATCGGATACATCTTTTAAATCTCCAGTAAGAATATGAAGACTAATAAACTTATTATCCTTGTCAGTGTGAAACCATAGTTCATCATAAAAACCGATATAAGGACAATAGAATTTCTTATCTTGTAATCCGTGTTTACGAATCAATCGACAAATATCAGCACCAGTTATGTAGTTTTTGGGAGAATCAGTTTCTGTTAAATACTCAGGAATCATTTCGCCATTGTAAATATACTGAGCCACTCGAAGTACTCGTAGTTTACTTCTACCAAGTTGATTAAGCTTAAGAAGTTGTTCATCCGTATAATTATTCAAGTCTGTCTTATGAGACTCGATGTCTTCTAATTTTATACCAAGATCAATCTTGCGTCTAGAATCGGAGTCATGATTGTATCTATAAAAACGTTAAAACAACCTCTAGCTCTACGCTCATCAACTTTAAGTTCTTTAACCGCTTCAATCACAGCAACATAGAATGGATGCTCAGAGCAAAGTTTATAGTGTTCTTTAGCTTTTTGCACAAGAGCTACAGAGTTACCATAGCTCGTGTGAAACTCAGCTGAAATATCATCAAGACTTTTACCCGAGATATACATGTTCCAAACTTTTTCATATCTTGTAAAAACTTCCATAACATTTATATGCTTTCTATGAGCTTTAATTCTTTACCTTTTCGCATCTCCACAAATATACCTTGTTCATCAAGTCGCTCTACAACAATAGCTCCAGCTTGAATAGGTACAAACTTTGTTGGAGGAAAATCGGGAATAATCTTACTTAGTGAGTGCTCGACATGAGGCGTATGACAGCATTCTCCACCGTACTTCCAGCAATACTTTTTGTGATACTCATCACAAGCATAGCCATCGCACAGATATAGTCTATTCATATTAAATCACGCCCAAGTCAGCAAGAATATCATACATGTCATCTCCACGGCTTTTACGACGATCTATAACTGCTCGATCTCGATTAGTCAATTTGCGACGAAGCTGCCATCTATGACCAGAACGACGATCGTAATATGTATAGTCAGCTCGACGATGTTCTGAGTTAAGTCTATGTGATACCACAAGACTTTGACTAGCACGAAGTAAAAGTGCAATAGACGAAAGAATTGAAACCGTAGCTTGAGGATTCTCAATAGCCCAAGCTCCAGCTTTACGAGCTTTTTCACTAGCATCATGATAAATATCAATACCACCATCGATGAAGTTGTCAATTGCCGCGCGGATTTTCTTGCTCATTTGAAAAATCCTTTCCGAGAAAATTTTGAAATTTGAAAAATATAAACAAAAGGAAAAGAGGAAGCCCACATTTCTGTGAGCCTCCTCCAAATTGGCTAGTGCAGTGGACTCTACTTCTTGTTCACACGCTTATACAGCACACCGTCCACAATCTTGTAGGCGGGATTGCCGTTCTCGTCCGGAGTACCAACCGGGACGGACTCATCGGCAGCTTCCTTCTTGCCTGCCTCCTTGCCCATCGCATAGACGGTTCCTCCGATCAAGTAAACGACATAACACGCCGTCACTACGTTGATCGTCTTGACAATTACCTTTAGCATGGTGTTCTCCTTTCGTCGTGATCCATGCACCTTACCTATATGATAGATAGTAATTTTTGCGACTTAAATATCATCTTCGCTTTCTTCGAGCTCTTCTGCGTGTTCTTTAAAGTACTGATAAAGAGGTGACATATCATCAGTACAAACATCGAGAATACGTTTGAGTTCAATAATAGAATTACTAAGTTGCTCGATCTTTTTGGAAAGAACTAACAGCTTCTCAGCCACCATCGCTTCATCAATATTTTGACGTTTTAAAAATGACTGAACTCTATATTTACCCTCGATAAGTTTATCAACAGATTCTCGAGTTTCTTCAATCTTCTTCTCTAAGAACTCGATACCTTGAGACTCATCAGTTACTTTCACTGATAGATGTGGCTGATTTATTCGCATCTTCTTTCTCCTTTGACTTATCTGAAATATCAATCTCAGATTTACCCATATACTTATCAAAATCGGTTTGAAAATACGTAGACAAATCATCTAAGTCGTTATAAATTCTAATATATCGATGACCAGCTGCTTCACGCAGTTTACCATGAATAATATCAACCCGTTTAGTTGAACTTGTAATAGTAAATGTATCATCGTTTTTAATACTAATTTCCAAATCGCAAATGGGTTTTAGTTTTGTTGTTTCAATAATCCAAAGCAATTCATCAAATTTCATAAACTTCCTCCAAATATAAACGTATAATTATTCAAAAGAAGTAGACAAGGCGCTAAAACGAGCTCTCAGCGCCTCATCTACCTGCAGTTTTAGAAGGGTGTTTACATAAAGCCTATTGGATACTTTGGCTTCTGTTTTGGAACCATTTTACCATTTCGAGGTAATATACTTCTCCTATAAGGCGGTTTTAGAAGTTCTTTCTTATACTTCTTGGCTTTCTTCTTTGACTTCTTGAGTTTCTTTTCAAGAATATCAATCTGTTCTTGTTGATCGTGAGCTAACTTAGTTACAAGTCCGCCGTAAACAACACTAATTCCTACTGCTATTAACTTAACTGGTATACGCATTCTAGTGCCTTTCTAAAGAATATCTTAGAGCATTAAAGGAACTCCTTATTTCTTTCGTGCTTACGATACTCAGAATAACTATCATATTGACCATAGCGGCTAAGAGGACGATTATAATCTTTCCTAGGCTTAAGTGTATAAAGTGTATGCCATGTAATAAATAGTAGACCTGTAGCTACAACAACATCTGTGACCAATACACCAGTAAAGAAACCTTTTGCAAATTTAAAGTCAGGCATTGTTCCTCCTAAAGTTTTTGTGCATACTCAACGATATCTGCAGCTCTTTCTCCAAGCCAATCCATTTTAATTATATCGTCACGAGTTATTTTTCGCCAACGGTTTCTAATATTTAACCGTCTTTTACGTAACTCATTTTGTATACGTCCATTTATCCAGTCAGTAGCTCCAAACTCTTTGCAAGCAGTTACTATTTCTGGAATATCAGGGCCCTCGTAGATTTCTTGATGTCGAACTTGTGCATCAATTTGTCGAACTCTTGCTTCACTTATTCTGTATTCTTTTGCTAAATCAGAATACGATGCACCTTGTTTATGCTTAGCATGTATTTCTCGATTTCGAGCTATTTTTTCGTGACTCATGCAAAAGCCCAAACTTGTCGAGAACCATTCATAAGATCGAGAGTTCCACCAGAAACCTTAATGTACTTCTCGTTGACGTCTACATCGTTCTTGTCTTTATAGAACATGAGCTTAAAACTCCAAATATCACGAGAATCATCTTTTGACTTTTTGACTGAACTTAGAAGAATTTGATCTTCCTTCTCAAAGAACGATCCGCTAAAGAACTTGTTGACGTCATTACGAAACTTATATGCATCTTTTTTGACTGGAAACTCAAACTCGATAGTAACCATGACTTTTCTCCTTCTAAAAATATAATTACAGCTTGTAAGTGGTCCAGTCTTCATTCTGTTCATGAATATTTATGGTGTCGTCAAAAGCTATCATATGAAGAGTATCACCCTTGTTAGAATGAAGAACAATTGGAAACGCTCCAGCTGCCATGGCACCAGCATAGCAAATATCAATAAACTTATTAATCTTAGTCTTATGGATAGTATACCCAACAGCAATACCAACTGCCAATACTGCTCCGCCAACGATTGCACCTGCTATAAGTTTCTTAGTCGTGTTTTTCATTCTTTTTACCTTTTCGTGAAATCTGACTACTAAACTTGAAACTATCTCCAAAAGACCATCGTTGATTATTTGGTCGTTTAGACATTAGTTTATTCTGAATCTGAAAATATGACTGCTTAATTTCTTCGCACTGATTAAGCAGTCTTTGAAGGTCGTCCTCTTTTATGAACTTACTGGCTATTGACTGGTTATAATAACTTCTCATTTTATTGAAAAGTTCATGACGAGTAGAATTGTATTCTCGCTCTAAACCCATTAGTTCTTGTCTAAGAGCAGTAAATTCATCAATTTCTACATCTTGATATCCTTCCCTAGATTCCATAACAAATATAAATCCTTTCTACTCGACTTCTATAACACAATCAGGATTAAGAACTAGGAGCGTATCGCAATCCCAACCGTAAAGAGACCAGTAAGTTTCATTAGTTATAGTTACTTGAATAGCATCATATCCATTAGCAAGTATTTTTTCAAAGTCAAGGTAGTACATATCATCATGTAGATACGGATACTGATCAAAATCTGATCTCTTATAGCCTTGAGAATATAATTCATCAAGATCTTTATTAGACTCAATTCTAAGTACTTTAGATCCATTAGCAAGAATGAATCTGAACTGTTTGTCTAATTTCTCAAGTCTAAATCCATTTCCTTGACACCAATCTTCCCAAGTGTTCTCTGAATCTACAGGACTCGACCACATTCCGCCACGAGGTTTAACTCAAGGATATGACTCGTTTTCAATTGGCATAAACATGCTTCGATCAAAATGATCTGATCCACAAAACACATAAACCTCAGATGGAGTTTGCCTTTGTGGAGGAACTATTAGAGTGGTTACTAGCCCAAGTCCAGGAATAAATTCATCTGGAATGTATTTTTTAACTTCATTGATCTTGTTGAGTAGATCACTGAGCATAATGTTCTCGCTTTCTATTGAGCATAAAAATATAAATGATAGCAAGACCTTCTCCCACGCTTGCTATCCGTCACTGAAACAACCACTCTCGACGTGACACCCAGCTAATTTACTTATCTAGCTTACATTTATGTTCTTTCAAGAAACGCTGGAGATATGCATCATCAAAGCCCTCCTTGCGAGCCTCATCTAAAAGAGCCTCGATACGAGCCTTGTTGAATCTCTCATCTGCACGAAGCTCCTCAAGATCAAAGTTGACTGACTCGATAGCCATTTCGTGCCGAATAATATCATACTCGCAAGACTCAATACTGTCCTGAGTCGTTTTAAGACTTCGAATACGAATCACCAACTGAGACAAAGCTGGAGAAACCCCACGGTTAGCACACATTTGACAATCCTTTCTGCTACTTTAGCAACCTTTCTCGACCTTCATCGAGATTTTTCTGCAATTCTCTTAGCGGTCCTTTCCAGTATCCATTTACCCAAGTCTTTTTACCACTTGAGTAATGCCTATAATGTCCTATCACATACCAGCACATAGTATGCTGTTTGCGAACAACATCAGACTTGAGTATTACCTCGCTAAGCTCTTTGTATCGAATATATTTAGCTCGACGCTTACTCTTTTTCGATGTGCTATCGGATCCAATCACAGCAGAATATTTGCAACGCAATTTCTCTTTACTATTTCTAGTAAATAAACGTTCTCTTATTACTGGATTCAACATCATAATTTGAAGCGAATACCATTCGGCTAAGAAATGATTAGCCATAGCAGTAGTTATAAGTTTAAGTGCATTCTTATAAATAGGCTGTTTGGTGTATTTAGGATCATTTGGATTATCTACATATATAATAGAGTCATCTATTTTATACATATCTGAGTCTTGTATAACGCATACTGCACCACAGGACTGACCTTCTCCAGTATTAGACACCACAACTATAAAATCTGTTCCAGTATACAGAAAACGAATATAAAACTCTGATGTAACTCGAGTATACTCTTCATTATACACTGTCATGCGAAAAACCACATCAGGAAGAGGAACTGTACCAGCAACGAAAATATCATTAGGAATAGAATCGTTAATAGTGTCCGTAATAACGTCGTGGTCAAGCTTGAGTAAGTTATGATAGTAATCATTCAGAATACGTTTTGTTTCTCTTGTAAAAATAATGTAATCGGAAGGACTACTGGATGATAAAATATCATCAAGTTTACTAATTTTATCGAGTTGTATTTTTCCAGCTCTAATTGCTTCATAAGCATCGTTTAGTGTATTATCGAAATCTTCTTCAAATACGTTCGGAAAAGGAATACGAGTTGTCAAAATACGATTAGCAGCTTGATTAATCACTTTTTGTACCTACGCTTTCTATGAGCCTGATAAAAATATAAAGAGGCGTCTGGGACACATCGTCCCTACCTCTCACTATAGAGGTAGTAATTTTTGCGAAAAAAAATATAAAAGAAGAAGTAGATGGTTTATAGACTCGTATAGAAATCTTATTAACTAAGTTTATCTTCGATCCACGTACCAACTTCATCGAATTGATCGACGATAGCTTGCGACTCAGGATCACCCTTCTTTGCCTCATGATGGATAATGCTGTATCGCAAGTTTTCTTCGATTGCTCCAAGTATGAAACCAGCAGCTATCAATATAAAACTTTTGATAATCTTTTCCATGATAATCTCCATTTCTACCATCTACTTCTTCTCATATAATTGATGGTTAAAATTGCGAAAAAAAAAATATAAGAGCAGCACCTCCTTTCTAAAGTAGACTCTTATACTTTGAAACTTAGTTCAGTCTAATTGGCATAGGTAGACCATCACCGTGCTCCAATATCATCCAGAACACGCTGCCTCGTTGAATTATGTCTACACTAGCGTCGATACTCTTGAAGTACTTACGTCGTATAAACTCGATCCTCCTGACTAAATTCCCACTGTCAGCTACAAATGCTTCTGGGAATTTGTCTTTCATCGAATATACACATTTAAGTGCTTCTTCTTTTGTATCGAACTCGCGTACACATGTAGTAAAAGCGGATATGCCTGAACCATATGGTTCCATAACAGTGACTCTACTAACTCTATACTGCTTCATAACTTTTCCTTTCTCGTTCCTACATAGGAAAAGTTAAATTTGCGAAAAAGAGAGAGGAGATTTTTTCTTACAAATATAAACTTATCCAAAAACCACCCGTTTGGTGTAATCCATCAACTCTTCTTCTTGCTGCTTACTTTCAACTCTTAGTTGTTCCATAGAAGCTGCCAATATACAAGAAACGATAATACATCCAATGATTATGTATTTTGTGTTATTCATAATGTTCTCCTATTCTCTCCTCTCTCGTATAAGTCATGGTTAAATTTGCGAAAAAATATAATCCAGGTTTTAAAAGCGAAAAGCTAAGGAGCGGTTAACTCCTTTCTCTATCGCTCTTAGCCTTTTGGATACTACAACTCGATTTCTTCTGGCGCTTCGATACCAGTGATCGATTGTACATACTTGAAATATCTCATCAACTCCTCCTTCATCTTATCGTCATCAGCCTTAAATCCCATTGTCGGAAACACTATTTGTATAACTCTGTTGTCGGATTGAAATCCTACATAGTCATAGCCTTGTTTCGTAATGAGTGCATAAGCTGTTCCGAGATCGATTCCGGAATAATTTCCAAGAATATCTCTCTTTACAATTGTCTCTTTCATTTTTCTGCCTTCCTAATCGACTTTACAGTCCTCCTATTATACGGCAAGTAAATTCTGCGAAGCAAAAAATACAAGAATAGTTTTTTCAAACCATAGCTGCACGATTGACGCTAACGTTCACGTCTTTACTTAAGGTATGGCTATACTATTCTATTATAGAATAGGTAGAAACTGCGAAAAAAGAAAGGCCCTGTAAAAGCGGCCTTTAAAAATTACTATTCTAAAGCTTCAAATACCTTAGTCAAACCCTTTTCCTCAGCAATCATATCTAACGCTAACCCAATTAACGTTACACTTGGGCCAGACGCTATTCTGTTATGCTCGATATTACCAATAGTCTGTCTAGATACTCTACAAATATCAGCAATTTCTTGAAGCGTCAAATTACATACCAATCTTTTTGTTTTAAATGTTTTTGGATCATACTTTTTAAACGGTTTCATAATAACCTCCTTTATAGAATCCTATAATAGGAGTAGTTAAAAATGCGAAAAAAAAAAAATAATAAGCGGTAAAAGAAATGAAAAAAAAATATAAAGAGCTGGAAACCTTGCGATCTCCAGCCCCTTGAAACTAGTCGACAAACATGTCCAAGCCACCACCAGACTGTACAAACTGCATGAATGCCATCTTGGTATAAAGCGCGTCCATCTTTTGATCCTGAATATCTTCAAGCTCCTGCATTGCCGTCTTTAGCTGCTCACTCAACTCCTCAACATGACGCCTAGTGTCAAATTCGCAACCGCGAAGGAATTCAATCTCCTGATCGACATCCTTAATCATACGAGTAACACGCTCAACCGAGTTCTCGCCCTTCATAGTTTACTCCTATCTCTCAACTCGACTGAATTGTCGACTTACCTATATGAGAGGGAGTAAATATTGCGAGGGAAATAAATTAGTATCCAAAGCGCTCTCTACGATATCGCAAATATTCTGGAGAATTTAAATACGCATTATGCGCATTCTGTTCATAAGCAACAGATTCCTTTATAATATCTTTAACGAGTTTTTTAGTTTTACGATACGATTGAGCACTAGGATCAATATCGCTAATCTTCTTACTCATATCTATTTGATGTTTAAGAACATCTTCGCCCATAGCTTGATAACGATTTCTCTGAGCTTTAGTTACCTCTATGGCTCTATTAATCATATCGTCATCGAAGCCTTCTTTATGTAGATAATCGTAACCTTCATTCTTTATACTTTTAGTTGCTTTAGAATATCTATCAAGATAATCTTTATTGTTCTTAATTAGTTGATCTTCTTTAGCACGAGTTTGATCAAGATATTGTTTGTTCTTATTATATCGTTTCTGACCCCGAGGAGTAAGACTACCATCTTCATTCTGATAGCGTCTAATACCCCACTTCTGTCCTTTAATACCATGGTGTGCCAAATATGCATCAGTTTCGTCATCATGAAGAAGAGGAGCAACTGTATTAAAGACTTTTACAGCAGTTTTAGCAGCTCTCTTAGTAGTTTTTGCAGCATCTTTAGCAGTGCGTTCTCTCTTGGCCGCATCAGCATGCTTACTCATATCTTCTTGTGCAAGATACTCATCAAAGACTTTGTTGTAGTGCTCATTCTCTTTACGACGCTGTTCAACTTTATTCTTAATTAGTTTACGTCTATTACCGGCACCTTCACCGTAAGACATCTTGGCTCTAGCATACTCTTTGGCATCTTTCTTAGCAAGCTTATCATACTTTCTATCAATTTTAGAAAGCTGTTTACGATTAGCAGCACCAAGAGCAGTATATGAGCCATCAGGATTCTGAAACCTTCTAACTCCCCACTTCTGTCCTTTAATTCCATGATGTATCAATGAATCATGTTGAAGGTATTTTTTAAACCTATTCTCATCTCCAATATTTAAACTATCCGCACTAATCCCATACTCTTGCATACGAGCTAATATAGCACTAGCAAGCTGCTGTTCATGCGCTGGAGTAACATAATTAAAGAACTTAATAGCAGACCTTACATGAGCTGCGTCAGGCATGGGAAATTTGTTAAGCTCTGGAATACCATACTTCTGGTCCTCTGTTATAGCATGAGAGAATGACGGTATAACATCAGCATATAGCCTATCTCTAAATGACGGAGTATACTCCAATTCTACCCCCCCCCCCCTAACCTTTCATTATCGAATAGCAGAATCAACAGGAAGTTTTAAGCCTTGTCTAACAAATTTTTTACCCTGTCGCATAACATCTTTAGTAATATAAGTTTGATTAGTAACTTCTACTTTGTTTGGATTTATACAAATACACGCCGATTCTGATGTACCAGACATAGTGTCATGAAGATCTGGTAAAATATCAAAGCCATTCTTTCGAAAATCATCATAAAACTTTTTAGTTTCATTTTGGTACTCTGGATCACCAAATATAGAACTAACAGCAAAACCTATTTGCTTGGCTTTTTTACTTGATGGATTTTGAGCAAGACGAGCGCATTCTTTTTGAGTAAGCTTATCGTCATCATCAACAACCATAGAATATAATGTATCATTGTATATATCGAATAACTTCTTATCTTTTGATAAACGATCTAACACGATTTTATTATGCTGATCTTCAGAAGCCATTCTAGCATCGTCTTTAATCGATACATTTTGTACATTATATGAAGCAGTTTTAAGAAGTTTTCCCAGAGGTGTAGGACCTAATTGTTTAATATAGCGCTGTACATCATCTGTTCCTGCATCAGACATGTATAAGCCGCCACTCTGATTGAAGTCCATGGATTCGCCGCCGACTCTATAAAACTTATGTCCAGCGGGAACTGTATAACTGCCATCAGAATTTTTTGAAATATCATTTTGACTGATTTTTTTAATGTAGCGTTCTTGTCCAGCTTTAGTAAGTGACCCATCATAATTCTGATAGCGTCTTATGCCCCAATGCATACCTTTAATGCCGTGATGCATTAAAACATTATCAACCATCTAATTACCTCCTTAAAACTACTTCATCCGCCAATAATATGCTCTATCGTCATCCTCCGGAATATCTGCATAAGTGAAGTACCCAAATAGTACATCACAAATATCCCAAGAGTTGTTATTCGGTTCGCGTCGATACGCATTACCAGAAGGATAGTCAAGTTGCTTGCGTCTACGAAGTCTTCTGTTAAAAAGCTTCTTTAGACTCTTATCGCCGCAACCTTGTATGAGGGGATGTTTCTTATAACTCCTGCTCATATGTGCCATCCTTCTCGGTAATGCATAATCGACTACCAAAATCTCTATCGGCCATGAGTCTCATAGCACGAACATTAATATCAGCCTTGGATCGAGCAGTTACTTTATCAATCCACTTTTTACATTCTCGGATAGCATATTCGTCATCTCGTTCATAAGACCAAATATTAAAACTCTTAGAATCTGCAAACGGCAGATACTCGCTAAAACCTACTTCTTGCTTACGGTAAAGTCGGCCATTATAATAGTAATCAAAATATCTATGTTCGTCATTAAGTACATCATTACCTTCGGATGACCACGCTTTGACTACTACAAACTCTTTAAAACTAATAGAAGGAGCATTCTTATTGGTTGACCTCACAATCCTATATAAATATACAGGATTTTCTTTTGAAATAAAGCCGAGTGTACACATAATGCTCCAATCTAATGTATAATTAGTCATTTTAAGAATTTAAAGCAGTTAAACGGGCTTAAAATAGCTCATCTACCTGGGGTTTTAGAAGGGTGTTTTATACCGTTAAAAATAAGTACTAATTCTGTTTGTCTCGCTGTATTTCTCGAAGCCGATATTGTAAGTCAGATAATCTATGATTTGCAAATTTCTTTTCAGTGAATAATTCAGCTATTTTACTGTCGAGACCTGCAATCCTGTTCTCAAGCATGCAGATCTCGTCCAGTAGTCTCGATTGTTCATCAGACTCATTACAAGTCATGAGTACCTCCAAAATATAAAAGACAAAAAGAGAAGCGCCGTAAAATCTTTCAACTTTACAACGCCTCTCTTATTGTCTAACTTTTAAAACTCTACTTTTATAATAAAATCCCTTCTCACGAATCGAGGGAGGGTCCATAAGAAGGGAAAACTTTGAGTTGCTTCAATTTCATTTTGAAGCGGAGATTGCTGCATTTAAGAATAACGTTTATGCTAATGAGTCAATGTTAGCCCATATAGCTTTAAAACGTCCAGCTAAGAAATTACCATATTTTAAATAACCATCATTTGTGGGATGAATATTGTCACCAATTAAATTGGTATTAAATTCATTAACAAACGTTCCTTTTGCTTGATTAATACAAGGCCAGCCATGTAGATTTGCCATCTTTTCAAGTTCATCATAAAATTCCTTTACAGTACATGTTTGATCTGAAAAAGTATACAAATTTGTAAATTGCTCAGTAAAATCATTAGGATGGCCAAATCCAGTAACCAAAACTACTTGAGCATTTGGACACTTTTGCTGGAACTGTTTCATTATAGTATAATACTTGCCCATGACAGTAGTATCATCAGTAGAAGTATAACTTCCGCGATTCATACTAGCCCAAGTAGTACTATCATTATAAGCCCAAGCCACGGCAATAAGCGTTGCATCAGACATATTAAGATTTGTAATATAATTAGTTTGAATAGTGGACCAATCTTTACACAGTCCTTGACCGCCAACGCCTTTATTAGTAACATTCATATTGAGAGCTTTACCAATAATCTGTGGCCACGCATTAGCCGATTGGCCTCCAGAACCACCGATCTGACCGTACGTGGTTGAATCCCCAAAAGCATACAAACGACCATGAGGTTGGTCAACATCAGGATCTATTTCTGATCTATCGGGAACATCTTTATAGCCATCATATTGCAATATTTTTAACTGGTTCGCTCCTACTGACGTCCATATTTCAGTAGCATCATTAACTATTGGGATTGTTTCATAGCTAATAGTTACAGGAGGCGTACCAGTAGCTACTTTTTGATAAACTATTTGTCCGTCTTTTATAAGCCAATAAATATCCCAAAAATTGGGTGATAAGGTACTGTAACCATTCATATATAATTCAGTTACACCATCTGGTATATAAAATTTTCTAACTCGCGCAGTTGTAAAAGTACTATTAATGGTTCCACTATGAGCTAAATGACCTACTGTATCACTTGAATATGGAACTAATTCATCATATTTTTTTAAAGCATCGCATGCCTGTTTGATCGTTGTAATATCTTTAGAAAGTGCGTTCCAAGAACCCCATACATTATTAGTTAAAAATCGTTGATATATAGCACCATTAGTAAGCATCAATAATTGAGTCGTATGCATTTTATGGCCACCTTTGCTATAAAAAGGGCATACAAGTAAACAACTTATTGTAATACTGTTGCTATTTTTTATATCTGATGGTAATTTAGTAAAATCAAACTCATTCGGATAAGTGGTAACTAACGTATAAATACCGTCATCTTTTACAAGATCCAAGTCGATTAAAGTACCATTTTTATAATTCGATAATTTTTCAAAACAAACAGGAGCTTCTACAACATCATTCAATTTATTCGCTAGAGACACCATAGCATCTCTAACATCTTCTCCATAAACAGCATTTTTAAAAGCAGCAATCTCCGCAGAAATATCAGCCATTCAAATCATGCCCGGGAAGGACAGAGGCTGCTACTTTAGCGAAGACCCCCTCCTGATAAGAAGTAAACAGACTCATTTAAGTCTCCCTTCTCGTCATTTCAGAACGAAAAAATTAAAACAAGTAAAAGAAAAAGAGAAGAGGTAGATAATCTTTCGACTACCTACCTCCAACTCCATGTTGCATCCTAACTCTAGATTCCCTTTGGCGCGAGTAGCACCTCGAGAGCCTTCAGCCATCTCATGCTCAGTGGAGTTTGACGCTCCAACGCCAGCAATACGCACGTCACTCCAGCATATGCTACTATTGAGACTAGCTTTGGCGTCATCTGTCCCCAATCCACTGCTCGCCGTCGATTTGCTTCTGCAATCTGAAGATCGACCTTTCTACGTTCGACCAACATCTTGTCGTGCTTTTCGACTGCTTCGCAGAGATTTTTAACAGATTCACTTCCTCTGCTATACTCTTCGCTATCCACATGCAAAGTGCTCAATGCTGCTACACCTTGTTGAATCTCCTCCTCCAAGAGCTGAGATGTGTCATCAGCCTCGATAACTACAACACACCCCTCGTCCTCTATAGTTGTGAACTCCATGTATTGGAGTAGCTTCCGACTAAATATCATACTCTTCTCCTTTCAGACTGAGGCATACTCTATGCCTCTCCTAGTTAGAGAAGGTATTTTATGCGGACTAGAATCTAAGCTCGAGCAAATGGAACAACCACTTGAGTTTGCTTCTTATAAACGTCAAGATAACACTGGTTCTTAGCCGCATGATAAGTAAACTCAAAGTAAAGACCATCGCCGTCACGAGGGACACCAAAGAGACCCTTGAAGTTTTCGATAGCCTTGCATTTCCAAGTAGTGTAAACTTCATTAGGCTTAATCCGACCGAATTGAGCAACTAGATCTTCTTGCTCATTCCACCACTTTGCAATAGAATTAGTAGCAAGAACATCAAACATTTTGTCAGTCATTTCGCCATACAAATCAGCCATGGAAATATCAACTCCTTATTTTAGTTTACTTTTACCTTTACGACTACCTCGACCAGACTTGGCTTTGTCGATTCGCGATTGAGTTCCCTCGATAAGCTTGTTAGCAGTATCAGTCAACTCGTCGGAAACTTCAGCAGCTGCTCCAATAGCATCGCCTTTACGCATTTTGTTAATAGCTCGTCCATAGCGTTTTATATCGCTAACCGCGTCTTTTGCGTTTCTAGCAGCAGTAATCCATGTACGAGGATCATTCTCATCTACATCGTCCATAACTCGCCTACGAACTGCAGAACGAGCTTTGTCTTTTGCGGTGGATACGGCTTTCTTGGCTTGTTTACCAGCAGCGCCCTTTGCTGCTTCATAAATTCGTCGAGAGCTTTCGCTAACAGTTTTAGGCTTAGAAGTGCTACTCTTTGTTTTCTGACTTTGGGCATACTGTCTAGCGGCATCATAAATCTTACTACTAGACTCAGAAGGACCAGAACTCTTCGACTTGCTAGAAGTATCATATGTCGAGTTTTTGCCAGAATCTCCACTGGAATTTTTTCCAAATTTGATTCCGGTCCGAGCTTCTAAAGCATTCTTTCCAGCATTTATAGCTGCTTGACCAGCACCAGACTTATAAAGAGTATACCCAGCTACTCCAGCAAGTGCAGCACCAGCAGCAACTTTTCCAGCAGTCCTAAGAGCTTGTTGCTTCTTAGTAAGTCCTTTCTTAGTTGCTCCCTTTTCATTACCTTGCTTATAACGTCTATTTTCCATAAGATAGTATGG
>Ga0247610_10001563_pt1 | contig 28268 bp, 23 predicted proteins | sample 174DNAGHGhighgp2_FD_193483 | JGI IMG/M metagenome (GOLD analysis project Ga0247610, IMG submission 193483) | Sheep rumen microbial communities from Palmerston North, Manawatu-Wanganui, New Zealand - 1742 DNA GHGhigh gp2 | ecosystem: Host-associated > Mammals > Digestive system > Stomach > Rumen...
TTCCGCCTTTTCTTTCTCTGCCTGTTCAGCAGCCTCAGCAGCGGCTACTGCATCAGCAATCGATTGATCAACGGTTTGTCCAAGATCCGACAAGCCCGATTGAATATTAGTGAAAGAGAGGTCTTTCAAATAGTTTTCGACAACAGAAATCCGGGTTGCCAAACTGGCGACATCAATGGCGTTGGCCGTTGTCGTCAGCTGGTCTGCCAATGCCTGTGAAGCGATATAGTCCTCTTTCGTGGTGATGCTGGCAATGATAGCAGACTGACTTGCAATCTGTGATAACAAATCTGCAATCTGCGTCTTTACAGCTATATTGTCCGATTCTATTGAGTTTAGTTCCGCTATCACCTTTGCCAATTCATTGTTCTGCTGAGACAACTGTTCACTCAAGGAAGCCAATTGTGTCAGGAACTCATTCTTCTGTGACTCTGAGAGATATGTATCATTTGTGAGCTTCGCATTGATAGCAGAGATCGCTTCCTCAATAGCAGAAGCCGTAGTCTTCATGTCAACAATGGCTGCCGACAAGGCTGCAATCGTTGTTTCATTGGCGGTCACTTCTGCCTGTTTTTTCTCAGTATAACTCTGCAACTCAGAATAGGAGGCTGCCAATGCAGTACGGTCGGCATCTGTCACCTCCGGGCCTGGATCAGGATTCAGCGAGGAGATGTCAACGACACTAAACGACATATTGGAATCCGTCACGTCGATCTTCACCGCAAATTTATCGGCATCGTCGCACAACAACCAGTCGGAGGCCGTACTTTGTTTGCTATAACCTTTTATATAATAGGTACCTACAGACAAGTCGCCTCCAAATGCGGAGTTTCCTGTACCAAAGGTCCAGCCTGTACCGTTTTTGAATTCGGCAGTTCTCATTTTTAAGACATTGCCTATCAGTTGCCCATTTAAATTATGTATACCATAGCCGCAATCAATCGTATAGAAATTGGCAAGGGCACTCTTGAATGTTATCGCCATGGAGAAAGGCGCCCTACCCCATGAATCCCTAACGGCAGAATACTCTGTTTTCGCGGGCATGATCAAAGCACCGTTCTTGTCGGTATTAAAACCGTCGACCTTTATTGCCGTGACAGCTACCTTGACCGTTTCAGAGAAGGAATCGTTGGTGATATAAACGACCGCCTCCTGACTATAATTGTAGCCGCCTTGTTTGGTTGTCAGATTGTCGAGCGTGAAATAGCCGTCGAGATTGCCTCCCCATCCCCAGTTGACGGCATATTTACCGTCGCTGTCGCAGCCATGAAGGATGAAAGCATGACCAGCATTCTTAGCCGTCAGGCCCTGATAGATCACAGGATGCCCCACCGACACCTCTTTGTAGATCATATCATCCCATTCTGTATCGGAATAGGCACTGCGGGAAATGTGACGGACGCCTTTGCTATAGCCGAAATATCGTTTGAAGGCTTCAGGTACGGAAGATATCGATGCCGTACTGCCGCCATTCTCGGCCAGTCGGTAATTCATCTTTACGGCTGCGCCGCAGTATAGCATCAGATCGGCAACCGCATCCTTCTGCGTTTGCGATTCAGAGCCGTTATAACTATCCACCATATTCGCCCAATCCAAAGACGAGCCCATAGGGATGGTAGGGACGTACAGATCTACGACAGTGCCACTGGAAGTCCTATAGGAAGTCAGGTTCTTATAGCCTGCTATCTCTGATTGAGTGACATCGACATAATGCTGATGGTAGAGCACCTGCGCCATCGCGGTTGCCACACAGCCTGTGACGGTATGTACGCCATCTTTCCTATCCTTGTAATAACCCAATGGTGTCTTTCCGTTATAGGGATCTGTCTGATTCCATTTCACCGTCATAAATTCCGGTACCTTAAGATGGCTGGCACGCCTGGTCTGTACTGGGGCGCCATTCCGTATGTCCTCTATCTGCTCGGCATAGTGATTGAGCAGGTCGGCCAGGGCCGGTGGGAGATTGTCGATATCGAAGGAACCATGTTCAGCATAGCCAAGTACGGGAACCGTGCGATCATCGCCGCTGATGATGACAAAGCCTTCATTCTGCCCGGCATTAAACGCATAATAGTCCTGAAGCGCACCTTGTGCACGACGACGCGACTGGGGTGTATCGGCTGCTATGAGCGCACGTGAGATGCCCTTTTTATGAAAGAACGTCTGGGCCTGGCGCAGGGCTTGTTCACGCGAAATCTGACCTGCCCAACCAGAAATAGCCAGGCAAACCAATGAAAGGATAAAGAATAGTCTTTTCATAAGCTATAGCGGTTTAATTACCAAAAAACATGCGACAAAGATACGAAGATTATCTGTAAGTACCAAGAAAAAGAATAAAAAATATATCAGCAAAAAAGAGAAAGGATCCAGCAATCACTGCTGAATCCTCCCCTAATCAACTGTTATCTAACTAACATCAACGACGGTGAGCACATATAGAGGCTCCCATTAATCATTATTTATTTTTGTATTGCGTTGGTTCTTTTCGATTGCAAAGATAGCCACAAATAATCAAACCGTCTCCAATATGCTGTATTATGTTTTATCCCGTTTGTATTGCCGATACATTTGGGACAAGAATAGATACATGTGGGAGGTTAAAAGTTAAAAAAAACTATTAATCCGAAAAATAAAACGAGCGAAAATAGCAAGGAGTCACAATTTTTATTACCTTTGTAAAGTAAACCCTTCACAGCATGAAATTTCAGCATTTCATCATGATGGTGGTCATGGTCCTGGCATCATTCCGTCCATGTTCCGCGACAGACATTTTTTTCCAGACAATCGATACAAAAGACGGTCTGGCAGACAATTTCGTGAGGGATATCATGCGCGATACCTATGGTTATATATGGATATCGACCATCAATGGTCTCAGTCGCTATGACGGTTACCGCCTGACGAACTACATGCCAATACTGTTTGGAGGCAGCGCCTCTTGGATCAAGGCAGAACCAACATATCCGAGGTGGCAGACATGGTGGGACTTTCTGCCAAGCAGTTCGCCCATTATTTCAAACTGATGTATGATGACACCCCGTCGGAATATCTGAAGAAACGAAAATAATAACTTATATAAATATGTATACAGGCATGAGACTCAAGAAAACCAAAATCTGTATCATGGTCATCGCCATGACATCAACGACAAGTGCACTGGCACAGACCAGTCATTCACGCCTTTTAGGCCACGAATCACAAATTGAGGCCATTATCAAGGACATGACCCTTGAAGAGAAAATCGCTATGCTCCACGGCAAGAACATGTTCTCCTCCGAAGGCATCCCGCGCCTGGGTATTGCCGATATGGAATATGCCGACGGCCCCTTTGGCATCCGTGAGGAGATGGAACCTCACTCCTGGAATTCTGCGCACCTGACGACAGACTCTGCAACGTTCTTTCCTACAGGTTCTGCGCTGGCTGCTACATGGAGCACCGAATGGGCTTATGCTTACGGACGAGGCATGAGCCATGAAGCCCGACTGCGTGGCAAGGACATGATACTCGGACCAGCCATCAATATCCAGCGCATTCCCACTGGCGGACGAACCTACGAATACCTCAGCGAAGACCCGCTGCTTAGCGGTATGCTGGCAGTAGCCTATACCAGCGGTTCACAGGACAATGGTACGGCCGTATGCCTGAAACACTATGCCCTCAACAACCAGGAAGACTATCGTGGCTTCGTGGATGTGCGTATCTCCGACCGGGCCATGCACGAAATCTACCTCCGACCGTTCGAGATGGCTGTCCGTGAGGCCGATGCGTGGGGCGTCATGGCAGCCTATAACAAGGTAAATGGTCGTTGGTGCTCGGAGAACAAGCATCTGCAGACCACCATCCTTCGCGAGCAATGGGGCTTCCCGGGTATGGTGATCAGCGACTGGGGCGGTGTCCACTCCACCGTCGATGCCGTCACATCGGGCATGAATGTGGAGATGCCTGGCAGCCGGTTCATGGGTCAGGCGCTGCTCGACTCTGTTAAGGCAGGCAAAGTGAGTGAGGATGTTATCAACCAGCGTGTGAAGGAGATTCTTCGTGTCCGTCTGACCGTGAAACCCATCAGTAAGGCAGAGGCGAACAGCAAGCCCGTGGGCAATGCGGAAGAGATGAAAACGGCCTTGGAGGTAGCACGACGGAGCATCGTCCTGCTGAAAAACGAAAAGCTACTCCCGATAGATACCAGGTATATACGCACCATTGCCGTGATTGGTGAGAATGCCATTACGAAGATGGCTTTGGGCGGTGTGGGAGCAGGTGTAAAGACCCGCCGCGAAATCACGCCTTACGAAGGTCTGAAACAGATACTGGGCAATAAAGTAAGACTCTCCTACGCAAAAGGTTACAAGGCCTTCGACAGCAACAGTCGCTTCAAGCGTCAGGACCCCATACAGGCAGCCGACCCGCAACTGTTGGATGAAGCCGTGAAGGTGGCCAAGGCTGCCGACCTCGTCTTATTCTTTGCCGGCAACAACCGCGAAGTGGAGACCGAAGGCTCCGACCGTAAATCGATCACCCTGCCCTCCGGACAAGATGAAGTCGCCGAAGCCTTAGCTAAGGCCAATCCGAGACTGATTACCGTGATTGTCTCTGGCGGTCCCGTTGATGTATCCACGGTCAGCCAGGTGTCGGGGGCATTGATAGCCTCATGGTTTAACGGCTCTATGGGCGGACAGGCTCTGGCAGAAGTGCTCACAGGTGAAGTCTCACCGTCGGGGAAACTGCCGATGACCTGGCCAAAGAAACTGGAGGATGTGCCAGCCTATGCCACAGGCACCTATCCCCAGAACGTAGAGAACAATAACCAGGGCGACATCTTCGTCGACCTCACCCGTAACCGCAGCAATGACCGCAGCCAACAGCTGATCGCCAACTACGCAGAAGAATATCTCGTGGGCTATCGCTGGTACGACCAGAAGAAGGTTGCCGTAGCCTATCCCTTCGGCTTCGGCCTCTCTTACGCCAAGTTCCAGTATAGCGACCTGAAAGTCAGGAAAGTCGGCGAGAGTCTCGAAGTCAGTTTCCTACTTACCAACCGCTCTTCCATCGATGCGGAAGAGGTGGCACAGGTCTACATCTCCCGTCATAAATCCGCTGTCAGCCGTCCCGTCAAAGAGTTAAAGGGTTTTCACCGCGTAGCGCTTAAAGCCGGTGAGACTCAGCGTATTATCATTCCAATACGTCGTTCAGATCTCTGTCATTGGGACGAGGCTGCGCAGGACTGGAGACTGGAGCCAGGCAAGATGACGGTGCTTGTAGGCGGATCGTCAGACCATTTAGTATTGAAGGCAAAAACCAAGTTATAATAAACAAAAACGGATATGAAAGATTTTAATTACTATGCACCCACGGAAGTGGTGTTTGGAGAACAGTCAGAAGAGCAGGTCGCTGCTCTGGTCAGGAAATATGGTGGTACGAAAGTGCTCGTTCATTATGGTGGCAAAAGCGCGGAGAAGTCGGGCTTACTCGATAAGATCTGCAACCTGCTGAAAGCCGATGGCATTGATTTCGTAAAGCTCGGCGGCGTGGTACCCAACCCCCGACTCTCGCTGGCACAGAAAGGCATCGACCTTTGCCGTCAGGAGGGCGTCGACTTCATCCTCGCCGTCGGTGGCGGCAGCGTCATCGATTCGGCAAAGTGCATCGCCTATGGCGTCTGCTACAAGGGTAATGTATGGGACTTCTACCTCGGCAAGGCCGAACCGGCCACCATGCTGCCCGTGGCTTCGGTGCTGACCATCCCTGCTGCCGGTAGTGAGATGAGTGAGGCCAGTGTCATCACGAATGAGGACGGCGATGTAAAGCTGGGGTACAGCAACAACATGTCGCGTCCGAAGTTTGCCATCATGAATCCTCGTCGCACCTTTACCCTTCCCCCGTATCAGACCGCTGCCGGTGTGACCGACATGATGATGCACACGATGGAGCGTTACTTCACGAAAGACGATGACATGGACCTGACCACCGATCTTGCCGAAGCCGTACTGCGCAGGATGAAAACGGCCATCTTCGAGGTATTGAAGAATCCGGAGGACTATCGCAACCGCGCCCAGATCATGTGGGGTGGCAGCGTCGCCCACAACGGACTGACGGGCTGTGGTGTCGCCGACGACTGGGCCACCCACCAGTTGGAGCATGAGCTCAGCGGCATGTTCGATGTCACCCACGGAGCCGGTCTGGCAGCCATCTGGCCAAGTTGGGCTCGCTATACCATGCATGAGAATCTCTCGCGCTTCGTCCGCTTTGCTGTCAATGTCATGGATGTGCCCAACGACTTCACCGACCCTGAGGCAACGGCTCTCAAAGGCATCGAGGCCATGGAACGTTTCTATCACGCCATCGGTATGCCCATCAACATCAAGGAGCTTATCGGTCGTGATATCACCGATGATGAAATCCGCGAAATGACCCGTAAGTGCAGCCGCGACTACACCTCCACCTGCGGTGCCCTCAAAGTGCTCAAGGCTGAGGACATGGAAGCCATCTATATCATGGCAAGGGGATAAACTGTCATCAGTTTTTCCCTTTGTTGATGAGATAGATGCCAAGTGCCGCAAGTCCGCCGGCAAGCGCGTATTTCAGATGGAACTGTTCCCCGAGGCAGAGGCATGATGTGACTGCTCCGACAATGGGAATCAGCGAATTGTAGATGGCGACCTTTCCCACCGGATTGCAGCTGAGCAATTTGTTGTAGAGCGCAAAGCCGATGGCTGAGATCGCTATCAGCAGCATCAGGCAGACGATGCCGAGCATACTGATATGAGGCAGCGTGCCGCCGAAGGCCAGTCCAGGAATGATAAGCAGCAGGCCGCCGATAAAGAGGCTGTAGCCCGTTCCCACAAAGACGTCTATCCGTCGGCTCAGTCCGCGCGTCATCAGGTTGGCGCAGGCCCCGCAGATGGCGTTGAGGATGATCATGCCGTCGCCCAGCCAGGTAAACTGTCCGCTCTCGGCGCCACCAAGGTTCAAGGCCAGGATGCCGCAGAAACCGACGGTACAGCCGAGAATCTTCCGCGAAGTCAGCTTGTCGCTCTTGAAACAGGCACAGGCCAGCAGTACCACAAGGAATGTGCTCAGCGAGTTGAGGATAGCAGCCCGCGAGCCTTCACTATGCGACATGCCGACATAGAAGAAGAAATAATGGAGGGCGGTGTTCATCAGCGCAAAGGCAAGGATGAAACGCCAGTCGGCCATCCGACTGGTCCGGAACGAGCGACCACTGCCACGGGCCACGGACAGTACAATCAGACCGGCAGCAGCAAACCTGATGCCCGCAAAGAGCATCTTGCTACCCGTCATGTCGGCTGTGATTCCAAAAGCGCTGAAGCCTATCTTGATGAGCGGAAATGCCCAGCCCCATGCGATGGCAGCGGTCAGGGCAAAAACGACAACCCAGGCAGGTCTTTGGAATATAGAGCGTCGATATGGTTCCATCAGCGGATAAATCCTAATATTTCTCAAAATACGCTGCAAAGATAGCAATTATTCAGCATTTCTTGCTACTTTTGTGCCCATATTTAAGTGTATTTATGCAAAAGACGAGATTCATACTATTCGTTGTGCTTCTGACGGTACTTTGCCGCGTGAGCGCGCAGGGACTGCCGACAGACGGCAAGTTGACCATACGACCGCTATTGCAACAGCTTGGCGATCAGTTGCTACAGGGAAAGACCGGCAGCATCGTGGCCATCAACCCTGCCAATGGAGAAATACTGTGTCTGGCAACCAACACGCCTAATGGCAGCGACGTGCGTCAGGCCATCGGCAAGCCACAGGCACCGGGCTCCACTTTCAAGACCGCCCAGGCGCTGACGCTCCTATCAGAAGGCGTCATCTCCCCGGAGACTACCGTCGAATGTGTCGACGGTGTCACCGACGGCAACATCAAGGTCCGCTGCCATAAGCACCGTTCGCCATTGGCGTTGAAAGAAGCCCTGGCGCAGTCGTGCAACACATGGTTTCTGATGACCTTTGCCTCGATGATCAACGACGATTTCATGTACGAGACGAAGGAAGAAGCCATCACCACTTGGCGCAGCTACATGCAGAGCATGGGCCTTGGCGGACCGATGCACATTGACATCGAGGGAGAGCAAGGCGGCCTGTTGGCAGGTGCCGACTATCTGAACCGCCGTTATAAAGATGGCTGGGACGGCAAGACCATCTGGTGGGCAGGCATGGGGCAGGGCGATGTGACCTGTACCCCTCTCCAACTGTGCAATCTGGCTGTTACCATCGCCAATCGCGGCTGGTACTATGTGCCGCACATCCATCAGGACACCAAGAACGAACGTTATCTGAAGAAACGTCAGACCAAGGTCAAGCCTGAAGCTTATGCGCCGGTGATAGAGGGCATGCGGATGGCTGTGGAAAAGGGTACTGCCACCAGCATCAAGACCACCTATCCCATCTGCGGCAAGACGGGTACCATAGAGAACCCCGGTGAGGACCATTCCGCCTTTATAGCCTTTGCGCCGATGGAGAATCCGAAGATTGCCATCTGCGTTTACGTAGAGCATGGCGGGTTCGGGGCCGACCTGGCTGCACCCATGGCAGGGCTGATCATAGAGCAATACCTGAAAGGCAAACTCTCAGACGCATCAAAAACAAAGGCCAAGCAGATTAGCAGCAAACAAATACTCAAGAAATGAAAAGAGGCCGACACCTTTCCAACAGGCCGACATTACACCTTCGCTCACGCCTGAGCGGATGGCGGCATATTATTGGAGTTTGCTACAAAAAGGAACTAGCATAACTGCTGAGATTGATAGACTGATATTCTCTCCAGATGGTGAGTTACATGATGAGTTTGAGATGCTTTATGCTTCATTGTTCAAAAAAACTGAACCATACATTCGCGTAATTGAGTTATTGGCTAAGAAAAAGATGGGCATGACTCGGCAAGAGTTGCTTGTGGCAGGAAAATTTGAAGATAATGGAGCATTCTCTGACATTCTGAAAGATCTAGAGTGGTGTGGTTTCATTAGAAGTTATACTATGATGGGGTATCGGACAAAATCGGACGTCTTCCAGCTGATAGACCATTATACATTGTTCTATTACGAATACATAGACGGAGTACGTCAAGGTTCAAACTATTGGAGATCAATGTTGGGAACGCCAAAGTATAATACTTGGTGTGGCTTGGCATTTGAGCGCGCTTGCTTATGGCATGTTGACCAGATTAAGAAGAAACTTGGTATCAGCGGAATACTGACAAATGAATATGCATGGCGTTGTTTGCCAGATGAGAACATCGGTAGACCTGGAGTTCAGATAGACCTGCTTATAGACCGTAGCGATGGAATAATTGATGTGTGCGAAATGAAATACTCAAAGGATTCATATACCATCACTTCCGATTACGCAGATGAGCTTACCCGCAAACGAGATGTATTCCAGTCTGTAACAGGCACTAAGAAAGCCATTCATTCTATTATGGTTACGACTGACGGACTGACGCGAAATGAATACTGGGGAGACATTCAGGCAGAAATACAATTGGACGATTTGTACGAACTGTAGTTTTTCACAAGGCCTTCCAACACTTTTTCCATGGCCTTCCGACAAGTGTCAGGAGGCCTTCCAGCAAAATTTCTGAGGTATTGGCAAAATGGTATTGTTGAAGAAATCTTGGGCATTTTGATTAGGATGAGAATTATTATAAGAATCTATGACTCAGAACATTAACTGTTGCATTTTGGTTTTTTGACTGTTTTTCTTCTAAACCCTAAAAAACTCAAACAACACGCTTGAAATACTCGTTCTGCAGATAATCGGCAATATCGAACTTCAGTTCTCCTTCGGGTGCCTTGTGCTCGCAGATGTCAACGACGGTGAAGTTGGCTAGGTCGGCCATACCTGCGATGACGGCACCGGCGGCAATGCCTATGAGATCGTGGCCACTTTTTTGTTTGACTGTTTCCGCTGACGGCGCAGCGGGTCAAACAAAAAAGAACCGTCCCCGAGTGTTTGCCAAGTGTTTGATTAGGCCTCGGCGACTGTCTCGAAATAAGTTTCGAGTTCTGTACGGGCGCTGCCCTCGCTGTTGGGCAGGTCGCGGATAATCTGGCCTTTCTCCAACAAGGCGATACGCGTAGAGATATCGATGGTATGAGCCAGGTTATGGCTGGAGATGAGAATCGTAGCCCCCGTCTCGCGGTTGTAATCCGTGAGGACATGCTTCAGGATGTTTTGCGATGAAGGGTCGAGGAAGTTGAAAGGCTCATCGAGGATGACCAGTTGCGGACGCATAAAGAGGGCCGACATGATGCCCACCTTCTGCTTGTTACCAGCAGAGAGGTTACGGATGAGTTTCTTATTGCCGAAGATCTCACCACCCGCCAGACGCTCGAAGGCTTTCAGACGTTCTTCGATCTCACTCTGAGGAATCCCCTTGATCTTTCCTAAAAAGGCGAAGAACTCCTCTGGGGTGAGGAAGTCTACGAGGAAGGTGTCGTCGATATAGGCACCCGTCCAGTCTTTCCATTCTTCCGACTCTGCGGGATTGATGGCTTCTGTCTCTTCGCTTCTGCTGAAACGGGAATTAGAAGGACGGGTGATGGTCACCTGTCCCTCGTCGGGCTTCAACAGGTCAAGAATCATACGGAACAGCGTGGTCTTACCTGCGCCGTTATTACCTACGAGGCCAAGGATATCCCCGTCATTAATGACGAACGAGGGGATATCGCTGGCTATGGTCTGCCCGAAGGCCTTCTTGATATTAGTGATCGTAATCATAACTATTCACTTTTCACTATTCACTATCACACAATGCCTTTGCCGTGGCAGTTCTTGAACTTCTTGCCAGAGCCGCAGGGGCATGGATCGTTACGCCCAGGGAGCTTATCCTTGATGATCGGTGTGCGGGGCTGCTGGGCACGGGTGTCGTGCTGGGCTGCGGCCTGCTGATTCTTGTCGACAAGCTGCTCCTCTCCAATCTCCTGCTTCGACTCGGTGTACTGCTGGCGCTGGGTATGCTGCTCTGGGGCTGCCTCCTGTACCTGCTGTACCTCTGGAATCTGAGCACGGGTGAGAATAGAGGTGATGCGGTTGTACATCTCGTTGATCATGGCATCCCATACCTTTGCACTCTCGAGTTTGAAGATCAACAACGGATCTTTCTGCTCGTAAGAGGCATTCTGTACAGAGTGCTTCAACTCGTCGAGCTGACGGAGGTTCTCCTTCCAGGAGTCGTCAATGATATGGAGCAGGATGGCCTTCTCGAATTCCTTAACCACCGACTTCGATTCTGTCTCGTAGGCCTCTTTGAGGTTACAGGGGATGTTGAACATACGACGGCCATCGGTGATGGGTACCATGATACGCTCATACATGTGGCCCTGATTCTCATAGACCTGTTGGATGATGGGCTGTGCAACGGTCTGGATACGCTCTGTGCGACGGTTGAAGTTGCCGATGGCAGCCTGGAAGGCATTCTCGGTGAGCACCTCACGCGGCTGGTTGATGAACTCGTCGCTGGTGAAGGGCACCTCCATTGAGAGGATGTGCAGGAACTCTTCCTTGCAGCCGTTGTAGTCGTTGTTCTCGATGATGTTGACCACACGGTCCCAGATGATGTTGGCGATATCCATGCCGATACGTTCTCCCATCAGGGCGTGGCGACGCTTCTCGTAGATCACGGTACGCTGCTTGTTCATCACGTCGTCGTACTCGATCAGACGCTTACGGATACCGAAGTTGTTCTCCTCGACCTTCTTCTGGGCGCGCTCGATGCTCTTCGAGATCATTGGACTTTCAATCATCTCACCATCCTTAAAGCCTAAGCGGTCCATGACGGAGGCGATACGCTCAGAGGCGAAGAGACGCATCAGCTTGTCTTCGAGCGAGACATAGAAGACGGAACTTCCCGGGTCTCCCTGACGGCCTGCACGACCACGCAACTGACGGTCTACACGGCGGCTCTCGTGACGCTCAGTACCAATGATGGCGAGACCACCCGCAGCCTTTACCTCAGGTGAGAGCTTGATATCGGTACCACGACCAGCCATGTTGGTGGCGATGGTAACGGCTCCCTTGCCATTGGTGCTCTGACCAGCGAGAGCCACGATGTCGGCCTCCTTCTGGTGGAGCTTGGCGTTCAGCACCTGGTGGGGGATACCCTCGCGCTTGCCGGTCTCAGGATTCACATACATATCGAGCATACGGCTGAGCAACTCTGAGATTTCCACCGAGGTGGTACCAATCAGCGTTGGACGGCCTTCATTACGCATCTTCACGATCTCCTCGATGACAGCCTTGTATTTCTCACGGGCGGTCTTGTAGACACGGTCATCCTGGTCGTTACGGATCACAGGACGGTTGGTGGGAATCTCGACCACATCGAGCTTGTAGATGTCCCAGAACTCACCAGCCTCGGTGATGGCCGTACCGGTCATACCTGCGAGCTTGTGGTACATACGGAAATAGTTCTGCAGGGTGATGGTGGCGAAGGTCTGCGTGGCAGCCTCGACCTTTACGTGCTCCTTAGCCTCGACAGCCTGGTGGAGTCCGTCGCTCCAACGACGACCTTCCATGATACGGCCCGTCTGCTCGTCGACGATCTTCACTTCACCGTCGATGACCACATACTCATCGTCTTTGTTGAACATACAGTAAGCCTTCAACAACTGCTGGAGGGTATGTACGCGCTCGCTCTGAACGGCGTAGTGCGACATCAGGGCGTCCTTCTTGTCGACGCGTTCCTGATCGCTCAGGCCTGTCTCGGCCTCGAGGGCAGAGAGCTCGGAGGTGATGTCAGGCAACACGAAGAGCTCGGCATCGTTGACCTGCTTGGCCAGCCAGCCAGTACCCTTATCTGTCAGGTCGCAGGAGTTCAGCTTCTCATCGACCACGAAATAGAGCGGTTCTACGCACTCGGGCATACGACGGTTGTTGTTCTCCATATAGATCTCCTCCGTCTTCAGCATACCGGCCTTGATACCTTCCTCAGAGAGGTATTTGATCAGGGGTTTGTTCTTCGGCATGGCCTTATGGGAACGGTAGAGTGAGAGGAAACCCTGATCGAGTTTCTCCTGACCTTCCTTCTTGTTACCGGCCTCCATCAGTTCGTTACCGGCAGCAATCAGCGTCTTGGCATCGGCGAGATACTGCGTGGCCAACTGTTTCTGCACGCCCACGAGACGCTCTACCAATGGCTGGTATTCCTCGAACATCTGGTCGTCACCCTTGGGGATAGGACCAGAGATAATCAACGGGGTACGGGCATCGTCGATCAACACGGAGTCGACCTCGTCGACGATGGCGTAGTTATGCGAACGCTGCACCAGGTCGGCAGGCGAGATGGCCATGTTGTCACGCAGATAGTCGAAACCGAACTCGTTGTTGGTACCGAAGGTGATATCTGCCTGATAGGCCTTGCGACGGTCCTCGGAGTTAGGCTGGTGCTTGTCGATACAGTCGACACTCAGGCCATGGAACATATAGAGCGGACCCATCCACTCGGAGTCACGCTTGGCCAGATAGTCGTTCACCGTGACGACGTGTACACCATTGCCTGTGAGGGCATTGAGGAACACGGGGAGGGTAGCCACAAGGGTCTTACCTTCACCAGTAGCCATCTCGGCAATCTTTCCCTGATGGAGCACGAAACCACCAAACAACTGCACGTCGTAATGGATCATCTCCCATTTCAGGTCGTTACCACCTGCTGTCCAGTGGTTATGATAGATGGCTTTGTCGCCATCGATGGTGATGAAGTCCTTACGGGGATCGGCAGCCAGCTCACGGTCGAAGTCGGTAGCCGTGACGATGGTCTCCTCGTTCTCTGCGAAGCGACGGGCAGTCTCCTTGACGATGGCAAACACTTCGTACATCACTTCGTCGAGAGCCTTCTCGTAGATGTCCAGCACTTCCTTCTCTATCTTGTCAATCTGTGCGAAGATGTCTGCACGCTCATCGATAGGGGTGTTCTCGATGGTGGCCTTCAGTTCGGCAATTTTGTTTTTCTGCTCTGTGGCAGACGTCTGTACCTGTTGCTGCAACTCCTTCGTACGCTGACGGAGCTCGTCATTGCTCATGGCTTCAACCTTTGACGATAGGGCCTTTGCCTTCTCCACGAGCGGCTGAATCAGTTTCATGTCGCGTGATGACTTGTCGCCAAACAATGACTTTAAGATCTTGTTGAAATTCATATTAATATTTTACAATTTTACTATTTACTATTTGACAAATGTTGAAAACGGGTGCAAAATTACGAAAAAAATTCGTAACCACCAAAGAAAAAGCCAGAACAATAGTTCTGTGTGTCAAAACAATGGTTCTGACGAGCAGGCGTTGGGAGCCCTGATACGGATGGTTTTGGCAATGGTAGGCGCGATGCGGTCGATGGTGACAGGCGTCTTCACGCGTTCTGCCTTTGTGCCCGCTCCATATAGGATGATGGGGAATTGCACGAATGAGGCTCTTGAAAGATAGTCTTCCTTAGTATCCTCGTTCTGCAGTTGCCAGCCTGGCGATACCTCGATCAAGATATCACCATTGCGCTCGGGGTTGAAGCCGTTGCGGATCTTGCTGATCTGCAGATTGTTGCCGCTGAGCAGTTGCAGGGATGTGTAGACATTGCGCACACCCGACATCTGGGAAATAAACTCCTGGGCGCGCTGGGTGGCATCGGTCAGACTGATGCGCTTGGATTCCAGTAGCTTATGATTCAGGTAGATCTCGTTGCTGAAACAGGTCTCGACATAGTGCCCCTGTCCCCAAATCGCACCGAAGTACATGTTCAGCAGATTAGCCGTGCGGTTGATGTAGAAGATGCCCGAGGGTATGCGGTATTTCTCGTAGTTGGCACTCTCCACGTCGCTGTAGCCCGTGCTGGTGAGCACGAACATGACATGCTGGGCACCCAGTCGCTGTTGAAGGGTCGTGATGAGGCGCGACAGTTCGCGGTCGATACGTACATAGGTGTCCTGCAGCTCCATCTGACATTCTGACACGGGCTTATGGTCATAGGTGCCTGCATAATAGGTCAGACAGAGCATATCCGTGACTCGGTCATAGCCCAGACCGTTCTGGCTGACACATTGTGTGGCGAGGTCTGTGACATCTGAATTGACCAGTCCGCTGGCTTTGTATTCTATGAATTTTCTTTCGTCTTTGAAAGCATGCTTGAAGGGCTTCTGGTCACCAATATGCTGGTAATAGTTGAAGGTGCCGACAAGCGGGAAGACGGGCTCCCAAGTCTGCGTCTTGATTTTCTCCTTTGGAGATTGTAACTCGTTGATATACAATATCCATGACGGTAGTGATTTCAAGTAATACTCCGAGGTGTTCCACTGCCCGCTGAAGTCATCAATCCAGAAGGCACCGTCGGCTGCGTGGCCTGCAGAAAGTATGGCCTCGTCCTTGTGTGGTGCAATGGCGAAAATTTTTGCCTGTCCTTCGGTGGCAACTTTCAGTTCGTCGCAGATCGACGATACCTGCATCTGAACGGGCGAATCCTGTCCGGGCTTGCGCTTGTCTTCTGTGCAGAGCACGGAGCGCAGGGTCTCCTTGTCGAGCCATTTCTCACCGACGATACTATGATAATAGGGTGAGACACCCGTAAAGACTGACGAGATGGCAGAGGCGCGGTCGATGGTGGTGAAGGGGTAGGAAGCGTTGTCGTAGACCAGTCCTTCATTCAATAGCCGCTTGAATCCGCCCTTGCCATAAAGGGGCGTGAACGCCTCTAAATAGTCGCTGCGCAACTGGTCAATCGTGATGTTGACCACCAGTCGTGGCGCATATTTGATGGTATCTTGTGCATTGGCAATCTCCGTATTGAATCCCAATACGGCGAGCAATGTGATGTATAGGTATCTGTTCTTATGCATTTTTATAATGACTCCAATATCTGATCAGCAAACATAATGCCAGAATAATCATTCCCTCGGCATAGACCTGGAAGATTCGTCCGATGATGAACAATATAATCATGACAAGCAGAATGGTCCACCAGCGCGTGTTCTTGCGCTTCAGGATGGCAGGAATGAACAGCAGGGGTAGGGGATTCAGCAGCAGGATCTGGAGATTGGTGCTGGTGGTGGGATGCTCGGAGAAGAGCATCGCAAAGAGCACGCAGCCAGCCAGGCCTTGCACCAGCATCAGCAGGGCATCCCAGTATTTATAGGTCTTATGCCTGCGCCATTCCATTACCAGCACGCAGAGAGAGACGGCCAGCAATATCAGGAATGTCACCATCGGTGAGAGGGGGAAATCGTCCTCGATGACCTGTACACCTGGCGGTACCAGCATGTCACGCTCAGCTATCAGCGGGCGGTATTCGCCATCCTTATAGATCTGTGCATGGTCGAAGTCATACATCAGGTTGTGGGGCAGGAACTCCTGCTGTTCGCGGTTGGTGGGCTGGTCTGCCTTCACACCTAAGAGGATGTCATTGCCAAACTTCGCCCAGGGGTGGTTTCTGACACATTCGTGCACCATCTCACGATAGGTGGGGAAGAAAGCCTCCCGCTCCTGGTATTCTATCTTTCCGCTGATGCTTTTCAGGATGATGTCACGCGGACGGGTAGAGCAGTTGTCGTAGAAGAAATTGTAGCGGTAGATTCGGTTGTCGGGCTGCAGGTTGTCGTTGAGGGCCTGGATGACAGCCTTCTTCTCTTCCGATGTCAGGTTCAGCTTCTGCTCCGTCACGCTGCTGCCCCATTTGCGGTAGTAGTTGCAGAAAAAGGGCAGGGGGGTGGTACCCAGTTCGTAGTCTGTCAGTCCGAACACGAAGCGGGCCACGAAATGCGGGGCCTTGAAATTGAAGAGTCCCCAGTTGAAGACCACATCCTCGCCCGTCCTGAGGTCATGATAGCGGAGTGCCGAATGGCCATAGAGGCTGTAAATCTCCTCATGAGGCGAGCAAGTGAGCAGACTGATGTCAACAGAGTCCAAATCCAAAGTAGGCTCATTTTGAGCCAAAATAGGTGCTATACTACTGAAAATCAGTAGGATAGATGCGATTATGGTCGTCTTAAATGTCATTTCTAAATGTTTCACGATGCAAAAATAACTTATATTTTTCAGTAAAAAGCGAACTTTTCGATTTTTTTTCAATAATTTTGCACGCTGAAATGATTTTCAACAGAATAGTAAGATACAATATGAATAGAATTCTGGTCAGTTTACTGATCGCATCATCTGCGATGACAGCCTTCGCCCAAGGCGCCACGAACTCTCCGTACAGCCAGTTCGGCTTAGGTGAGTTGGCCCAGCAAGGCGGTAGTCAGAACAGAGGAATGGACGGCCTGGGCATTGCCCTTCACAGCGGCAACCTGGTGAATACTGCAAACCCTGCATCCTACGCTTATGTCGACTCCCTGACGATGCTGTTCGACATGGGCCTTTCCGCCTCCCTCACCAATTTCGAGGAGAACGGTGTGAAGAAGAATGCCCGTACAGGTAATTTCGAATATGCCGTCGGTTCATTCCGCCTCATGAAGAACGTGGGAGCTACCTTTGGTATCCTGCCCGTTACGAATGTAGGTTACGACTATTCCAGTTCCCAATATATTGCTGACGCTCATCAGACGATGGCATCGTCGTATACTGGCGATGGTGGTCTGCAGAAGCTTTTTGTCGGTTTCGGAGCCCGTGTGGGTAACCTCTCAGCCGGATTCAATGTCGGTTATCTCTGGGGTGGCTATACCCACAATATCTCCTTGTCGAGCTCTGCTTCTGTCAACACCCTCTCAAAGAAATACCAGACCGACGTTTCCAACTACGTACTCGATTTCGGTCTTCAGTATAGTCTTCCTCTGAGCAAGACAGACCGGGTGACCGTTGGTGCAACCTACGGACTGGGTCATAAGTTGAACGCCGATGCCACCTGCGACATCGTCAACGCCAATTCTACGATCAGTAAGGCCGATACGACCCACTGGGTGGTCAACAACGCCTTAGAGCTGCCTCACACTTTTGGTGTGGGTTTGGCCTATACCCGTCTGAACAACCTGACCATCGGTATCGACGGTACGATGCAGCGCTGGGGCAACCTGAAGTTCCTCAAGGAGACGGACGGAACCTACCAGCTGACTTCTGGCATGCTGAAAGATGCCTATAAGATGACCGTCGGTACGGAGTGGGTGCCGCGCTATAACAGTCGTCGGTTGATTGACCGTGTGAAATACAGAATCGGTGCCAGTTATGCCACTCCATATTATAAGATAGGTAATATAGACGGTCCGAAGCAATACAGCATCAGCGCCGGTTTTGGCATTCCCATCCAGAACCAGATCAATGCGCGTTCCTATCTGAATATCAGTGCCCAGTGGGTCAGACAGTCGGTCGACGGCCTGGTCAAGGAGAATACCTTCCGTATCAATCTGGGTGTTACCTTCAATGAACGCTGGTTCGCAAAGTGGAAGGTGGAATAATGAAGGATGAAAAATGAAAAATGAATAATGAATAAAGCTCTGCCACTGCTGTTAGCTATCAACTTTTCACTATTTACTGCCTGTGAAGAGGCGCAGGAACACACCGCTCCCCCCATCTACGACCGCGATTCCGTCTCGATGATGGTGTCCTATGGTGTCAATACCCTGATCAGCGACTCCGGTATCATCAAATATAAGATCGTGACAGAGCGTTGGGATGTGAACACCGTCAAGCAACCCACGCGCTGGACGTTCGAGAAAGGCGTCTTTTTCGAGCAGTTCGACCAGAATTTCCACGTCGAGGCCTATGTCCAGGCAGATACCGCGTGGTATTATGATCAGCAGAAACTGTGGCATCTGCGCGGTCGCGTGCGTATCAGAAATGTGAACGGACTGATCTACCAGAGTGAGGAACTCTATTGGGACGGTCTCCGACATGAGCTCTATTCGAATGTCTTCTCGAGGGTAACCACCCCCGAACGCACCCTTCAAGGCACGTGTTTCCGCAGCGATGAGCAGATGCGCCACTATACGGTCAGCAACTCCAAGGGTTCCTTCATGGCTGAGGATATGACAGGCGAGAACAAGAATCAGGAGACGGCTCCTGGCGATACCACCCAGCAGCAGTCAGAGCCCGTACTTCGTCCTCAGATACAACAGAAACATGCTAAGACTCAACAGGAGGAGCCTTCGGAATAATCCCCCATCAACATGACGTCACTCATTATAGGATTGCTCATCTCGATGCTCTTTTCCGCCTTTTTCTCAGGCATGGAAATAGCCTTTGTGTCGAGTAACAGGATGTTGGCGGAGATGGATCGTGAGAAGGGCGGCCTTTCGCAACGAGCCATCAGCCTGTTCTATCAGCACCCCAATAATTTTGTCTCGACGATGTTGGTAGGCAACAATATCTCCTTGGTCATCTATGGTATCCTGTTTGCCCAGATCTTCGACCAGACGTTGTTTCGTGCGCTCGACGATGGCATGCGGGTGACGTGCGACACCTTGCTGTCGACGCTGATCGTCCTGTTTACAGGCGAATTCCTGCCAAAGACCATTTTCAAGAGCAATCCCAACATGATGCTCACCATCTTCGCCATCCCCGCCTGGCTGTGCTATGTGATCCTGTATCCCATCAGCCGCATTGCCACGCTGCTGTCCAAAGGCATTCTCCGCATCTTTGGCGTCAGGATGAACAAGAACCAGGGGGATAAGGAGTTCACGAAGGTCGACCTCGACTATCTCGTGCAGTCCAGCATCGACAATGCCAAGGACGACGAGGAGATTGGCGAGGAAGTGAAGATCTTCCAGAACGCCCTCGATTTCTCAGAGACCAAGGTGCGCGACTGTATGGTGCCCCGTACGGAGATCGATTCTGTCGAGGACACCGACACCATCGCCGAGCTGAAGCAGGTGTTCACCGAGAGCGGCCATTCCAAGATTATCGTCTATCACGAGGATGTCGATCATGTGATCGGCTATATCCACTCCTCCGACATGTTCCGTCTGACGGCCTCCGACAATGTGCATATCTCGGAACTCAAGTCACAGATCATCCGTGAGATCAGTTTCGTGCCCGAGACGATGCTTGCCTCCAAGCTCATGAAGCTGCTGATGCAGCAGAAACGGTCGCTGGCCATCGTCGTCGATGAGTTTGGCGGTACCAGCGGTCTGGTGTCGCTCGAGGATATCATGGAGGAGATAACGGGTGAGATTGAAGATGAGCACGACAACAACAGCCATGTCGCCAAGCAGGTGGCCGAGGGCGAGTATGTGCTCTCTGCCCGTCTCGAGATAGAAAAGGTCAACGAAATGTTCGCCCTGGAGTTGCCCGAGAGTGACGAATATATGACAATTGGCGGACTTATTCTGCACGAATATCAGTCCTTCCCGAAGCTCAACGAGGTGATACGCATCAAATCGTATGAGTTCAAAATCTTAAAGAATACGGCTACAAAAATCGAACTGGTACGGCTAAAAGTGCTGGAATAAGCATTTTTAACCAACGAAATTAGTTGTTGCATGCTTTTTTTTGCTGAAAAATTTCGCCATTTCCGACAATTTTAGTAATTTTGCCGACTGAATTGCGCATTGCGCATAAAGCATAAGTTGCATATTAAGAAAACAAAAAATAAAAAATTAAAACAAAATGGCAGCATTAGGAAAAATTAGAAAAAGAGGCGTGACTCTGGTGATTATCGTCGGACTCGGCCTGTTCGCCTTCATTGCTGAAGAAGCTTTCCGTTCTTGTGAAGCAACAAAGAACCAGCAGCGTCAGCAGGTAGGCGAGGTGTTAGGAAACAAAATCAATGTTCAGGACTTCCAGACTCTCGTCGATGAGTATCAGGAAGTGATCAAGATGACTCAGGGTCGTGACAACCTCTCTGAGGAGGAACTCAATCAGGTAAAGGATCAGGTCTGGAACCAGTTCGTCAATGATCAGATCATCGCCAACGAGGCTGAGAAGCTGGGTCTGACTGTTACTGACGAGGAGATGCAGAACATCCTCAAGGAAGGTACCAACCCCATGTTACGTCAGTCACCTTTCGTGAATCAGCAGACGGGGCGTTTCGACGTTACGATGCTCACGAAGTTCTTGGCTGATTACAAGAAGAGCATCAGCACCAACCCGCAGCTCGCAGAGTCTTACGAGCGCATGTACAAGTACTGGCAGTTCATCGAGAAGCAGTTGCGCACACAGACACTGGCCCAGAAGTACCAGGGTCTGATCGCTGGTTCGCTGCTCTCAAACCCCGTTTCTGCTAAGATGGCTTTCGACGGTCAGAATCAGGAGAGCGACATCCTGCTGGCCAGCATTCCTTACAGCTCTATCAACGACAATGATGTGCAGGTGAGCGATGCTGATATCAAGGCAAAGTTCGATTCTGAGAAGGAAATGTTCAAGCAGACGATGGAAACACGCGACTTCAAATATGTCGATTTCCAGGTGGTTGCCTCTGCAGCCGACCGCGATGCGCTGATGAAGACCATGACCGAGGCTTACGAGAAGTTACAGAGCGGTGCTAATCCTGCAGAGGTGGTCCGCAAGGCTCAGTCTCAGTTCCCTTACACAGGCATTGTCGCTACCAAGAACGCTTTCCCACGTGACATCGTCAACCGTATCGACTCAATGTCAGTTGGTGAGACCAGCCGTCCGTTTGAGAGCACTACAGACAACACTCTGAACGTAGTGAAGCTGATTGCCAAGACCCAGGCGCCAGACTCTATCGAGTATCGTCAGATTCAGGTAGGTGGTGCTACACTCGATGCTATCCGCAAGACCGCCGACAGTATCACGACAGCTCTGAAGGCTGGTGCCAATTTCGAGGAGCTTGCCAAGAAGTATGGTCAGGAGGGTAAGTCACAGTGGCTGACCTCTGCCATGTACGAGAATTCTACCAACATGGACGAGGAGTCGAAGAACTATCTGGCCAGCATCAACAACCTCGCTGTAAATGAGGTGAAGAATCTGGAGTTCTCTCAGGGCAACATCGTGATGCAGGTACTGAGCCGTAAGGCTATGGTTGACAAGTACGACGTGGCTGTGATCAAGCATACCATTGATTTCTCTAAGGCTACTTATTCCGACGCTTACAACAAGTTCAGCCAGTATGTCAGCGAGAACAAGACGCTGGCCGATCTCGAGAAGAATGCCGATAAGTTCGGTTTCAAGGTACTCGAGCGCAAGGATATGTTCAACTCAGAGCACAATGTGGTAGGCCTGCGTGCTACCCGTGAGGCTATGAAGTGGCTCTTCGACGCCAAGGAGGGTGAGGTGAGCCCGCTCTACGAGTGTGGTAACAACGACCACCTGCTCGTTCTGGCGCTGACCAAGGTTCATCCGATTGGCTACCGCGACCTCGAGAGCGTGAAGGATATGCTGAAGACTGAGGTGCTCAACGACAAGAAGTTCGAGCTGATCAAGACGAAGTATGCCAATGTGAAGAGCCTGGCCGATGCCCAGAAGGCTGGTGCTAAGGTCGACTCTGTAAACCAGGTAACCTTCGGTGCACCTGTCTTCGTACAGTCTACAGGTGCCAGCGAGCCTGCTCTGTCAGGTGCTGTGGCTGGTGTGAAGCAGGGTTCTTTCAGTCCTGCACTCGTAAAGGGTAATGGTGGTGCATACCTCTTCCAGGTTACCCGCAAGGCCGCCCGCGAGGGTGCTAAGTTTGATGCGAAGGCTGTCGAGGCTCGTCTGCAGCAGCAGGCCACTCAGGCTGCCAGCCGCTTCATGTCAGAGCTCTATCAGAAGGCTAATGTGGTCGACAACCGCTACCTGTTCTTCTAAGCATTTATTTTAGAAATTGTATAAATTAGAAACAAATCCTGCAAAACATTTGCAGGATTTGTTTTTTTTTCGTATATTTGCAAACGATACACATTATATATTTAATAATAACTAAACAAAAACAAATTCGATTATGAAGAAAAAGTTCATCTGCGCCGTTTGTGGATATATCTATGAAGGCGATGCTGCTCCCGAGAAGTGCCCCATCTGTAAGGCCCCTGCCTCAAAGTTCTCTGAGCTCAAAGACGAGGGTGAGACCACCTATGCCACTGTTCACCGCATTGGCGACGGCAAGCCCGAGGGTGTGTCACAGGAGATGATTGATGACCTGCGCAATCACTTCAACGGTGAGTGTGGCGAGGTCGGTATGTATCTGGCTATGGCTCGTCAGGCCGATCGTGAGGGCTATCCCGAGATCGCCGAGGCCTTCAAGCGCTATGCCTTCGAGGAGGCCGATCACGCCTCTCGTTTCGCTGAGCTGCTGGGTGAGTGCGTATGGGACACCAAGACCAATCTCGAGAAGCGCGCCGCTGCTGAGGCTGGTGCCTGCGAGGATAAGTTCCGTATTGCCAAGAATGCCAAGGCCGCTGGTTTCGATGCTATCCACGACACCGTTCATGAGATGGCCAAGGACGAGGCCCGTCATGGTGCCGGCTTTGCAGGCCTGCTCAAGCGCTATTTCAAGTGAATAGTGAATAGTTAATAGTGAATAGTTACAATAAATCACAGGAAAATCCGTTTTATCTATTGATGAAGCGGATTTTTTATTTTCTTCTGATCCTTTCCGCCCTGGTGGCTTGCGAAGACGATGACAGTTTCTCATCGTCAGCGGGACTGACGCTGACCTTCCAGTCGGATACGCTCAAGATGGACACCGTGTTCTCACGCAACGCATCGTCCACCTATAGCTTCTGGGTGCATAATCAGAACTCCAAAGGCCTGCGACTGTCGAGTGTCCGACTCGCGAAGGGCAATCAGACGGGCTTCCGTGTGAATGTCGACGGTTCCTATCTCGACAATTCCAACGGCTCGATAGTCAACGATCTGGAAATCCGTCGCAAGGACTCCATCCTCGTGTTTGTAGAGCTTACGCCTGCCGATACGCGACAGCAGGAACCGCGACTGGTAGAGGACGATCTGGTCTTCTCGCTCGAGAGCGGCACCGTGCAGAAGGTGAACTTGCGGGCATGGGCGTGGGATGCAGAGCGATGGGATCATCGCACCTTCCAGCGCGATACGACGATCATCGCCACGCGCCCCGTCATCGTGTATGGCCCGCTGACCGTTGCCGACGGTGTGACGCTCACGCTGAAGAACACCACGATTTATTTCCACGACCAGGCAGGCATCGACGTCTATGGCACACTGGTCACCGATAGCTGTCTGCTGCGTGGCGACCGTCTCGACCGCATGTTCTCCTATCTCCCTTACGACCGTGTGAGCGGCCAGTGGGGAGGCCTCCACTTCTTTGGGGCTTCCACGAGGAATGTCCTGACCGATACTGAGATTCGCAATACCGGCGATTATGCCATCCTCTGTGATTCGGCTGCCTTCAATGCCGACGAGTTGCGTCTGGATCTGCTGCGCTGTATCATCCACAATGGTGAGGGCATGGGCGTCGTCAGCAGCAATGCCAATATCCGGCTGCAGGCCTGTCAGATCTCCAACATGGCCGACGACTGTGTGGCCATCGAGGGCGGACAGGCGCTGATACACCGTTGCACGCTGGCCCAGTTCTATCCCTTTGAAGGTGACCGAGGTGCCGCCTTGCTGTTCACCAACACCATGCCCCTCTATAGCCTGCTGTGCGACAGTTCCATCATCACTGGCTATGACAGCGATGTCGTCATGGGCATCCGGACAGATACAGCTCAGGTGTTCGAATATCAGTTCATGCACGCCCTGTTGCGTACACCGAAGGTGGAAACGGCCGATTCCGTCCGCTTCTCCGACATCATCTGGGAATCCCCGAACGACAGCATTCAGGGCGTCCGCCACTTCCGTCTCATCGACGAGGAAAACTTCATCTACGATTTCCACCTCGACAGTCTCTCCACTGCCAAAGGGCTCGGTTGCTATTAAAACTCTGAGAAGCAGAGCGGCAGCAGCGTCTCGATGCCATCCATCACATAGACATGCTTACGCCCATAGAGCAGGATACGGATAGGCCCCTTGGCGCGCGTCTGCGATTCAAGAATCACCTGTCTGCAGGCCCCGCACGGCCCCGTCGGCTCCTCCGTCAGTTCACCGTCGGTACCACGGGCGGCAATTGCCAGCATCTTCACAGGCTCATCCGGATACTGTGCACCGGCATAGAAGAGGGTGGTGCGCTCGGCGCAGATGCCTGAGGGATAGGCGGCATTCTCCTGATTGCTGCCCGACAGTTCCACGCCATTTTCCAGACGTACGGCGGCACCGACCTTGAAATTTGAATATGGCGAATAGCTGCGGTTGGTAGCTTCGATGGCCAGCTCTATCAGATGACGCTCCTCTGGGGTGAGCTCTTCGGTCTGACAGACCTTGATAAGGGATTTTAGTTCCAGATTTTTCATATATTGCTGATATTTTGTGCAAAGATACAAAAAAAAGTGATTAGTGAATAGTGATTAGTGAATAATTTTATAACTTTGCAGCAAAATTATAGAAAACATGAAGAAAATTCTCTTAATACTATTCACTCTTTCCGCTTCATTCACCACTGCTTTCGCGCAAGCGCGCTGGAATGAGCGCTATCAGCAATATATCGATCAGTATAAGGATATCGCCATCGAGGAGATGCGCCGTTGGAAAATTCCCGCCAGCATCACCCTCGCGCAGGGCATCTTCGAGAGTGGGGCAGGGCAGAGTGAGCTTGCCAGGAAGGGCAACAACCATTTTGGCATCAAGTGTAACGGCTGGGAAGGCCGTAAGGTCTACCACGACGATGATGCCCGCAACGAATGCTTCCGCGCCTATAATTCCGTCTTCGAGTCGTATGAAGACCACTCGCGTTTTCTGGTCAACGGTCAGCGCTACCGCAGCCTGTTTAGTCTGAAAACCACCGATTATAAGGGCTGGGCGCGCGGCCTGAAAGCAGCTGGCTATGCCACCAATCCGCAGTATGCCGACCGTCTCATCGAACTCATCCAGCTCTATAAGCTCTACGAATACGACACCGCCAAGCGGGCCGATCGCTTTATGGTGGAGCATACCAAGGATCACAATGTGGGCGGCGCAGCCCTGCATCCCATCAAGATCTTCAACAAGAACTATTATCTGGTGGCCCGTCGTGGCGATACCTTCAAGAGCATCGGCGAGGAGGTGGGCATCAGCTACCGCAAGCTGGCCAAATACAACGAGCGTTCCAAGAACGACCGTCTCACCGAGGGCGAGGTTATCTGGCTGAAGAAAAAGCAGAAGAAAGCGCCCAAGGACTACAAGGGCCGTCTGCACTATGTCCGTCAGGGCGAATCGATGTACTCCATCGCCCAGTCCTACGGCATCCGTCTGAAGAACCTCTATAAGATGAACCACCTGTCGCCCAACGACGATATCCACATCGGCCAAGGCCTCAAACTCCGCTGATAACTATAAAAAGGGCTGACACCTCTCGATGCCAGCCCTTTTCTTTAGAGTTCTATCGGGCCATAACCCATGCATGACGTGGTGGTAATCGCCGTCAGAAATGCTGTGAGCGCGGCTACTATCACCTTCACCGCCACCTCAACAATCCTCTTCTTCATAGCTTTTGTGCGTTAATGTCTTTATTCATTATTCACTATTCACTATTCATTAGCGAAGCGCAGCGAGCGTTTAGTCTTTGTCAAGATCCGCGCCTCCGTTACCACCAGAACTACCACCGGTATTGATCACCAAGCTCGAAGCCTGTCCAGGCATTGCGAAGCTACCTGAGTACACACCCTCGCTCTCGGTTAGCTCAATCTCCGAGCCGTTGATGGTTGCAGTCGGCGTCTCACCCTCAGCAGGCGTGATGCTGATCTCCACCTCGTCGTCCTCGTTGAGGTTTGATCCAGAAGTCACGGCATTACCGCCCTTCGTCACACTTGCGCTACCACTACCGCTGGTACTAATACTCAGCGCATACCCTTCTGCGGTCTCTGAGCCTGTCGAAGAGCCGCCCTGATTCTGGCCGTTACCGCCCTGCGAGCCATTACCACCGGTCTCTGAGCCCGTCGAAGAGCCGCCTTGCGAACCGCTGTTGCCCTGCGCAGCCGCCTTAGCAGCTGCGATCTCAGCAGCAGCCTTATCCGTCCAGCCCAGCTTGCCGTCCTTGTTCAGCTCCTCTCGGGTATACTCACCCGTAGCCTGTGCCAACAGCTTCAGGCTGTTCACAGCCGGACCCGTCTTGTCGGTCTTACCGATGCTACCAATACTGGCGGTGATGGTCTTGTCGAGGTCTGCATCATACAGCTCCTTGCAACCATTACCAATCACACTGACCTTGAAGATCGCCAGGTTGTCCACCTTCACGGTGTTACCGTTCAGCGTCTGCTCACGCACGCACTTCACGAAGTCTCGCAGGATACCTTCAATAGTACCTTCTGAGAACGGTGTGTTGTGCTCAGCCATATGAACCGCCATGTCATGGATGTTCATGGTCTGCTTGTAACTTACTCGGGGGTAGTACTTTCCGTACGCCTCACTCTGAGTGTTCTTGTTTTGAGAAATGTAAAGTTCAATCATAATTTTTAATTGTTTAAATGGTTAATAATTCAGTTAGTTCTGCCTTTGGATCCGTTAGCGAGTGCAAAGTTACTACATGTCGAAGGCTCGTCATCGAGTTATATCGAGTTTTATCGACTTTTATCGAGTTGTACGCCTCTGAGGCCGCAAAAATTTGGCCATGTCGGAAAAAAGTAGTATATTTGCAGTATAAATCAAACATGTTTAACCCATTAAATTCCTTTTCTTTATGTACTACAAACAAACCAGTCACGCCACCTCATTCAACCGTACCGCACTTGCCCAGCGCTACTTTCCGGATCTCCTGCCACTCTCAGCCTGGGCCAAGTTCCGCAGATGGCTCCTCACCAACCCCCGCCTGAAGGGCCTCCTCGCATGCAAATCCCGCTCCTTCACCCCCGCTCAGGTTGCTCTCATATATAGTGAAATAGGGGAGCCTTGAATAAGAGGCTCTTAATTTCTGATAATCGATTTTCTACGTAGAGATAAGCGCCATTGGAATAAAATCTGGTGGCGCTTATTTCTGTGTCTATTTTTATCCCATACCAGGCATAACGGCATAACAGGCATAACGGCATAACATTAGCATATTGAAAAGTATATAGTATCTATTAAGAATTTATATATATTATAATATATATAAATTTATAATATATATACACCCATTTCCATTTACCCAATGTTATGCCGTTATGCCGTTAGGTCGTTACGTCGAGCAGTATGGCAGTCTAATACTATGAAAAAAACAATCTAGGGTTACTGTCATCGCGACAGCACGATATACATATTCAGAGCACTGTCAGTGTGATGCGCTTGCCAAGACCTGCAAAGATCCTGAAGAGGGTAGTCAACTGCACATCAGCATGACCATTCTCCAACTTCGAGATATAGCTCTTCTTGGTTCCGATTTTGT
>Ga0247610_10001564_pt1 | contig 28235 bp, 26 predicted proteins | sample 174DNAGHGhighgp2_FD_193483 | JGI IMG/M metagenome (GOLD analysis project Ga0247610, IMG submission 193483) | Sheep rumen microbial communities from Palmerston North, Manawatu-Wanganui, New Zealand - 1742 DNA GHGhigh gp2 | ecosystem: Host-associated > Mammals > Digestive system > Stomach > Rumen...
TTCAAATGAAGCAATAATCGTAGATTTAGGTACTGCAACAAAATATATTTATTGCAAAAACAATACTTTTTATGGATGTTCAATTGCACCAGGAGTTGCCATAAGCATGAAGGCACTTGTATCAAACGCAGCCCTATTACCTAGTATTGAATTAAATTCTCCTAAAAAGGTTATATCAACAAATACCATAACATGTATGCAATCTGGTGTAATATTTGGTGCTGCAAGCCAGGTTGATGGAATGATAGATAGAATTAAAGAAGAAATCGGTTCTAATAATATTCCTGTTTATGCAACAGGAGGATTATCTGGAATAATAGTACATTTATGTAAGAATGAAATTACATTAATGGAAAATTTAACAATTTTAGGATTGTTAGAAATTTATAAAAAGAATTTAGCAGCATAGTTTTATGCTGCTTTTTTTAAAAAAGAGGTGAATTATATGCTATATATAATTATTACAATAATCACATTATCTGTTTTATTATTAATTGCTTTAGGATTCTTATTTATATTAAGTAAGCTTGAAAAGTTTCATAAATCAATGTTTGACAAAAGATTTATGCCAGATAAAAGAATTACTTTTTATACAAAAGAAGAATATGACCTAACAGCTAAAAAATATGAAATAAGTGTAGATAATGAAAAAATTATTGGTTATTTATATTCAAAGGATGTTAAGTTTGAAGATAAAATAATTGTATTTTGTCATGGTATGTATTCATCTAAAGAATCATATATGCAAGATATGGCATATATTGCACTTAAAGGTTATTATGTATTTGGATTTGATTATCTAGGTACTAATGAATCATCAGGTACACTTTTAGGCTTTGGTAATAGCTTAAAAAGCTTAGATGCAGTAATTAAATTTATAAAAAATCAAAAAGAATTAGCATCTAAAAAAATATATGTAATTGGTCATTCCTGGGGTGGATATGCTGCAGGAAATATAGTTAAACTACACCCATATATTAAAGGTGTTGTATTGCTTGCTCCACTTACAAATGTTAGAAGCATTGCAGAGGCAACATCACCTAAATCAATCCATAAATTTTTACCTTTATTTATTAGTTATGATAATAGACAAACTGGTGGTTATTCAAAATATGATATATGTGAATCACTAAAGGATTATAAGGGTAAGGTATTAGTAATTCAATCTGAAATAGACCCTGTAATATCTGCAAATATCTCAATTAATAGAATAAAAGAATCTTTACCTAATAATGATAATATAAAATATTTATATCCAAAGGATAGATTACATAATCCTAATTATACAGTTTCTGCAGCGAATTATTATATGGAATTTGTTAAAAAAACTAAAGAGATGAATGAAGAAGAATTAACTGAATATATGAAAACATGCAATTTCCATAAGATGGGTGAATTAGATTCAAAAATTATGGATGAAATTGTAAAGGTATTTGAAGGGTAGGTTTTTTATATGCATTCACAATGTTTAATGTGTAAATATGTATTTGGTAGAAAATGTACTAAGACTAATGAATTTATTAAAGATGAAATATATAATAATCAAATAAAATGTGATAATTTTATATCATTAACTGAAACAGAAATAGAGGATCCTTGTGATTCTTGCTGTAACGAAAATAAAGATTATTATAAGAATAATAATTAATATTAATGACACCAAAATATAAAAAAATTGGTGTCATTTTCTTTTTATCCAAAAAAAGATAATTTTTGTGTTATTTTTATCATTTATATTTAATATAAAAAATGATATACTTTAGTTATGAGAGGCACACGCTATGGAAGTTAAATGCAAGGTATGTAATACAAAATTTAATGAAAAAGAAGGAATTTTACATTTCTGCCCTAATTGTGGATATAAAAGCATTTCTGTAAAAGAAAGAAATGATTATGTAAAATATATTAATTCTAAATTAGAAAAGACACATCAAATTGAAATTACAGATAATTTAGAGGCTAATGCTAAATCTATTGCCGAAGCATTCAATATGCTTTATTCTAATTCATTAGATTTAAGATTAGAAGATGTATTTAATTTAACAAGCATTTGCTTTAAAGAAGTAGATAAGAACAATGAATATATTTATCATGTATTAGCTGATATATATTTACTTTGTTCAACATATATGCCAGCTGATAGATATTATATTTATTGGTTAAATAAATCAGCTGAATGTGGTAATGCCGGAGATAAGCTTACATTAAGATATTTAACTGAAGGCTTAGGCGATATAGAAGAATAGTGTTTGATTAATAATATTAAATAGTTTATAATATTAAAAGTAGGGTTGGAGGAAAGTATGAAACTTATCTCAAGAATAACGCTGATTATGACATCAGCTGCAGGAATAATTTTTATAATTTTAGGCGTTTGCTTTATGGGTATGTCTGGATATATGTCTAGTGTAGTTGCTAAAGCTAGTCAAGTAACAACTGATGTAATTGAATCAGTTGAATCAGTAGTATCTGATGGTAATATTGTAATATCTGAAGCAGAAGCATTACCTAATTTTACTAATGGTGGAGTTACAGGTATGCTATTTGTAGGATTAATTTTATTATTATATGGTATTGGTTCTACAGTTGTTTCAATTATGGCACTTAACAAATTAGAAAAAGCTAAGGTTAAAAAGGATGTAAAAGTATTTGGTATTTTAGCTTCTATTTTCTCATTTGTTGCTCCTGGAGTATTCTTATTAAGATTAACAGATGATGATATTAAAGATAAAGAAGAATTAGAAGATAGAAGAAGATAGAATTCAGTTATGCTGAATTCTTTTTTATGGAGATAAAAATATGTTTTTTAAGAAAAAAGAAGAATTTTTATTGTATACAAATGATCTAACTATTAAAAGAAATTCATTATATTTTAAAAACAAAGAGTATAACTTTAATGATGAAGGTTATTTAAAAATAATGATTAAACCAGGTACATATAAATTTTATTCTTGTAATCAAGAATTAATATATAGCTTAATTAATAGTGATAGATTATATTTCATTTATAGAGAAGATAATGATTGTCACTTTAACATTTTGGTTAAAGACGTTGAAAAGCAAAAGTAACATTTTATAAAAAATTGTGTTTTAATTACATTAAAAATATTATATAATACGTGTGTCAGGATAATAATCCAAAGATTTCGTATAATTACCCTAATATGGAGGGAAAGTCTCTACACATACACCGTTAATGTATGTACTACGAAATGGCACATAAGGTGCTATAAGGCTTTCTTTTCTTTTAAAAGAAAGCTTTTTTACTAATTTTATTTTAAATAGAAAAAAGAGGAGAAGAAAAAATGAAAAAATTAGTAGGTGTTTTGGGCTTAACAGCTCTTTCTTGTGCAGCTGCTTTAACATTAGCAAGTTGTGGTGATTCAAAAGATAAGTTTGGTTTCATTTTCTTACATGATCAAAAATCAACTTATGACAAGAACTTCATTGATGCAGCTAAAGATGTATGTGATGAATTAGGTGTAAAGGCAGTATTAAAAGTAAATGTTGCTGAAGATGAAAGCTGCTATGCTGCAGCAAAGAAATTAGTAAATGCAGGCTGCAAGGGTGTATTTGCTGATTCATTTGGTCATGAGGCTCATATTTTAAGAGCAGCAAAAGAATTCAAAAATGTAGAATTCGCTCATGCTACAGGTACAACAGCTCATACTGAAAAATTAGAAAACTTCCATAATGCATTCGCATCAATTTATGAAGGAAGATATATCGCAGGTGTTGCTGCAGGTATGAAATTACAAGCAATGATTGAAGATAAAACTATTACTGCAGATGCAGCTAAGGTTGGTTATGTAGGTGCATTCCCTTATGCAGAAGTTGTATCTGGATATACTTCATTCTTCTTAGGTGTTAAATCAGTTTGTGAATCTGCAACTATGACAGTAAGATATACTGGTAGCTGGTATGATGAAAATGCTGAAGCTACTACAGCTACTACATTAATTGATGATGATAAGTGCGTTTTAATTTCTCAACATGCTGACTCTCAAGGATGTCCTAGAGTATGTCAAAATAAGAAAGTTCCTAACGTATTCTACAATGGTACTAATACAGCATTAGAGGATTCTTTCTTAACTTCTTCAAGAATTAACTGGAGACCATTCTTCAAATATTTCATTGAAAATACATTAAATGGTACTAAGATGCCAGCTGACTGGACAGGAAACTTAGCTAATGGTGCAGTAGAAGTTTACATTGATGAAGTAAATGAAAAGATTGCTGCTCCTAATACTAAAGAAAAGATGAAAGAAGTTAAACAAGCATTAATCGATGGTAAATTAAATGTATTTGATACAACTACATTTACAGTATCAAAATTCGGTGATGGTGTTAAAGATTTTACTAACCTTAATGCAAAAGTTGATTCAACTGGTAAAGTTACTGAATATATGGCAGATGTTGATTCAGATGAAAAATATGCTGGTGATACTAATGTAATCAAAGGCAATGTATTTGAAGAATCATTATATAGAAGTGCTCCATATTTCGATATTAGAATTGATGGAATCACTGAAAAGTAATTTTGGATATAAATTTCAATAAAATAGTAGGGCGGAATTGAGTATTCCGCCCTTAATGACTTTTAATTTTTTATAAAGGAGTTAACATATGTCTGAATATGCAATTGAATTAAAGAACATAACTAAGACATTCGGTAAGGTTGTTGCTAATAACAATGTTTCACTTAATGTTAAAAAGGGTGAAATATTGTCTTTATTAGGCGAAAATGGTTCAGGTAAAACAACATTAATGAATATGATATCTGGTATATATTTCCCAGATAGTGGTAGTATTGAAATTGATGGTAAGCCTGCATTAATTAGAACACCAAAGGATGCATTTAAATATGGAATAGGAATGATTCATCAACATTTTAAGCTAGTTGATATTTTTACCGCTGCCGAAAATATTATTCTTGGTATGAATATAGGAAGAAGATATAAAGAAAGCGAAGTAAATAGAGAGGTTTCTTATATTGCTGGTAAATATGGATTTGAACTAGATCCAAAGAAAAAAGTATATGAAATGAGTGTATCAGAAAAGCAAACTGTAGAAATCATTAAGGTTTTATATAGAGGTGCAAACATTTTAATACTTGATGAACCAACAGCAGTTTTAACTCCACAAGAAATTGAAAAGCTATTTAAAATTTTACGTGCAATGAGAGATGATGGTAAATCTATTATTATCATTACTCATAAATTAAACGAAGTATTAGAAATATCAGATAGAGTTACTATTTTAAGAAAAGGTAATTATATTGCTACTGTAGATACTGATGATATTACAGAAAAGCAATTAACTGAAATGATGGTTGGTAAGAAGATTGAATTAAAAATAAATCGTGCTATTACTAACTTTGATAGACCTTTACTTGAAATAAGAGATTTAACAGTAAACGCAGATGATGGATCTAAGGCTATAAAAAATGTATCATTCTATATCCGTGGTGGTGAAATGCTTGGTATTGCAGGTATCGCAGGATGTGGACAAAAAGAATTATGTGAAGCTATCGCAGGATTGCGTCATGTAGAATCAGGCTATATCACACATAAAGGTGAAAGTATTATAGGACTAAAGCCAAAGGAAATTATTTCAAAAGGTATTTCAATGTCATTCATTCCTGAAGATAGATTAGGAATGGGACTTGCTCCTTCATTCTCTATAACTGATAATATGATGTTAAAGGATTATGGAGAAGGTAAAGGCATCTTTGTAGATAGAAAGGGTGCTAGAGAAAGAGCAGCAAAATTAATTGAAAGATTAAAAATTGTAACTCCATCTACTGAAACACCAGTAAGAAGATTATCAGGTGGTAATGTTCAAAAGGTATTAGTAGGTAGAGAAATAGAAGCCGGACCTAATGTAATTGTTACAGCATACCCAGTAAGAGGATTAGATATTAATTCAGCTTATGGTATATATGATATTTTAAATGAGCAAAAACAAAAGGGAGTAGGTATATTATTTGTAGGTGAAGACCTAGATGTAATGCTTGCCCTATGTGATAAAATATTAGTATTATGCCATGGTGAGGTAATGGGTGTAGTACATGCTGCAAAAACTACAAAAGAAAAATTAGGTCTAATGATGACAGGTTCTCTAAATCTTTTAAAAGAACAATCAGAAAGAGATTGGGGTAAAGCAAGAGATTCACAACTTTCTGAAGAAGAATGGAAGAAACTTGGAGAAGATGAAAATGAAAACAATGCTTCAGATAATAAATCTGAGGATGAAAATAAATCTTCAAATGAAAATGAGGAGGTGACTAAATAATGGAAAATGTAGAAACAAAACAAAATAAGTCACCATTAGTTCATATTTCAAGAAGAGATAATATATCAAAAAGAAAGCTTGTTGCGATTAAGCTAATAGCAATACTTTTAGCTTTAGTAGTATCATGTATTATTATTGTTTCTGTATATAAAGAAAATCCATTCCTTTTTATAGGATCATTATTTGAAGGAACAGTTGGTTCTATAGATCAACTTTGGGTATTTTTAAAGGATGTAGCAATATTGCTTGCAATTGGACTTGCCCTATTACCTGCATTTAAAATGAAATATTGGAACACAGGTGCTGATGGACAAATATTAATCGCAGCCCTTGTGGCCTATATATGTATATTTTATATGGGTGGTAAGGTACCAGATTTCTTACTAGTAATTATAAGTTTAATTGGTGCTATTTTAGCAGCAGTTATTTGGTCAGTAATTCCTGCTATATTTAAAGCGTTTTGGAATACAAATGAAATATTATTTACATTAATGATGAACTATGTTGCAATCCAATTAGTATCAGCATTTATCAGTGCTGTAGCTAAAAGTGGTAGCCATACATTAAATCCAGTATATTATGGTTCACTTGGAATGATATACCAATATTTAACTCCAATTATTATTGTAATATTACTATTAGTTGCAGTATCTATTTATATTAAACATACTAAACATGGATTTGAATTATCATTAGTTGGTGAATCAATTAATTCAGCTAGATATGTAGGTATTAATGTTAAATTTGTAATAATAAGAACATTAATTGTATCAGGTATTATTTGTGGTTTAATTGGATTTGTATTTACAAATGGATTAAACCATGTAGTTAACGCAAATACTACAAATGGAGATGGCTTTACAGCAATTATTGTTGTTTGGTTATCTGATTTCAATCCATACTTTATGGTATTATCAACATTCTTCATAGTATTTTTAAGAACAGGAACTGATTCATTCTTAACAAATGCTGGTATTACTGATTCATCAGTTGTATCTATTATTTATTCAATAGCAATTTTCTTTATAATTGGATGTACATTCTTCTCAAGATATAAAATAATATTTAGAAGAAATGAAGAAGGAGAAATTGATAATAAATTCTTTAGATTCCTTGCCAAAATAGGTAGTGCAATTGAAAAATTCTTTACGAAGATATCAGATGCAATAATCAATTTATTTACTAAGAAAAAAGCAAAAGCTGATTCTATAGAAAATGTTGAATCAAGTGAAAATAAAATAGAAGAATCAAATAATAACGAAAATAGTTTAAATGTAGAAGAATCAGATAAAATAGATTCTAAAGAAAACGAAAATAAGGAGGTTCAATAATTATGTCAGCAGTTGTAACATGGATTATAGGTGCAATGCCAATTTTTGCAGTCTTCTTATATGGTGCAGTAGGTGAAATTATTACTGAAAAATCAGGACATCTTAATTTAGGTACTCCAGGTATTATGTGCTTTGGTGGTATGGGTGGTATTTTAGGTATCACTACTGCAATTCAAATCTTTGGTAAAAATAATGGATTCTTTATTATATTATTTGCGATAATATTTACAATTATATTTGGTGGCTTACTTGGCCTATTATATAGTTTCTTAACAGTAACATTAAGAGCTAATCAAAATATTACTGGTTTATCAATTACAACATTTGGTGCAGCATTTGCTACATTCATGTGGTCAATAATGGCAAATAAAGATTTTCAAGGTATCCCTGTAGTAGATCATTTAACAATTGTTTCAGAGAAATTCTTTAACAATATGTTTAATGTATCAAGTAGTGCTCCTGATATAGTAAGATTATTATTCAGCTATAGCTTCTTAGTTTATCTAGCAATTATTTTAGCAATAATTGCAGCATTCGTCTTTAAGAAAACTAAGGTTGGCCTAGGCTTAAGAGCAGTAGGTGAAAGCCCTGCAACTGCAGATGCTGCAGGATTAAGCGTATCAAGATATAGATATATCGCAACAATCTGCGGTGCATCACTTGCAGGATTTGGTGGATTAACTTACATTATGGTTTCAATGAATGGTGGATTTGAACAAACAGTTTCTATTGAAACATTTGGTTGGCTTGCAGTAGCACTTGTAATATTCTCTGTTTGGAGACCTACAATTTGTATTGGTGGTTCATTCTTATTCGCATTATTATATCAATTACCTTATGCAGGCTTCATTTCATTAAGTGATGAAGGTGCTGATTTAATTAAGATGTTACCTTATGTTGTAACAATCCTAATTTTAATCATCACATCTATAGTTGGTAAAAAACAGGTTCAACCACCTGCAGCATTAGGTACAAATTATTTTAGAGAAGATAGATAATTTATAAAGACTTAGCATTAACGTGAATTATAATATAAAAGCCACCTGTTACTAGGTGGCTTTTAAATTGATAAAATTTTATAAAAAAGATATAATATTGATTGTAAAATTTATGCGTGAGAGAATTAAAATGAAAAAAATAATAATGATTATGTATATGTGTTTATTTGCCATGTTGCTTTCATCATGTTCAAATGGTGGGGCAACTCATGTTAGTGGAGATTTTCAATATAAAATAAACACAAAGACTGATGAAGTAATGTTAATAGGCTTCAGTGATGAAGGAAAAGAAAAAGAAACAATAGTTTTACCAACATTAATTGATGGTAAAAAAGTAACTACAATAGGACATAAAGTGTGGAATTTATTAAGTTCAGGTGATGGCGCAAGAACTGCTGATTTTAGTGGCGCATCGTATGAAAATATATATATTCATTCATTTATAAAAGAGTCTGATATAAATTCAGGATATGGATTTTATTATACATCGTGTGATAGTTTTAAAGTGTATTTAGGTTGTAATTTTTTACATACAGATTTATTAGTTACTAATGAAAATGCATTCAATAGATGTTATATTCCTGAATTATATAAAAATATAACTAAGAGTAATATTATTCCAAAATATAATTCAGCTAATGTTGTTTATTATTTAAATTATAAAGCAGATATTAAGACTTTTTTTGTGATGATTGTGATGGAACAAAAGTAAATGTAATACCACCTGATCCATATAGAGATGGGTATAAGTTTTTAGGTTGGTATAAAGAAGAAGAATGTATTAATCAATTTGATTTTGAAAATGAAATAATACCAAAAAAAGAATATGATTCAAATAATGAATATATATTTAAAGAAACAAGTCTTTATGCAAAATGGGAGAAATCAAATGATTAAAATAATTAAGAAGTTAAGTTTATTTATATTCTTTTTGAAGTAGATACAATTAGAATTTAAATTGTTGAAAAAGCTTTTATATTTTTCGTTAAATGCTTGGTCTTTTTACGTGTATAATACTTGTTAAAAATGTATAAAAAAAGTATAATAGTATTGTTGAGGTGACGATTTATGGATAAGTATGATGTAATAATAATTGGTGCTGGACCTGGTGGTATTTTTTCAGCATACGAATTATTAAAAGGAAACGATAAATTAAAGATTGCTATGTTTGAAGAAGGCAGTCCGCTTGAAAAAAGAAAATGTCCAATCGATGGAGTTAAGGTTAAAGCATGTGTTCACTGTCCTACATGCGCAATCATGAATGGCTTTGGTGGCGCAGGAGCATTCTCAGATGGTAAATATAATATCACTAATGAATTTGGTGGTACATTATATGAATATATTGGAAAAGAACAAGCAATGGATTTAATGCATTATGTTGATGATATCAATATGAAATATGGTGGAGAAGGAACTAAATTATATTCTACATCAAATACTGATATCAAAAAGTTATGCTTAAAGAATAAGCTTCACCTTTTAGAGGCATCAGTAAGACATTTAGGTACTGATAAGAATTATATTGTATTAGAGAATTTATATAATTTATTAAAGGAAAAGGTAGATTTTTATTTCTACAATCCTGTTAAAACAATTGAAAAATTAGATAATGCCTATAAGGTAATAACTAAAAAGGGAGATTATACATGTGACAAATGTATTATCTCAGTAGGTAGATCAGGTTCTAAGTGGATGGAAAGTGTATGTAAGGATTTAAATATTACTACACATTCAAATAGAGTAGATATTGGTGTTAGAGTAGAATTACCTGCAGTAATATTTGCTCACTTAACTGATGAATTATATGAATCAAAAATTGTATATTGTACTGAAAAATATGGAGACTTAGTAAGAACATTCTGTATGAATCCATATGGTAAGGTTGTAAATGAAAATACAAATGGTATCATTACAGTTAATGGCCATAGCTTTGAAGATCCATCAAAGCATACTGAAAATACAAACTTTGCATTACTAGTATCTAAGAGCTTTACAGAACCATTTAATGATAGTAACGCATATGCTGAATCAATAGCTAAGCTATCTAATATGCTAGGTGGTGGAGTAATGGTTCAAAGATTTGGAGATTTAATTAGAGGAAAAAGAAGTACTCAAGAAAGAATCGATAGAGCATTTATAACTCCAACATTAACTGCAACTCCAGGTGATTTATCATTAGTATTACCAAAAAGAATTTTAGATGGTATTATTGAAATGATTTATGCCCTAGATAAAATAGCTCCTGGTACTGCAAATGATGATACATTATTATATGGTGTAGAAGTAAAATTCTATAATATGCAAGTTGAAATTGATAATAATCTTGAAACATGCCATAAAGGCTTATATGTAATTGGCGATTGTTCTGGTGTTACACATTCATTATCACATGCATCAGCATCTGGTATTTATGTTGCAAGAAAAATATTAGGCAAATAATATGAAAAGATATCAAACAGCTATTACTGTATTACTTATAATAGATATAATGTATATGCTTTTAGTAGGAGTCTTTGGAATATTTGGTTCTATATATTCTATTGATGAATTTCAAAAATATATGAATTCGCCTGATAATGAGCCTGGGAAAACTATAGGTTTATTAATTGCTATAATATTCTTTTTAATTCTTGCAGTTGATTCATTTACATCAATAACTATTAAAATTATAGCTTTAGTAATGTATAATTCTAGAAAAGTTATACCTTTACCTATTGGTATATTAACAATAGTGTTTGGTGGAATTCCTTTAGGACTTATAGCTGGTATTTTAATGCTAGTAGAAAGAAGAAATATAAATAATTATAATTATTATTAATTTATTCGATTTTACTCAAACTATTGACAATTTTACACAAATAAGTTAATATTGATGTGTATTTTGTTTCATTTATTACAAATAAAGTGAAATAAACTCCTTTGTGTTAAAGAAGAGTAGACCATCATCTACTCTTTTTAATTTGTTTGTTTGGAGGTTTTTATGCAAGGCTTAATAATGAAAAGAGAATATATTTTAGATATTTTAAATGGCATGACTAAATTTGATGCAAGGTTATATGATAGTAATGTCAGAGGTAAAATTGGTTTAATTGAATCTAATACTAATTTATTATATGGATATGTAGATATGGTAGATGTACATCAAATAACATATGAAGATTATGTAAAATGGCATATATCTGAGGATTATAATTTAGATATAGTTAATGAGAAATTACATAATGATAATATGATAGATAGAATAGCTTATGCATATGATTTTACAAATCCATTTAAATTAGATATTCCAATTATTATTAATCCAACAAAAAGAAATAGAATCTGGGTAGAATTCGAACCAGAAAATTCAAATAAAGGATATAGACAAGAAAGCTTGTTTTAGGTGTGTTATGAGAGAAATAGTTATTCATGGTATTTATAAGCATTTTAAAGGTGATAGATATTTAGTTGAAGATATTGCCTTTGATAGTGAGACAAAAGAAAAAATGGTAGTATATAGAAGATTATATGGTGATGGTTCACTTTGGGTAAGACCACTTAGTATGTTTTTAAGTGAAGTAGATCATATAAAATACCCTAATGTTAAACAAAAATATAGATTCGAATTAGAAATAATTGAGAGTGTAGCTAAATAAAAAAAGATGTAAAACGTTTTCAAGTATTTTATGAAAATGTATTGAAAATGACACATCATATGTGTTATAATGCAAGAAATGTTGTAAAGGAGTGATTCAATTGGCAAACACTACTATTTATGATGTTGCAGGTGCAGCAAAGGTATCATTAGCTACTGTAAGTAGAGTAATGAATAACCCTGAAAAAGTTAATCCTGAAACTCGTGCGAGAGTATTAAAGGTAATAAAAGAATTAGGCTATAGACCTAATGCAATCGCAAGAGGACTAGCTAGTAGAAAATCTACAACAGTTGGAATCGTAATGGCAGATGTATCAAGAGCATCTACAGCACAATTATTAGGCGGAATTATTGACATTGCTAAAAAATATGATTATGCAATGAAAGTATTCTCAATGGCTGAGCATGAGGATGTTAAAGAAGCAATTAGAGCTGTTATATCTGAACAGGTTGATGGTATTTTGTTCTTAAATGATGAATTAGAAATAGAACAAATGAATACAGTTATTGAACAAATTCAAGATGCACAAATTCCTATCGTATTCTGTAACGTAGGATATGATGATATTGACTTACCTTCTGTATCAATTGATTATGAAAAGGCAACTTATGAAATTACAAAAGAATTAATTGATGCTGGTAAGAAAGATATTTATTTTGCAACTACAGTAAGAAAATATACTATTAATATTCATAAATTAAAAGGCTATACTAAGGCTATGGAAGAAGCTGGTCTTGAGCCATTAATTTTTAGAACATCTGGTGATGTATCTGTTAATACATTACACTTTGAGGAATTCATTAAGAATAAGAAATTCGATGCTTTAATTTCAGTAAGAGATTCAATCGCAATTAGCTTTATGAATTGTGCAATTAAGGCAGGATTTAGAGTTCCTGAAGATATTTCAGTTGTAGGATTACAAAATACTAAATATGCAGTATTATCAAGACCTACATTAACTTGTGTTGATAATCCAGTATACGATATTGGTGCTGTATCAATGCGTCTATTAACTAAGTATATGCAACATGAAGAAGTTACTGAATCAAAGATCATGTTACCATATAGAGTAGTTGAAAGAGAATCAAATTAATAATTCTATGATAGATTTGAAGTAGTAATCTATATATTTTAAAGAGAGTCTATGTTTGGTGTAAATAGATAAATATAAGAATTACGAATTACGTTTCTGGAGAATATTATATAAAGTGCTCTAACATTGTTAGAGAATTAAGGTGGTACCGCGGTTTATTCGTCCTTAGGCAATGCTTAAGGACTTTTTATTTTTATTATAATTATGGAGGAATTTTAAAATGGGTATTTATGAAGAATTAGTTTGGAGAGGACTTGTAAAGGATGTATCTGATCCAAAGATAAAAGATAAATTAAATCAAGGAGGAATGACTTTCTATATTGGTACAGATCCAACAGGTGATTCATTACATATAGGACATTTCTCAAGCTTTTTAATTTGTAAAAGATTAAAAGAAGCAGGACATCATCCAATTGTATTAGTTGGTGGAGGTACTGGCTTAATTGGAGATCCAAGACCAAATAGTGAACGTCCTATGATTTCATATGAAACAGTAGAACATAATTTTAATTGCTTAAAGAATCAACTTGAAACATTATTTGGATGTGAAGTAGTTAATAACTATGATTGGCTATCAAAAATTAATTTCATTGATTTCTTAAGAGATTATGGTAAATTCTTTAATGTTAACTATATGTTACAAAAAGATATTATCGCAAGACGTCTTGATTCAGGTGAGGGTATAACTTATACTGAATTCTCATATATGATAATGCAAGCAACAGATTTCTTATACCTACATCAAACAAAGAATGTAGATATGCAAGTTGCAGGTCAAGACCAATGGGGAAATATCACTGCTGGTATTGAATTAATCAGAAAGAAAACAGGAGAAGAGGTATATGGATTTACAATGCCTTTATTAACTAAATCAGATGGTTCAAAATTTGGTAAAACAAATGGTAAGGCTATTTGGTTAGATGCTAATAAAACATCTCCATATGAAATGTATCAATTCTTTATTAATAGTGAGGATGCAAAGGTTATTGATTATTTAAAATTCTTAACATTCTTATCTAAAGAAGAAATTGAAGCATTAGAAAAATCTAATTTAGAACATCCTGAATTAAGAGAAGCTCATAAAGCGTTAGCTCGTGAGGTTATAACATTCTTACATGGTAAAGAAGCATATGATGAGGCAGTTAAGATTAGCCAAGCATTATTTAGTGGTAATGTAAAAGAATTAACTGCAAAAGAAATTGAAATGGGATTCAATGACTTACCATCAATTGAAGGTAAAGATGAGATGCCTTTAGTTGATATGCTAATAGAAGCTAAGCTTGCACAATCAAAAAGAGAAGCAAGAGAATTCATTAAAAATGGTGCAGTATTAGTTAATGGAGATAAGTTAACTGATATTGAAGCAAAGCTTTCAAAATCTGATGCAATTGAAGGAAAATTCATTGTATTAAGAAGAGGTAAGAAACTTTACGCAATTGTAAAATATTAGTAAAAAATGCCTGAAAATTATCAGGCTTTTTTCTTTATTCGAAAATATAATCGAAAACGTTTTAGTAAAAACGCTATCATAGATAATTTTTGTTGACATTTATTATTTATAATAATAAAATGGGTATTGGAAGTAAAAGTATTTTAAAATTTATATAATACTCTTTTATTTTAAAAACAAAATTTAGAAATTGAGGGTGAAAAGATGTTTTTAAGAAAAGAAGCAGTAAATCAGATTAAAGGGATCTGTAAGCGTTATACTAACGAACCTTCTCCTTTAATGCTAATTTTAGCCGATGTTCAAAATGAGTATGGCTACTTACCTCTTGAGGTTCAAGAAGTAATCAGCCAAGAAACTGGCATACCTGTAAGTGAAATTTATGGTGTTGTTACTTTCTATTCATTCTTCTCATTACAACCAAAGGGCAGATATGTCATTGGTGTATGTATCGGTACAGCATGTTATGTTAAGGGCGGACAAAACGTTTTAGACAAATTTAGTGATTTACTAAATATCAAGGTAGGTCAAACTTCAAAGGATGGCTTATTTACACTTGATGGATTGAGATGTATTGGTGCTTGCGGTATTGCTCCAGCTATTTCAATTAATGGTAAGGTATATCCAAAGGTTAAATTATCAGATGTACCTGAAATTATTAAAGAATATAGAGAAAAGGGCATGGAATAATTATGGCAAAGTTAGTACAAATCAAAAACGAACAAGAACTAGATAAGAAAATTGCTGAATGCTTTGGTAAATTTCAAGGTAAACTAGATGGTAGTGCTAAATATCGTACAATAACAATTTGTGGTGGTACTGGCTGTTTATCAAGTAATTCTAAAGCTATTATTGAGGAATTTGAAAAAGAAATAAAAGAAAGAAAATTAGAAGGAAAGGTTAAAGTAAACAAAGTAGGATGCTTTGGTTTCTGTTCACAAGGACCTTTCGTTAAAATATATCCAGAAGATACTTTATATCATGGCGTAAAAGTTTCTGATGTAAAAGAAATTATGGATCAAGATATTATTGGTAATACTATAGTTGAAAGATTATTATATGTAGAACCAAACACAGGAAAGAAATGCAAAAGACAAGAAGATATACCATTCTATCAAAAGCAAATGCGTATTGCCTTACATGGATGTGGTGTAATTAATCCAGAAGATATCGATGAAGCATTAGGATATGATGCATATAAAGGTTTAGTTAAAGCCTTAAAGATGTCAAGACAAGAAGTTGTTAATGAAGTATTAGCATCTGGTTTAAGAGGCCGTGGTGGTGGAGGATTCCCTACTGGTAGAAAATGGCAATTTGCTCTTGACCAAAAGAATGATACAAAATATGTTGTATGTAATGGTGATGAAGGTGACCCAGGTGCATTCATGGATAGATCAATCCTTGAAGGTAACCCATTAAATGTAATTGAAGGTATGTTAATTGCAGGTTATGCAATTGGCGCATCTGATGGTTATTTCTATGTAAGAGCTGAATATCCTGTTGCAGTATCAAGATTAAGAATCGCAATTGAACAAGCTGAAGCTTTAGGCTTACTTGGTGATAATATCTTAGGTACAGGATTTAACTTTAGAGTACATATCAGACTTGGTGCTGGTGCATTCGTATGTGGTGAGGAAACTGCTCTATTAAACTCAATTGAAGGTAAAAGAGGTATGCCAAGACCACGTCCACCATTCCCTGCTGTAAAAGGTTTATGGGGTAAGCCAACTATTATCAATAATGTTGAAACATTAGCAAATGTTCCTTACATTTTAAGAGAAGGTGCAGCTAAATTTGCTGCTGTTGGTACTGAAAAATCAAAAGGTACTAAGGTATTCGCATTAGGTGGTAAGGTTAAGAATGTTGGTCTAGTAGAAGTACCTATGGGAACAACTTTAAGAGAATTAGTTTATGATATTGGTGGAGGTATCCCTAATAATAAACAATTCCAAGCTATTCAAACTGGTGGTCCATCAGGAGGATGCTTAACTATTAATGATCTAGATACTCCAATCGATTATGATAACTTAATTGCTAAAGGCTCAATGATGGGTTCTGGTGGAGCTATCGTAATGGATGAAGACAACTGTATGGTTGACGTTGCTAAATTCTATTTAGGATTTATTTGTGATGAATCATGTGGTAAATGTTCTCAATGTAGAATTGGTACAAAGAGATTATTAGAAATATTAGATAGAATTACTGACGGTAAAGGTGAAATGGAAGATATTGATAAATTATATGCATTATCTAATTCACTTCAAGTTGGTTCACTTTGTGGTTTAGGTCAAACTGCTGCAAACCCAATTTTATCTACATTATCTAAATTCCGTGAAGTATATGAAAGACATATTAAGGATAAGAAATGTGATGCTGGCGTATGTAAGAATCTAATGCAATTTACTATTAAAAAGGATTCTTGTATCGGTTGTGGCTTATGTGCTAGAAACTGTCCAGTTGATGCAATTCATCCTACAGATTATATTGCTCCTGGTAAGAAAAAACCAGCAATGGCAATTGATCAAGCTAAATGTATCAAGTGTGGTACATGTATGGCTGGATGTAAATTTGGAGCAATTATTAAAGGATAGGGGTGAATTAAATGGCATTAGTAAATATTAAAATTGAAGGTCATGATTATCAAGTTGATGATTCATTAACATTACTTCAAGCAGCAAGACAATGCGGTTATCAAATCCCATCTCTATGCTCTTGGATGGATGGTAGATGTTCACTTGCATCATGCCGTGTATGTTTAGTTAAAGTAAAAGGTGAAAGAAGATTAGTTCCAAGCTGTGCATATCCAATTAGAGAAGGTTTAGAGGTATCTATTACTGACCCTATGGCTGTAGAAGCAAGAAGAACTAGTGTTGAATTATTATTATCTAATCACTCTATGAACTGCCAAGCTTGCGAAAAGAATGGTAAGTGTGAGTTATTAGAGGTTTCTAGATTAGTTGGTGCTAGAGAAGGAATGTATGAAGGTGCAAAGACTCCATCTACATATGATGATTTAGCTCCAGCACTAATTAGAGATACATCTAAATGTATTTTATGTGGTAGATGTATTGAAACATGTAAAGAAGTTCAAGGTATTGGTATCCTTGGATTTGAAAATAGAGGATTTAAGACTATTGTTGCACCAAGTGAAAATAGATCATTTGCAAATGTACCATGTATTCAATGTGGTCAATGTGTAAATGTATGTCCTACAGGTGCATTACAAGAACATTCTGAAATTGATAAATTAGATGATGCATTCCAACATGGAAAAATTGTTATCGTTCAAACAGCTCCAGCTGTAAGAGCAGCAATTGCTGAAGAATTCGGTGAAAAGATTGGTACATCAGGAACTGGTAAAATGGTTGCTGCATTACACCGCTTAGGATTCTATAGAGTATTTGATACTAACTTTGGTGCTGACTTAACAATCATGGAAGAAGCAAATGAGTTAGTTCATAGATTAACTACAAATGCTCCATCTCCAATGATTACATCATGTTCACCAGGTTGGATTAATTATATTGAATATTATTATCCTGAATTATTACCACACCTATCAAGCTGTAAGAGCCCTCATGAGATGGTTGGTGCGATAATTAAATCTTATTATGCAGAAAAGCATAATATTGATAGAACAAAGATTTGTGTAGTATCAATTATGCCATGTATTGCAAAGAAATATGAAAACAAGCGTCCTCAAAATGCTGTTGATGGTATTCCTGATGTAGATGTTGTATTAACAACAAGAGAATTAGCTAAGCTAATTAGACGTGCTGGTATTACATGGAAGAAATTACCTGAAGAGGATTTTGACCAAGACCTACTTGGTGAATATACAGGTGCTGGTGTTATCTTTGGTGCAACTGGTGGTGTTATGGAAGCTGCAGTTAGAACAGCATATAACATTTTAACTGGTGGTGAATTAGAGCCAATTGATTTAGAACCAGTAAGAGGATTCAAGGGTATTAAGGAAGCTTCATTAGACATTAATGGAACTAAGCTTAATGTTGCAGTTGCTTCAAGCATGAAGAATGCTAAGATTTTACTAGATGAAATTAAAGCAGGAAAATCTAAATATCAATTCATTGAAATAATGGGCTGCCCAGGTGGATGTATTAATGGTGGTGGTCAACCATTTGTTAAGGAAATTTTCTTACCAAATGAAGATGATGATATCATGAAGACATATATGGCTAAGCGTGCTAAAGTATTATATGATGAAGATAAGAATAAGCCTGTTAGACGTTCTCATTTAAATAAGGATATTCAAATGTTATATAAGACATTCTTAAAGGAACCAGGTTCTCATTTAGCTCATAAATATTTACACACTTCATATAATGCTAAGCGTGAAAAATATCCAAAGCTTGACAATGAATAAAATACAAAAAGGCGCCTTAAATGGCGTCTTTTTTTCGATTATTTTTTAAATTAAAAAAATAATTGTGAAAAATGTCTTAAAGTGTTAAAATATATATGTTTATTAAAAATAAGAAAAAAGGGTGAAGGTTATGTATAAGATTGTAAATCGTAGAAATTTAAATCCTACAGTAACTGAAATGGATATTGAAGCTCCATTAGTTGCTAAAAAAGCTAAGGCAGGTCAATTCATTATCTTAAGAGTTGATGAAGAAGGAGAAAGAATCCCTCTTACTATTGCAGGAGCAGATAAGAATGCTGGAACAGTAAAAATTATTTTTCAAATCGTAGGTTCTACAACTGAAAAATTAAATCATAAGAACGCTGGAGAATATATCCAAGATTTCGTTGGTCCTCTAGGTGTTGCAACACACATTGATGGATTAAAGAATGTTTGTGTTGTTGGTGGTGGCGTTGGTTGTGCTATCGCTTGGCCAGTTGCTAAAGCATTACATGAAGCTGGTGCTAAGGTTACATCTATTGTTGGTTTTAGAAACAAGGATTTAGTAATATTAGAGGATGAATTTAAAGCATGCTCTGATAATTTAATTGTTATGACTGATGATGGTTCATATGCTAGATCTGGTAATGTTACTATTCCTCTAAAGGAATTATTAGATGCTGGTGAAAAATTTGATATGATTATCACTATTGGACCAGTAATCATGATGAAATTCGTAACATTAACTGCTAAACCATATAATGTACCTGTAACTGTATCAATGAACCCAATTATGATTGATGGTACTGGTATGTGTGGTGGATGCCGTTTAACATTAAATCAAGATGGCAAAAAGGTAACTAAGTTCGCTTGTGTTGATGGTCCTGATTTCAATGGATATGAAGTTGACTTCGATGAGGCAATGTCGCGTGGAAGAATGTATTTTGATTTTGAAAGAAAGAAACATGAAGAAACATGTAATTTATTCAAAAAAGAAGTTGGAGGTAACAAGTAATGGCTATTGATCCTAAAAAGCATGAAATGCCTACACAAGAGCCTCAAGTAAGAGCTCATAACTTTAAAGAAGTAGCTTTAGGCTATACTGCTGAAATTGCTATAGCTGAAGCTAATAGATGTTTAAATTGTAAGAATAGACCATGTGTAAATGGTTGTCCTGTAAACATTCAAATTCCTGATTTCATTTCTAAAATTAAATTAGGTGATTTTGAAGGTGCTTATCAAATCATTAATAAGACATCATCACTACCTGCAGTTTGTGGTAGAGTATGTCCACAAGAATCTCAATGTGAATCTAAATGTACTTTAGGTATTAAATTTGAGCCAGTAGGAATTGGTCGTCTTGAAAGATTCGTTGCTGATTATCATAATGAGCATAATGATGGTAAGGTTGTATTACCAGAATCTAATGGTCATAAGGTTGCAATCGTTGGTTCAGGTCCTTCTGGATTAACATGTGCTGGTGACTTAGCTAAAAAAGGCTATAAGGTATCAATTTTTGAAGCATTACACCAAGCTGGTGGTGTATTAGTTTATGGTATTCCTGAATTTAGATTACCTAAGACTATTGTTGCTAAAGAAGTTGAAACATTAAAAAAATTAGGCGTTGATGTTGAAACTAACGTTGTTATTGGTAAGACATTAACAATTGATGAATTATTCGATATGGGCTATGAGGCTGTATTTGTTGGCTCAGGTGCTGGTTTACCTAATTTCATGAATATCCCTGGTGAAGCATTAAAGGGTGTATATTCAGCTAATGAATTCTTAACAAGAAGTAATTTAATGAAAGCATATAAAGAAAATCCTGATACACCTATTATGAAAGGTGGAGAGGTAATCGTAGTTGGTGGTGGTAACGTTGCAATGGACGCTGCAAGAACTGCCCTACGTTTAGGTGCTGATAAGGTACATATCGTATACCGTCGTTCTATGGAAGAATTACCTGCTAGAAAAGAAGAGGTAGAACATGCTATGGAAGAAGGCATCGAATTCAATTTATTATGTAACCCAGTTGAAATTTTAGGCTATGAAAATAAAGATGATAAGAGAGATCCTAAAAATGGATTTGTAACTGGTGTTAAATGTATAAAGATGCAACTTGGTGAGCCTGATGAAAAGGGAAGAAGACGTCCTGTTGCAATTCCTGGTTCTGAATTTGTAATTAACGCAACTGCAGTAATCATTTCAATTGGTACATCACCTAACCCATTAATCAAGAATACAACTAAGGGCTTAGATGTAAATAACCATGGTGGTATTATTGTTAACGAAGAAGGCTTAACATCAAGAGAAGCAGTATATGCTGGTGGAGATGCTGTAACAGGTGCTGCAACAGTTATTTCAGCAATGGGTGCTGGTAAGGTTGCTGCTGCTGCAATTGACAAATATCTTGCAAATAAGTAATTTATTTTATTTATAAAATTATAAAAAAATAATTTAAAAATTCATAAATTAAGTGCTGTTTTAAAATAAAACGGCATTTTTTTTATATTTTTACTAATTTTTATTAAAATAATAAGTATTTTAATTTGTATTCTATTATGATATAATCTAAAATGTATATATTTTTAGACCCCTAGTGGTATATTTATAAAATTTTATTTAACTTTAATCAAGTTATTTAGAATTTTAAGTAAACTTCTTATTACGAGTAATAAGAAATTATAAAAAATTATTGGAGGACAATATGAAAGAGACACTAACATATAAGATATTAAATGCTCATAAAGTTTCTGAAGATTTAGAGAACAATAAGATGAGTATTAAAATTGATCAAACATTAACTCAAGATGCAACAGGTACAATGGCATATCTTGAATTCATTAGCTTTGGACTAGATAAGGTTAAAACTGACCTATCTGTAAGCTATGTTGATCATAATACATTACAAAATGGTTTTATGAATGCTGATGACCATAAATTCTTACAAACAGTTGCAGATAAATATGGTATTGTATTCTCTAAAGCAGGAAATGGTATTTGCCACCAAGTTAACCTTGAAAGATTTGCAGTACCAGGAAGAACTATTTTAGGTTCAGATTCACATACTCCAACATCTTCAGGTGTTGGTGCCCTTGCTATTGGTGCAGGTGGACTTGATGTTGCTTGTGCAATGGCTGGTATGCCTTTTACAATTGTAAGACCAAAAGTTGTTGGTGTTAAATTAGTAAATAAATTAAGAGATGGTGTATCTGCAAAAGATATCATCATTGCCCTACTTGGTATTATGACAGTTAAGGGTGGAGTAAATAAGGTTATTGAATATTATGGTGATGGTGTTAAAACATTAACAGTACCTGAACGTGCAACTATTTGTAATATGGGTGCTGAACTTGGTGCTACATCATCTGTATTTCCATCTGATGAAGTAACTAAAGAATTCTTAAGATTACAAAAAAGAGAAGAAGACTATAAGCCTCTATCTGCTGATGAGGGCTGTCAATATGATGAAAATATCACAATCGATTTAGCTGGTCTTGAGCCTATGGCATCTTGTCCTAATTCACCAGATGCTGCTAAAAAGGTATCTGAATTAAAGGATATAAAGGTTGACCAAGTATTAATTGGTTCTTGTACAAACTCAAGCTATTATGATTTTGTTAAGGTAGCATCTATTTTAAAAGGTAAAAAGGTACATAAGGATGTATCTTTAGGTATTGCACCTGGTTCTCAACAAGTATTACAAATGATTACTAAAAATGGTATTTTAGATATTTTACTTGAAGCTGGAGCTAGAATTTTAGAATCAGCTTGTGGACCATGTATTGGTATGGGACAATCTCCTGCAACTAATGCAGTATCTTTAAGAACATTTAACCGTAACTTCTATGGTAGAAGTGGTACAAATTCAGCACAAGTATATTTAGTATCTCCTGAGGTTGCAGCATTATCTGCAGTAAATGGATATATATCAAATCCATTAGGATGTAAGGTATTAAGTGAATTCTCATTAGATGTTGATTATCCAAAATGTGATAGCTTATTATATAAGCCAGAATTCAAATCAGAAATTGTAATGGGACCAAATATTAAACCATTACCTAAATTTAAGCCAATTGGTAGAAAATTTGATGCTAAGGTAATGATTTCTTTAGAAGATAATATTACAACAGATCATATTATGCCAGCTGGTGCTAAGGTATTACCTTATAGATCTAATATTGAAAAGATTTCAGAATTTGTATTCTCAAATATTGATGAAGGATTCTCTAAGCGTTGTTTAGATAATAACGGTGGTGTAATTGTTGCAAAACAAAATTATGGTCAAGGATCAAGCCGTGAGCATGCTGCAATAGCACCTAGATATTTAGGTATTAAGGCTGTTATAGCTGCATCATTTGCTAGAATTCATAAAAAGAACTTAATCAATTTTGGTATCTTACCAATTGAATTAGATATCAAAGCTGATTTATTTGATGAAATAGAAGTTTCATATGATAGAACAAGAATTTGTGTTACAAATAAGACTAAACATGAAACTTATGAAAAAATGAATGATTTAACTGATGAAGAATATAACCTAATTGAGGTTGGAGGCTTGTTAAATACATTCTAGAAAGGATTTACCATGAATGAATTTTTACAAGAAAAATATAATGATTTATTAAATGAAGAATCAATTGATTCTGAATTATATGATAAATATGATGTAAAAAGAGGATTAAGAAATAATAATGGTACAGGCGTTCTTGTTGGTTTAACAAGAGTTGCAGAAGTATCAGGATATACTGTAGAAGATAATCAAAAGAAACCTAAAAAAGGTAATTTATATTACCGTGGAATTGATGTCAGCAAGGTAGCTGAATTATCAAAGGGTGATTTTGGTTATGAAAATACATGCTTCTTATTATTATTCGGACATTATCCTAATAAGACAGAATCAAAATTATTTAAAGGAATATTAAGCGAAGAATATAACCTACCTGTAGGCTTCTTGGAAAATATTATTTTAAAGAATCCTTCTAAATCTTTAATGAATCATATTACAAGATGTATATTATCATTATATTCATTTGATGAAACACCTGATGATATTGATGGATTTGAAATGATATTAAAGGGAATATCTTTAATAGCTAAAATGCCAGCAATTATAAGCTATTCACTTCAAGCAAAAACACATTATCTTGATAATGATTCATTACATATTCATTATCCTAAGAAAGAATATTCATTTGCTGAAAATATCTTATATCTATCAAGAAATGATGGTAAATTTACTGAGCTTGAAGCAAAAACTCTAGATATGTGTTTAATAGTTCATGCTGACCATGGTGGAGGAAACAATAGTGCCTTTGTTGGTACAGTAGTTGCATCTACACTAACTGATATATATTCAATGCTTGCAGCATCTATGGCATCATTAAAGGGTCCACGTCATGGTGGAGCTAATATGGCAAACCTAGATATGATGTCTGCAGTAATTGATGAAATAGGATTAGAACCTACTGATGATGAAATTAAAGATGTAATTAATAGAATATTAGATAAGAAATTCTATGATAATACAGGCTTAATTTATGGTATAGGTCATGCAATTTATACATTATCAGATCCAAGAGCTGAATTATTAAGAGAAACAGCTAAAGCATTATCTGTTGAAAAGAAATCTAAGAAATTTGACCTATATTCTCGTTTTGAGAAGATAGCTATTAAATTATTAGAAGAAAGAAAAGGAATTGTATGCTGCGCTAATGTAGATTATTATTCAGGTTTAATCTATGAAATGCTAAATATACCAAGAGATTTATTCATTCCAATATTTGCAGCAGCAAGACTTGTAGGCTGGATTAGTCATGATATTGAATCATTATTATATAGTAATAAGATTGTAAGACCTGCAACTAAATATGTAGGTAAAAAAGAAGATAAATAAAGGGAGCGTTGCTCCTTTTTTCTAATTTGACTTTAATATAGATTTTATTTATAATATATATTATAGGAAGAGGGGATATTATGCCAAGTTTCAAAAAAACAGTATTATTAATAGCATTAATAGCAGCAGGCATTTTAGTCCCACTTGGATTAATTAGTGGTGCAGTAAGTGCAACACAAAATCATACTGAATATCAAGTGTCATCATTACCTGAGGCTAAAATATCTGTTTCAAATATTAATAAAGCTAAAGGTCAAGCAGAAGTACATTTCTCAATTGATAGATCAAATTATATTATTGATTCATCACCAAGAAGATCAGATGATGAACAACTTACAACAAGATATAGATATACAGAAAATTATCAAATATTATTAATTAATATGGTTACATATAATAATGCTGTTAAAAATATTAAAGGTAGTGAAGCAGTAAGTATTAAAGACCATGCAGATAGAACAATTGAAATAATTGATTCAAAGGCAATAGAAGGTGATAATTCAACTCCTATTGATATTACAGTTGTTGATGCTTATCTTTTAACAGCTGATACTAAATTCCAAGCTGATAAAACATATTATGTACAAAATGGAAAGGAATATGTAGAAGCTAAAGTAAAAGAAGGAGAAGATGTAGAAACTAATAAATATTATGAAAAAGAAAAGAATTCTACATTTACAATAACATTTGGTAATTTATTAAAGGATTATGAATACGCAGTAGCTATTCAATTCTATTATAGTTTAAATGATTCTAGTAACACATTATACAATAATGGTTTAAGAGAAAGAACTGAATTTAATACATTTAAATAGAAAAGAGCCATCACACGATGGCCCTTTTCCTATTTTTGGGAGAGATTATTTTTATAAGTAGTTTTCTTATGCACTTATATGTTAGCATTAAAAAAAATAATCTTCAATTACATTTAATCATTTGTGATTATTTATTTATGTTTTGTGAAATATGTGCTATAATTTCTAGGAAATAAGGAGTAAGAATAATGGATAGACAAGCATATTTACTCGAAATGAGAAAAAATCATACCCTAAAGGGAAGAAAACCTTGTTTTGTAGTATTAAGATATAATCTAGGTAAAATATATAATGATGGCTATGCTAAATTTATATTATCATTTAAAGATGGTATTTTATATTTTCAAAAGATGTCTAGATTTTTAAATAAATTAAAACCAAAGGATGATTTTTCTTTAAGTGCGTCTAGATTTATTGAATATAGAGTAGAAGATAAAACATTTTTTAAGATTTTATATTTATATGACTCTACAGGAAGATATTTAGAGGTATGCTTTCAATCAGGAACAAAAGAAACATCATCTACAGAAACAAATATACAACGTATTATTGATGAAATGTGTGAATCTTATAAATTAGAACCATTTAAGGAGGAAGAATTTAATGAAGAAGGAACTGACTCAGAAGGAGAAGGATCTAATCAAGAAGTACGAGACAAATGATTTTAAGAAAAATAGAAAATTTTCTAATGAAAAAAAGGAAATGTATTTAAAACAAACTGATAGAAATTATAAGGATGGCGATAGAAATTGATTAAGCTTGGTGAATATAATAAATTAAAGGTAATTAGAAAATCTGATTTAGGATACATGCTATCTGATGGAAGCGAAGAGGTATTATTACATTTTAGTCAAAGTGTATGTGAACATAAAGATGATGAAGAATTAAATGTATTTATTTATGCTGATAAAAAAGAAAGATTAACTGCAACTGAATTAAAACCTACTGCAACTATTATAGATGCAGGATTTGCTAAAGTTGTAGATGTTATACCTAGTGTTGGTGTATTTGTAAATATTAATACACCAAAGGATGTTTTAATATCAAAGGATAACCTACCATATGATGAATCACTTTGGCCACAGGTTGATGATTTATTATTTATTAGATTAAAAATTAAAAAGAATTCACTTGTAGGTAAGCCATTAAATAGATTTGATATTATATCATTACATAAAAAGGTAACATACCTAGAACAAGAGCAAGTTAAGGCACATGTATGTAAAATTGCTGAAAAAGGCATATCTTTAATTACAAATGATTTAATGTATGTTTATGTACCAGAAACTCAGCTACGTGGAAAATATAGACTTGGTGAAGAAGTATTAGTAACTATTACTAAAGAATTAGATGAAGAATATTATGGTACATTAAACAAGCATAAAGAATTATTAATGGATACTGATAGAGAATTAATATTAGAATATATGAATAATCATGCTGGTTCTATGCCACTTACAGCTAAATCATCATCTGAGGATGTATTAAAATATTTAAAGATGTCAAGAAAAGCATTTAAAAGAGCATATGGTGGCTTATATAAGGATCATATAATTGATTTTGATGATAATAAGACATTTATTGTAAAGAAATAAATTTTTGTGAATTTTTGTGAATAATTGTTGTAATTATGAAAATTCTAGTATATAATATTGCTGTGAGGGTGCGCCAGTTCGGTTCACTTAACATAGTCGGTGGGAGTTCGACCTAGAAAGAGCTAGCACCTCATCTAGTACCGAGACCTTGGAGCCAAAATCGTGAGACTAGGTTTAAGCGTAGGTTAGGGATACTACAAGCCTAAATGCGAAAGCGTGAAGCAATTCAGCCTCGTCAAATATAAAGTCGTGGAAGCAGAGACGTTCCTCACCGCTGAAAGCAATACTGGTTATATCGTTAGTGCGAGATATAACGAGAGTTCCACCGGGGTCAATAAGAGCTAGGCGTGTAGATTAATGATGTTAAATGGATACCTGGGAGAACTTATATTCTCTAGAGATAGTAAGTCATATACAAGAGCTTGAACCTTAAGATATGATAACGGAATATAAGTGGTCGGAGCCGACATAGTACCGAGGAAGGTAGTAATGACACTGGAGGGAAGGAAGGCCACCGACAATCGTTTCTTTATATGTAAACATTAGGTACACTGGATGTACGTAAGAGATGGAAAATGAACGTAAAGATATGAGAACATTAGCCAGTGAATCTAGTATTAAAGTAGACATATGGCACTGGTAAATGGAATAAAGATTGTTGGTGAAGAGCCGTATGCGGAAAATCTGCACGTACGGTTCTGTGAGGGGCAAGCAGACAGTAACCACTCACATTATGATATTTTAACACAATATAAAATGAAAGAGAGG
>Ga0247610_10001566_pt1 | contig 28208 bp, 34 predicted proteins | sample 174DNAGHGhighgp2_FD_193483 | JGI IMG/M metagenome (GOLD analysis project Ga0247610, IMG submission 193483) | Sheep rumen microbial communities from Palmerston North, Manawatu-Wanganui, New Zealand - 1742 DNA GHGhigh gp2 | ecosystem: Host-associated > Mammals > Digestive system > Stomach > Rumen...
ATGCATACATATATTAGAGTCTTCATCTTTAATCACAAAAATTGTTCCGTTCTTTACTTCATTTAAATAATGAGGAGTAAAATTAAAATCTGTATGGTATCTTTCAACACCATCTTCTCCAATATATTTTACATCAAATATTTTAGGAATTACACTATATGCATAAAATTCATCATCATTATTAAAATAAATAGTTTTTTGCTTGACTTCCATATATTAATATTATATATTTTAAAATTGCCGGAAAATATAATTACTTTCCGGCAAATTATATTATCTTTTAATCATTTTTAACTTGCGGTTTTCTATTAGGAACTATATTTGATTTTGAACTTAATGTTAAACTCCATTTATCATCAGTTGGATCTTCTAACTTAAGTTTCTTCCAATCTTGATTCTTTTCATATTTCCATGTAATGCCTTCATTTTCAAATCTACGTATTATACGTTCTAGCATTTCTGCATTGCATTCTTCTTCATTAACTATACTTGATATGTTTTCTTTAGATACTCCAAATCTTATTCTTCTTTGACGTCCTTTTTCATCTTCAATCAATAACTCAAAATATCCATCTTCCATTCCACTCTTAATTCCTTTCTTTATTTCTTCAGGAACTTGCTGTGAATCTTTTGTTTTCTTTTTAGAATCTTCTGTACTTGTATTTCCAACAATAAAATCATATATAGAATCAGCAAGTTTTGCGACAGTTTTTTCTTCTGTTCTTGTATATTCTGATGGTTTTTTCTTTGTTAATTTCTTAAGACGTTCTAAGAATAATGATGCTTTATGTCTTGTAATACCAGATACTTTCAAACGATGAACAAATTGGAATATCTTATGCTCAATAATACGAGGAGACTTAAATAAAGAAGCATTTTCTTCAAATTTATCAACAAGTTCTTTACTTATGACTTTATCCCATTTTGAATGCAAATAATTGAATTTTTCTTTCCATGCACGTGGAGTATTGTCTTCCCATTCGATAAGTGGATCAAAACGTTCTTGCAATGGCTCAGATAATTCAGATATTGCTCCTTGGTTTTCATATTCAAAGTTACCTGCTGCGCCAACAAAGAAATTATCAAACTGTATTTCACAGATAACATTTTCCAATACAATAGGCATAAGAGCATTCATTACATCTGGCTGTGCCTGGTTCATTTCGTCAAAGAATAATAAATAATCAGTATCTGGATGCTCAAGCATTTCAGATGCCCATGGTGGCATAGCTTTCATTTGCTTAGCAAACTTAGTTTTCTTTACTTTACCTGTTGCCAAATCTTTTGCATTTGCTACAATATCAGCTTCACCAGATACAGGAACAGGTATACCACCTAAGTCTACAGCTTCTGCTTTATCAAGATAAACTGTTAAAACTTTTTTATCATATTTCTTTGCTAATTTCTTAACTACTGATGTCTTACCCCAGCCAGCTTTACCCTGAATAAAGAATGGTTCTTCAGTATCAAATTTTGCAATTAATTCTTTTAATGATTCAGTATTTTCTTCAGAATCTAAGTCAATATCATTAGCAGCATCATTATCTTCTGGCTCATCAACTGCCCATTCGATTTTTGCTTTTTTGCCTTGATATGTATGGACTTTTTCTTCATTAACTGTTTCTATAGATTCTGTAGATTTTGCAGATTCTGTAGATTCATTAGTATTAACTTCAAAATTTTCGTCTAATACATATTGTTCTAGATTTTTCATACTAAAATATAGTTTATTTTATGTTTAAATTTATATTAATTTTGTTTAATTAAATTATTTATATATAAAAATAAAAAAGATTAAAATTTATTTTTAATAAACATATAAAATATAATATGAAATCTTTAAATAGATATATAAGAGAAACAAGAACATTAGATACTAATGAGCTTATTACTGAAGGCAGAATTAAGAATATGAGTGAAACAGAATGGCTTAATTCTAAATACGGCGGTGATGGCAGATATATTCAAAGTGTATATGATAATGTTCAAACACATGCTCTTTATGGAATAAGTAGAGATAGTGTTAATGATTGGAAAGAAACATTATCAAAAAACAAAGGTATTACTAGATTTAGAAAAGTAAACGCAAATAGTAAATATTATGCAATTCTTTGTTTTAAATATGACAAATCTAAAGACCAATCATATCAAGATGCATTAAATGGTGAAGCTGAAAGTGAAAGAAAAGCAGCTGAAAAATTTGCTGAGGATGTAAAAAATGCAGATACATCAAAATATTCTACAGACGATAAGCATATTAAGAAAATGAAAGATTATTTTAATAAGCGTTCAGATCCTGAAAGATTAGTTAAATCAATTAAAGATGATAAGAAACTTGTTGCTCGTTGGATTGCTGCAATTAAAATTGGATGGCCTGAAGCAGTATCAGTGTTCGGATATGAAATTGAACATAAGAAACTTTTAACAAAAGCTGAAATTGTTGCTTATAGTGAAAAATATAAAGCTGATGAAGAAAAGGTAGATGATTCTGATATGAAGAGATTAGATAAAGATACCAAGAAAATATCAGAAAGTTGGATTACAAAATCTGTATTTAAATATTTTGAATCATTAAAAGACTATACTATTGAATGGAAAGAATCATTTAAGAATGCAAAAACTAAAGCAGGTAAAGATGCTATGAGAAGAACCGGCAGAGCTTGGACAGAAGGATTTGTTGTAACTGTTACTAAAGGTGATAAATCAATTGATGTAACATTTGACGTTGTAACAGATGAAGGTGGTGGTCTTTATGGATATGTATTATCCGGATTTGATTATAAAGTTATTAATCTAAAAACATTTAAAGAAAATTTTGAAAATTTAATAAAAGATAAATTAAAATAAGTAAAAATAAAGGAGAACATATTAAATGTTCTCCTTTTTCATATACAGTACTTCTTTACCGTATGTTTCAGCTGTAAATTTTTCAACTTTACATCCTTTTGAATTTTCCCATCCTGGACACATTAATATTGCGTCACATAATATTACTTGCTCAATATCTCTTCCCATGTAATATGCAGTACGTTCAAGTTCAAGATGATTTCCTAATGCTTCATCATCAATATGATTTTCATCTATTGGTGATATTATTTTGCATCCTGGATAATTATATGTTGCATAAAATTTTGCTTCAAAATTACGCATATACACTGTATCTTCCTGATAAGCAATAGGAAGAGATATATAAATCTTCTTCATAATATTTTTCCACAGGTTTCTATTTCTAATAATTTGCTATAAGCTAACATCTCACCTGAATGCAAGCACATCTCCTTAAGATAATCAATATTATTATCTGAACTTAACCAATCATTTTCAGCTAATTCATAATTGACTTTAGCTTGGTCATATAATTTTGAAAGTAATTCTAATGTAATCATAAAATAATATAGTATTATACCGATATAAATTATTATTAATTAAATAAAATGTTAAGAATATGATATCATTATCTAAGTATATTAAAGAATCAAAAGATAACTATGTAAATGGATTTGTTATCTTAAAACCTGAATTTTTAGATCATTCTGATGAATGGCTTCAGATTTTACAAGATAATGAATGGGATATTCTTGATAAAAAGAAATTGACATTATCAGCTGAACAAGCAAAAGAATTATATAAAATGCATAAAGGAAAAGATTTCTATGAAGACTTATGCAAATATATGAGTTCTGGAAAATGCTTATGCTGCAAATGTTATAAAGAATGTGCAGATCCTATAGAAGAAATGGACAAGATCAAAGACGATATCCGAAAGAAATGGGGAAAGGATGATATGAAAAATGCTATGCATAGTTCAGATTCATTGCAAAATGCTGCACGTGAATCAAAAATAGTATTTAAAGAAGATGATGAATAACAATATAACATGTGGAAATTGTAAATTATATAATAAATATAGAACAGTAAATAATTGTAAAGCAAATATAATAGGAACTGTTAATCCTGAAGATATGGGATGCTATAAAATACAATTTAATAAGATTAATGAATAAAAGGAAGTCCGAAGACTTCCTTATATATTTAATGCTTTACATCAGAACTACCAAATGCCTTATCTCCTCGTTGAGATGAACTCATGATTTTATTATAATCATACTCTTCAATCTCTTCATAATAAGTATGGAAAATTGGTATTAGCATCATTTGAGTTAATTTATCACCGCAATATATAATATTTTGTTTATCTTCAATTACGTCTTTTGTATATGCCATTGATAGATGAACAAATCCAGCATAGTCTTCATCAACAAGACATGCTCTTACATCCCATCCTCTATTTCCTGTTCCTGACTTATTTACATATAATCCAGCAACTCCAATATTTAGCATACGAAGCATTTGAACTGCAGATTGTGGATCAGGTCCTGCGATATCACTTACAACTGTATCTAATGCAACCTTAATACCTGAATTAATAAATAATGTATCATTAAGTTGCATCTTTAATCCTACCTTATCATTAGTTCCATCATATATAACAAAATTAGTTAAAAAACATTGAATTGCTTCAAATTGATCTTCTTGTTTAATACTTTCAAGATTATAATCATATAAAGCAAAATATAAATGAATTAAATTAGGAATATGCTTTACTAAATGATCTTGGTGCTTAACTCTAAATAAGAACTTTAATATTGATTCGATTTCAAGTATTTGCTCATTTGTTTTTCCATAAGATTTCTCAAATGCTTTATAAGCTTTTTCAATTTTTTCAGGTGTGTCTAAATTTGGAATATAATAATCTGTTCCTGCAGATATATACGTATTAGTTGGCTTAATGCCGAATGCATTATAAATTTTCATTAATACAATTTAATATATTTTTATATATTTTAATATAGTTTTATTATGTCTTTATTTTATATATTTTGAGTATTCTTCTTTAGTTACATCTATTAAGACTGTATTCTTATTGAACATATTGACTCTATTAAATGCTGGTGATATATTAGGTACTCCTATAGATATGCTATCATCATGTTTAGTTGATAATGCGCACATTGATGAGAATGTTGAGTTTGCGCATACATAATATTTGAAATTGATTGCAAAATTATATATCTCAAGAGCAGATAGATTTTCTATATAATATATATTATTACAGTTATTGAATTTATTTATAGTTAGATTATTCTTTGCCCATTCTATATCATCACAAGAAATAAATATGTCTTTTCCTGAAAAATATTCATTATACATATCAATATAATATTGTTCTGTTAATACATAGAATCCTGCTTCATGATAGTCTCCTTGACGTACACTTATAAATACAGAATTTTCTATATTTGATTTTTCTAATATATATTCATATTCTTTTACTTTTTCAGACTCACATTTGAATATATTTGTCATTTCTTCTTTATATGCTAAGAAATATTTGTTTGTCTGAAAATATGAAGCATTAAAATATATCACATTATTATTAAAACTTAAGCATTCATCTAAATCTTCAGCACCAGTAAATACATTTGTTATTTTAGCAAATATATGCTCAAACGTATACATTGATTCTGTCCATACATCAAACTTATTCAGATAAGATGGATGTCCAAGACGTTGATAATTAAATCTTTCATATACTAAAGTTACTTTAAATCCATGATGCATTAGAAAATTTGCTGCGCTAAGAATATAAAAATGATTCCCAAGTCTTCCATATAAAACCAAAAATGCTTCTTTTCTCATACATTATAAGTAATGTTTTTATAGTCTTCAGGATATATATAACTAAGCATCTTTGTGTTCAATTTAGACATCTTATTAAAATATTCACTGTTAGAATCCAAATTGATAATTGTCCTTAAGTCAACTAAGCATCTATCATAAAATGCTTTAAGTATTTCTCTATTGTCTTTAAAGTCTTCAAATAGACTACATATTGCTTCTATTGTTCCATATCTTGTATTTTCATCGTTTTCTCTTATGATTGAATTAAGTTTGTTTCTATAATTAATCTCAACCGTATTCTCAATGATTATCTTATTAGCATTATATATCCAATATGGTGTTGTCTTTATGTCTTCAAATTTTCGTGACTTATCATACTTTCTAGTATTTATTATATCACGTCTAATTATTTTTGTCCAAGGCATAAACTTTATAAGACCATCATAAAACATAGCAAATATATTTTCTTCTTTATTATTTGTTATGCTCATCTTTTCTTTTGATACTAAATTTTTTCTTATGCCATCTGATGATATATATTTTATGCCAAACTCAACAATATCTGCATTGTTTTTTGATATTATATTATATGCCCTTAATATAAAGTCATTTCTTAGATAATAGTCATCTGCATCTAAGAACATCAGATAATTGCCATTAGAATTTGCTATCCCAAAATTACGAGCGCCTCCGCATCCAAGGTTTTCAGGTGTCTTAATTATATTTAATTTAATGCTATCATTTTTATATTTATCAAAATACATATTGATAATTTCAGATGCATTATCTTCTGAGCAATCATTTACTATAATATACTCAATATCAAAATTATCTGATAATTGAGCATTAACACTATTTATGCAATTTAATATATATTCTTCATCATTATAGAATGTTGTTATAACACTTACTAAATCTTTCATTTAAAAAATATCATAATTGTATTTTCAGTTAATCTATCAATTACATAATATGAATTAGTAATTTTTGATGACATCTTAACAGAGAAATTTGATGGCATGGCAATTCCATCATCACCTACTATGCAATATTTTCCTGGCATGCATTCTCCATTATCTATTACAATGCATTTGCCTAATAGATTGACTCTTATCCATTCATTTCTATCTGAACGTTTCTTATATGTAAGTTCTTTATCAAAATTATCATTAATTACAGGAACAACTTCAGTATCTTTAATAGTCGCAATATACGGAAGCTCCTCAACATCATCATATGCATTTATTGCTATAGCTTTATCTTTAGATTGCAATAGACAGTCACCATATTCATTGCATAAATATTTACCTTGCCATTCTTCAGGATCATCGGAAGTAATTGCTGTATTAATGGTCGTAACTCCTAATATAAAATCATATTGAGATGCTAAGCATATCTTTCCAGGTTCATTAGCATCAAATGTTACAAATCTTCCATAAGGAACAATATCATATCTAAAAAGTTCGGACCATTCGTACATTTCCGAATAGCCGAACTTATTCATAAGTTTATTTATATACATAAATTATTTATCTATTATAATTTTTAGGATTTTTCCCATCATTCAATATTTCTTTATGGGTTTTAATAAATTCCAAATTCATTGTATCAAGATAGTTTTCTACAATATTAACAAATCGTCTTTTATTAAACTTTCCTTGAACTTCTATCATAATGATAGGATTATTTAACATATTTGTTGTAGCTATTTCATAGCCTAATTCTTTATTGACTTTTGTATCGCAAGGATGCTGTTTGGACATCCCAATTGTCAATACATACTTTTCATTTTTAGATGACTGAATAGGACCGTTTTCTTTTGGCCAATATCCCTTGCCAGTGCATCCGACCTTATATAAGTTTCCAACAAATGTTACAGCTTGCAATGTTCCATACTTTCTATAACGTCTTCCATTAATACTTACATCAGTAAACGCCTCACGATTTTGAGTAGCTGTCGTATAACTGAATGTGTTAACTAACTCTTTAAACAAAAAATTATTGTTACTAAAATTCATATAACTTAAATTTTATTAGTATATTAAACATTATTAACAATTTTAATATAGAAAACTAATTGATTTTAATTCAAAATAAAAAAGATTAGTATAATAATTATACTAATCCTTATTATTTATTTTTCAATATTTTTTCGTGGTTCCTTTTTGTAAGTAGCTTTATTATCAGGTACTTCTTTATTTAACGAATCAACTTCTGCTTTAGCTTCATCTTCAGTATAATAGAAATTTTGCATCGTTCCATCTCCAAAATATACTACATATACATCATTTGAAGAATCAGCTTCTAAAATAAATTCTTTTAAATCTTTCATATATATTGTTTATTTATTTATCACAACTAACATTGTTTCACCTTGCTCTATTAAATCAAGAAGTTCTTTATAAGTATATTCTTCTTCATTATCATCATATTCAATAAAATCACCATTAGGTCTCCATGTATTCATATGAAATTCTTTATTCATATCAACAGACCATGTTGACTTATTTTTTAATGTAGCTAAAAAGAATCCTTTGTCTTTCCAATATTTGCCAACAGATTCATATTGTTTAATAACTTTATCTAATGATTCTTTATCATAACAATAATATGCTACGTTAACTTCTTTATTATTTTGATCTTTAATTGTTACTTCATTAACAGTACGGCCTTCAAATAAAGAATTATAAATATATTGAGTTATGGTTTTCATTATTTATTTTCTTTATTATTTTTTTCTTTATTATCTTTAGAATCAGAATTCTTATCTTCTTGATTATCTGTATTGTTATCTTCTGAATTATTATCATCAGAATTATTATCATTATTATCTTCATCATTACTATCAGATGATTTTCCTAATGTAAATACTGCAGGATCTTCAGTTTTTTCAGCTTTTAAGAACTTAAGTACATTTTCAATTAATGTTTGAACTTCTTTAGGTAATTCAACAATTGAATCTTTTGCATAATCTTGTACCCAAATCTTTTTGTCTTCTCCAGTAAATATATGTAATAATGATCTTGTGTTTTCTGTTGATTTGCCTGTTGGAAGTTTCTTTTCGTATTTCCAACGTAATGCTATGGCCTCATCATCATTTTTAAATTTAATAGCAGCACAATAGAATTCACGAGGCAAATTAACTGCTTGTGATATTAATATTTCTAATTGTTTTGCAGCTTTAACTTTATCTTCATTATTTAATACATCATCAATACTTACTTCATTTGGCTTTGGATCTTCTTTATGTTTAGCTCCATCTATATCTTTATTTTGTTGATTATCGTCTTGATTTTGATCATCTTGATTTTGATCATCACCTTCATAAATATGATTGAACTCAAATTCGTCATATAAGCATTCATTAGCTTCACAAGGACATGGACATTCACATTTACCACAGCATCCATCATCACATCCATTTGCTATTGCAGGCATATCATCAGGTGAGAAATAAACAACAAAATACCCACCCAAATTAATCATAGTCACTTTAGGAAGTCCTTGTGCTGTTATATAGCCTTGCAATGAACTTGTACCATAAGTAAATACATCATTATATAAAGATCTCCATAAAAGTTCTTGAGTCTTTTGTTGAGAAGTAAATTGTGAACTTGATAGTTTAATAGAAACATTATCTTCTCCAACGGATGCAACTATACCTAATGTTAAACAAAATAAATTATTAATATTTGTTAATATATTTTGTATTGGTGTATAATGATTAGTAACACCAGTCTTTAATAATTGATTACCTGGTTTTACTTCATTAAAAGTTTCTTTAATATGTTCTGTAAATCTTTTCATTATATTCTATAAAATATAGTTATATATAAAAATAAAAATGAAATATCATTATATATCTTTGCTTAAAAGATTATTAAAATTGTCTCCAAAAATGAAATATTTGCTGTAATGTCGCTTTTGAAAAATGTCCTTCAGTATACATTGCAGTTGATAATAAACGTGTAGGTATTAACCATGAAGCTTGTCTTAATACTGGAATATACATTTTAATTCCAAATGCAATCTTAAGATTTGCTTTCATCAAATGCTTAAGTCTTTCATATGATATAAATGTATTTGGCTTACCTGTAACATCGTTAAAGTTTTTATCAAAATATGGCTTAAATACATTATAAGTATGGGTTAATATACGTGTTCTAGAAAATGGTGGATAATAATGAAGATTAAGTCCAACTTCTCTTATATTGCCATCTTTTGTTCTAGTTATGCCAAGAAATAATGTAAATGGTGTTCTATCATAATATTCCAATTCTTCTTTAAACTTTGGCTCAGCATAATGAAATAAAACAACTTGACCAGGAAGCAAATACTTCTTAGTAAGTTGCGCATTATGCAATATTTCTTTATAAGCTAATTTTGAACGTATAGCAGTAGGACGTCTAGCCAACGGATGATTATTAATAGCTTCATCTAATTGATATACTTTAATTTCATCTTCATCATATATCTTAGAAGTTATGTCTCTTAATTGATTTGAATGTCCTAATGTAGTCTGTTCAGGTTTTTTAATTAATGCCATATTCAGTCTTAATTAACTTAAATTCAGCAGTTTCATTTATATGCTGTACTAAAGTTTTTATGCTATTTTGAATATATTTTATAGTTTTCTAAAAAGTCAATAAAATTATCAACTTGTCCTTTTGTATTTAAGTAAATAGTTATTTGATCTGACAAGTCTAATATCTTATAGTTACCAGACCAAAATAAAGAATTAAATACTGGCTCATTCAATTCTGATTCTTCACAGCATTTCATAAACCATTCACTGTTTGTGACAAATAATGAAGTATCTATTATATTCATATATTTGTCAGTATAATCTAAAAACTTATATTTAAGTTTTCCGTTTTCTAACCTTAAATAATGCTTATCTATATATGCAGTTGAGAAACATAAAAAGTCATATTTATATTCTATATTTTGTATGCAAGTATATATTGTATTATTATTTTTTATGATTTGATTTGGCTGTATTGTTATGAACCAATCATTAGTCATATTAAAGTCTTTAATACAATTATATACCGCAATGAATTCATCTTTATGACTAATTACTTCTAATGATTTTACTTCATATATATTCTTTATGTTTGCATTTTTTAAATATGATTCATTTTCTTTACCAGCATATAGAAAAACACAATTTTCATATACACCAAAATTATCTAAATAATATTTTAGATAAGGCATAAATTTCTTATTTTTATACAATGCCAACTCAGAATCATTTAATAGAATTATAAATATTGGTATCTTTACTTTCATAACTTATTAATCATTTGGTTTTTCTATTATTTTGTAATTACCAAATTCTAATTATTTTTATTGCATTTGATCTATTATCATAAATTTCGCCAACTTCCCCTATTTCAATTTCATTATATTCTTCATAATCTTCTTTATTTGCACCTAATAAATCAATCAAATCTTTAACGTCATTAAATGCAGTAATAGTCGCAAATTCATTATCTTGATTAAATGTTATAAATCCTTTTTTATATTTTTTTAAGCCATCAGAATAATTATAAGTTCTATAAGCTGCGTCAGGTTCTATTTCATTTTGAGTTTCACTCCATAATTCAGAATGTTTTTCATAAAATTCTTCATCTTTAACATTAATCTTTGATTTTGAACTTAACTTTATTCCTTCATTTAGAAAATTATTTATGCCTTTCATAATTCAAACTATTCAAATTTATTTAAACAAAACACCAATACCAATATTCATTATTATTAAATCCATCTTTTATTGGCCCATCATTAAATGGAAATTCTTTTGGATATTTTTTAATTATTTTTTCCATGTTATCTTTATCTTCTGGTCTAACAATCAATATAAGACGTCCATGATCTTCATAATCATCTCTCAATAATTTGTATTTAGGCATATCTTCAGTCTTTGAATACTCAATAAGTGAAGTTTTCAAAGAATTAATGTCAGTATGAAAATAATTATTAAATTTATGATCTTTATATTCTATAAGTTTAAGGCCATTCCATTTAATTTCCTTTTGCTTAATTGATTCATTTATAAAATTTTTAATGTCTTTCATAATTATTATAATATTATGTTTCTCATTATCCTAATTTATATTCGAACTTAATCTTATGTTTTTCTAAAACTTCTTTAATACATTCAAAATAATGATTTAATACATATTCATTATTTGGGGCATTTTTATCGTTATCATTTAAAGGATAACATGCTGCATCACCCTTTAAGCCATCATCCCAAAATAAAGAATTTGTTAATGATTGAATTTCTTTCTTAATATCTTCAAATCTCCATTCTGAACGTTCATTAACATATATATATTCATTTAATGTTTTCATAATTATATATTATCTTTATTTAAATCTTTCATATTAACCTAATATTGCGTTCATGCGAATTTTTATCTTATCATTAGTTTCTTTCTTTGTAAAATTCAATACTAATGAAGGCATACCACTATTGTCATCCTTTTCATTATATTGGAGTTCCCATTTGCCAACAAATTCATCTTTATCCATTTTATCAGTACGATATGCTTCAATATCTTTGAATAATTCTTCAGCTAACTCAAGATCTTCGCCATCTTCAGCATACATTTCTTCATTCCAATCATGATCATCTCCTTTTCTATCTTCTAACCAACGAATTGCTAATGTTTCAAATTTATTTGACTTCCATTTCTTTTCAGAGTCTCCAAAATCATAGTGGAACTCTGTAGTCTTTTCAATCTTATAAAGCTTCATGTTCTTAAGATTTTCACCGAGCTTGTCTTTTCCTCTTAAGAAGTCTGCCCAGTCAATTTGGTCGCATTTATCAACAACATATTCTTCATATTCTTCTTCCTCACCAGTATATTCACCCCAAGGAGTCATTACATAACGAGTCTTTAATTCTTTATGGGCATGAGCCATTTCCATTATAAAATTTTTTAAGTCTTTCATTATTTAATTATTTATTTATATTTATCAATTTTAGTTTGATAATTCATTATCAATAACCTATGCAACAAGACATATCATATGTCTCAAATGGATCTTCAACAGTTCCTGCTGCATGACAATTTAATGTACCACCCATAAATGGCTGTTCAGCTCCTTTTACATATATTTCAACTTTATATTGTTTCCATTGAGACATGCCATCTTTTGACTTACGATATCCGCCATTATCAGGTGCTATAGATACTTCATATTCATGTTCTGGATTCTTAATAGTCTTAAAAGCATCTTCTATGTCTTTTTTGACTAATTTGATAGCTCCCCAATCTCCCAAATATCTTGGTCCTTTAGGGTTATTTGAATAGAACTTACCAGTTGTTCCTGTTTTTTCTAATTGTTTATATATTGCGTTTTGGACTTTTTGTTTTTCTCTATTCTTTATAGATTTATCAAATTCAGTTTCAGAAAATGAAAAAGATGCTTCAAATATTTTATCCTTTAAATCTTTCATAATTTAGCTATTATTTTATTTGCAATTATTGTTGGGTGTGTATCTTGTATTAATGTAATATTATATTTTTCACAAGTTAAACGTACATTATCCCATCTATAAAATTTAGGAGTACAAAATACAATTACTTTATTTGTTCTTGCATATAAGCCAAGTTCAAGCAAACTTATTGGAGATTTAGAATCATCTAGCAAAACCATTGCAATAACATCAGCACTATCTAAATGATCTTGTTCCCATTTAATTTGTTTTTCAATTTCTTCTTTTGAATGATTATTATTCCAATGCTCGCGACGTGGATTGTATATTTCAAGATTTTTTACTCCTAAATTAATTAATTCAATAATGACTTTATCTTGCCAATTCAATGAATCTCCATTATCAATAGTTCCTGCTAAAAACACAGATTTTGAATTTAATCTATTAGATTCTTTATTATATGTTTTTTCTGGAGTTATAATAATCATCTCGTCTCTCATATATATAATTCATTAAGATACATATTGTTTAATTTCTTTCCAAATTCGTTTATCTGATTTTGAGAATAAATCATCAGATGCATTAGCTACATAATCACATGTCTTATTAATTAATGGAAACCACTTTTTAAGACTTGACCATTGAACTCTTGCTTCTTGTCCTTCATAAAATCCAACTTTATCTACTAGATCATCATAATCTTCAATTTCTTCATCGGTAAGTTTACTAAAGAAATCATCATAAATATGATATTCCGTATTCATTTGATAAACTATCATAATTGTAAGCATTTGAAGTTTCTTTAATGGACCTACTCTACTTTCTGTTACTAAATCATTAATTGTTTTCATATTTATATTTTCAATATAGTAATTTTATATATATTATTTAATTTAATTAATTTTTATATTATTCAAAAAATTTTTCTGTAACTATAATAAATTTTGCATTATTTTTATGTGCAAATTCATTAGCTGCTTTCCATTTATCGCAATTTTTGATCCATGATTCTTTAAGCCATAATGAATCAATTGCTGTAGGCTTTATAGTTTGTCCATAAGGTTTTATTTCTACTATTATTTTTTCTCCTGTATTAGTTTCTATAACATAGTCAGGATAATAGTCATGTACTTTATTGTCTAATCTACAAGTGTATTTTATAGATATAGGTTCTGAAGCCCATTTAGTAATCTTAGGATTGTTTTCGCAAAATTGTATAAATTGCAATTCTAATCCAGAACGATATATTATAGGTTCATTTTTTACAGATTGAAACAATTTTGTACAATAACGTTGAGGAACATATCCTTGATGATATCTTGAATTCTTTTTGGGTTTATTGTTTTTTATCTTATTTTCATATATGTTACTCACTTTTATATAAAATCCTTTTTATAAAAATAAAATGAAAGGGCCAACAAATGTTAGCCCTTTGCAATTATTTTTAATATAAGTTAGATAATGATGAGATTATCTAAATAGTTTTTCATCTTTTTCATATTCATTTTGAACATATATTTCTCAACCATTTTAGGAGTGAGCCAACCAACGATTGTGCTAATCAAAAGAATAATTTCTGTTTTCCAATAGAAGAGAATCATTACACTGAGAACATCCCAGCCGAAGTTCATTACTTTGTTAAGACCATCCATAAGATCCTCAGGACGATTCTGTACAAAATCTACAAAATAAGGATAAAGCATGTATTTGCGAACCTCGTAAAAAATAACTCCAACTACTAAGAGTGTTACTACAAAACCACAGAACCTTACAAAATTCTTAAACAGAATATTTTCCCAGGTATCATATTTGTCATACCAAAGATTTTTACGAGTCTCCTCTAAAACTTTCTCTTCAACATCCATCTTGTTAGTAAGAAGAGTTCCATAATCTTTATAAGTATAATACGGACGGTTTACTACGTTATTATCTTTAATCCATGTATCAATCTTAGTCTTTACCTCAGTACGTGTCTCCCCATAGAAAAGATAATTCTTGTTATCATATTTGAATTCAACAGTTACGTAAGTTTTCATAATTTTTAATTTTATTTAATTGTTAATAATGTTTATTTAGAAATGGAGAAGTAATTTCTAAACCACGGCGGCTCAACCATTAAATAAAATTTTATTAACTTTTTCATTGTTGTTTAAATTAATTACATATATAATATAGAATTTTATATAAAAAATTTAAATATTATTTGTAAAATTTAGTTAAATCAAATTTTTTATTATTTTTAATAAATGACTATTTTATAGTTATATTAGCAACTAGATTTTCAAGAGTCAAATGAGTGACCTTTGCTAACAGAATGTTAAGTGAAGTTTTGGCTAAGTCGAGTTCATATAAGTGACAGTTATATGTAATGAGGCGACAAACTAAAAATAAACTAATAATTATGGAACAAACTAAATTCACAAGATTCAAGAGAATCGCAAACAAAAAGTTATTATCAATACTAGTCGTATTAATGTTTTTATTTGGAAGTCTTTATTTCTTAACATGCAATTCAACTCCAGTAAAACATAAAACTACACCAATTGAATATGTATCACCACAGCCAAATATAACAAAAATAGATACAATTCAAATAAAGGATAGTATGCAAAATAAATTAATTGATGAAGTAAGTAAGTATGTTAAAAAACAAGCGCCAAGATCTCATCAATTTATCCCAAAGTATTTAGTACAGGCAGGATTGAATAATAATATTGATATATGCTTTATGATGGCACAAACACAAATTGAGACATGTTTTGGAACAACTGGCGCAGGACGTGAATCAGCAAGAAGATCAATGTTTGGCGTAATAAAAAGACATTATTCAACATATGAAGCTGCCATTAATCATTACTGTGAAGTATTGAAAAAATACTATTTAGTAAAAGGAAGAACTGAACAACATCTTTTGACCAAATATGTTACAGGAACAGGAGGTCGTTATGCAGAAAATCCTCGTTATGAAATAGAATTAAGAACAACATATAATCAAATCAAAAGAACAACTAAAATACATTCTTTACAAGAAGAGTATAAAAAGTTCTAAAAATATTTTAATTAATTAAATGAAAGAAGTATTCAATGCATTATGGTCTAAAATTAAAACACACGCAATTTATATCATTATAATCTGTGTACTTGTAGGATTATTAAGTATTTCAGTAAATAGATGTTCAAGTGTAAGTAGAGAATATAAACATAACATAGAGGCCTTGAATGATACTATTAAGTATTATCAAGACAAAAATGGAAATTTAGTTGCTACTAAACTTGCATTTGAATCAGATGTAAATATGCTGGAGCAATTAAATAAAGAACTTTATGATCAAATTGATAGTTTAAAATTAAGTAAGAATAGTGTTGCACAGATCATATACATTGGCGGAGAAATAGAAAATCCAAAAAAAGATACCGCATATATAGTAAAGCATGATACTATTACAAAAGGATTTAGAAAGGATTTTGACTTTAATGATAAGTATAGAATACTTGAAGGAAATGTAAATTATAAAAATGATAGTCTAGGAATTCATATTACAAAAGACGTTATTAATTTTGACTATACATTAGCAATGGATAAAGATTCACGAATATATGTTAAGTCTACTAATCCGTATGTTAAGTATAGTGAAATTTCTGGATTTACAATTCCTAAGCAAAGAAACAAAAGATGGAATGTTGGACCAGCAATACATGGAGGATATGATATTTTAAATAAAAACTGGTCGTTATCTGCTGGTATATCTATTACTTATGGATTTATTCAATGGTAAATAATTTTAATTTACATAATTTAAAAAGCAATGCATTTTATGTGTTGCTTTTTGTTTTTATTATATATTTATTAATCATAATTATTTATTTTTATTAAAATAGTTATTTATATTATGCATAATAATATAAAATACTAATAAAGAATAAATTCTATAAATATACATAAATTATTAACAATGGCAAATTTAAATAGAGTTGACATATACGTTGGTGTAGTTGGCCAAGCATATGTTGATAAAGAAACAGCATTGAAAAATTTAAATGCAGCTATAAAGAATGTTAATGATATGATTGACATAATAAGTGCAGCAAATGCGCAAATAACTATAGCTGAAAATATTTTGAATAATGCTAGAGGAGCAAAAGATTTAGCTCAAGAAACATTTAATAGATTAACTGAGAAGATTAATCAACTTGGTGAAAACAATCCATTATATAAGCAATTACTTAGTATTAAGAATTCATTATATGATAATGATATTGATAATAATTTTAAAAATGGAGGAAATACAATAACAGCTAATGCAAATATTGAAAATATTGAAAAGCAAATAACAGAACTTCATAATATTATAAATGAAGGAAATGAATCGCTTATAAGACGTAGAGCATTAGTTGAAGAATTACAAGTTGTATATAATAATGCAGTAGAAGTATTTGAAAGCTACTTACCTGAAGAAGATATTGATATATTTGCTGCATTTGACGCTGAAGAAGAAGCTCTTAAAGCTAGATTGGAAGAAGCAATTGCTGCATTAAATTCTGCACAAGAAATAACTGATGCAATCAATGCTACATCACAAGATGTAATTGATCGTGCTATATTATCAATTATAAATGCTTGTAAGAGTAATGGATCTAAATATGAAAGCGTTAAAGAATATTTGAATGCATATAACAATAGATTAGGAGAATTAAATAATGAATTCGCAAGCTTAAAGAATTTGGTAGCTCCATTTATGGCAGAATCAACTGAAGCAGTATCTATCAATAATGAAATTGATATTGATATGAGCACAATTGATTCACAACGTGCTGAAATTTCTAATATGTTTACAAATGTTAATTCAAATATGACTAGAAATAATGAAATTCAAACTATGTGGGAATCTAACCGTGAAGAATTGAATGAAAGTTTTAGCATATCATTATTTGAAAATAGCGTTAATGAAATTAATGGCATTAATGATGATATTAACAATAATAAACGTGTCGTAAGACAAATTAACTCAACTATCATTACATTAGAATCAGCATTAGAATCATTAAGAAGCCGTATTTCTAATTTATCAACAGTATCTGGAGATAATAACGGAAATGCATCTGGTAATGATCAAGAGACTATTCCTAGTACATATGTATATAACGGAATAACATATTATAGAACTATGCCATTAAATCCTGGTGATGGATATGAATTAAGAACTGTAGAAAATAATGGCACTACATATTATGCATATGTATATGTGGGAAACACACAGCCTGTTGAGCCTACTAATGGATACTTCTGGTATCTTGGAACTACAAAACCAGCAACTGACGCATATATTGAAGAAAACGGTACGCAAATATCAAGTGCATCAGATATATCAAGAATAACAATTGATACAGATGATTATGTATACTTTGCATATCCTGTATCATTTGGAACAGCAAGAATAGTTGATACTAATGGAGATGACGCACCTGGAAAATCACTTGAAACATTAAATGGTGTTACATTAGAAAACTATAAAGGCTGGAGATTCAATAACTTCGGAAATGGCGCAAGATATAATATATCATTTAATTAATATATATCTTAATTAAACTTTTTAATTATGCGGTGATGCTAATTATATGTATCACCGCATATTTAATAAAAATTGATAAAAACATAAAATTATATTATGAGTAATATTTCAAATATTATAAGAACATATGATGATGATGATAATTTGATTGTATCAGCGAAAATTAGTGGAATTACTTTTAATAATATTGCTAACGAAGATCTAGGCTTAAAAAAGACAGGTATTATGAATCGTAGAAATAATATCTGGGAAAGTAATTCATCATCTGCAGATAAAATATTACCAGCAGTAAATGCTGTTGATATTGATTGGAATGGCGCAGAAGTTGCTGAAAACATAGTAATTAATAATACTGGAGAATTATTGGCATGGATTAAATCAATTCAATCTTCTATGGGTGGTGCTGATTCTGCAGCATTAGCAGAAATACAAAATACAATTGATTTGTATCAAGATACATTTTCAAATGTATTGACTAAGAGATATGCAGATTTAACATATCAAGCTAAAGGTGATTATGTAACTACATCAGATTATACTGAAGATATTAATTCATTAAATACTTTATTAGAAACTTTAAGAACACAAGTAAATAATTTAAATATTGATGGGTTAACAAATAAAGTTAATGAATTAGAATCTAATCAAAGTAATTTCTTAACAGCTACAGCATTATCGCAATATGGATATGTAACTGAATCTGATGTTAATCAAATTGTTACAAATAAGATTAATGATGTAATTGGAGGCGCGCCTGAAGCATTCGATACATTAAAAGAGATTGCTGATGCATTAGAAGATAATGCTACAATGACTCAAGTTCTTGAAACAATTTCAAGTAAAGCTAATTCAGATGATGTTTATACAAAAACTGAAATTGATAATAAATTAGCTAATATTGAACCTGGGAATGGTGGATCTTCAACACCAGGCGCACAAGGTCCACGTGGAGAACAAGGTCCTCAAGGTCCTCAGGGTGAAACTGGTTCATTTGATTCTTCAGCATTAGAAGATTACGCATCTAAGAATTATGTTAATGAAAAATTTAATGAAATAATTGGCGGCGCACCTGAAGCATTGGATACATTAAAAGAGATTGCCGATGCGTTAGAAGATAATGCTACAATGACTCAAGTTCTTGAAACAATTTCAAGTAAAGCTAATTCAGATGATGTTTATACAAAAACTGAAATTGATAATAAATTAGCAGAAGTTGAAACTATAAAAGGTGACAAGGGTGATCAAGGTGAACAAGGTCCTCAAGGAGAACAGGGCGCTCAAGGCGATAAAGGAGACAAAGGTGATCAAGGAGAACAAGGTCCTCAAGGAGAACAGGGCGCTCAAGGTCCACAAGGTGAAGCTGGAGCACAAGGTCCAACTGGAACATTTAATTCTTCAGCATTACAAGACTATGCAACAAAGACATATGTAAGTGAAAAGATTGAAGAAGTTGTTGGAGAAGCTCCTGAAACATTAAATACATTAAAAGAGATTGCTGATGCATTAGCTGATAATGCTACAATGACTCAAGTTACTGAAGTAATTGCAACAAAAGCTAATTCTGAAGATGTTTACACAAAAACTGAAATTGATAATATATTAGCAGAAGTTGAAACTATAAAAGGTGACAAAGGTGATCAAGGAGAACAAGGTCCTCAAGGTCCTCAGGGTGAAACTGGTTTATTTGATTCTTCAGCATTAGAAGATTATTATGATAAGAATGAAATAGACGTAATTGTTGCTCAAGTTGTACAACGTACCGGAGTTCAAGGCGCTCAAGGTGAGCAAGGTCTACAAGGAGAACAAGGTCCTCAAGGTGATCAAGGCCCTCAAGGTGAAGCTGGTCAACAAGGCGCTCAAGGTGAGCAAGGAGAACAAGGTGCTCAGGGTCCTCAAGGAGAAATAGGCACATTTGATTCAAGTGATTTAGAAGATTATGCAACTAAAGAATTTGTATCTCAAGAAATTGAATATATTGTTGATAATGCTCCTGAAAACTTTAACACACTTAAAAAAGTATCTGATGCAATGGCGGATCTTAAAGTTGTAGATGTTGAAGCTGTTGAGGGTGTCCATTATACACAAGAAGAAATCAATGCAGCTCAAGAAGGCGATGAAGCTTATGGAAAGACAACTGATGATTGGAAAGTAGAGCCAATTGAAGAACAATCTCATAATATGACAATTGGTGAATATGTTAATACTTCAATGCAAGCTGTAGATGAAAAAGAAGCAGTTGCAAAAGTACAAGCAAAATACGAAGCATTATTAACATTATTAAATGTACGTGAATCACAAGTTAACAGTGTAATTATTAATCAAGAATTAGAAGAAAGTTCTAATGTTACTTTTGATGAACCAGTTGAAAATGTTGTAATTCCTCAAACAACAGCAGCTTACACAGTATCTGCTCCACTTGAAGATGATTCAACAGTTACATTAACAAGTAATAAGTATATGACATTATTTAATACTAATGAAGAAGCTGTAAACGTAACTGTTCAACAACCACTTAATGAAGGTGATACAGGAACATCTGGCACAACAGTTTATCTTGTAGGTGAATATGATACTTTAACACTTGAAAATGTTTCTCCAAATGTTAAATCAGGTCAAGATCCTGCAAAAGTAAATAATGTTGTTATTTCTCAAGATAATACTAAGAACTTAACATTAACTATTGATATCCAAGATGGTGCTACAATTACTAATAATTCTAATACTAATATAACAATTACTGATAAGAACAACGAAGAAACTGTATTGACTGTAGTTGCTCCTAATAGTACTGTTACATTAAATGGAAGCTCATATACAACATTAAATGCTGAAGTTAGTGATAACACTTTAATCATTAAGAAGACTGCTCATATTGGAACATTAAATGTAACTAAAGGTAATGTAAAGGTTGAAGTAGCTCGTCAATCTGATATTGCAAGTGTTATTGATAATCTTAATATAGCTGAAGGTTATTCTGTAGATTATTTACATGATGATATAACAGCTGCAAATATTTCTAAACTTAATACAGCTGGTACACATATATTCCAAGAAGATTTGACAAAGAGTGGTAACTTCTCTGTAGGTTTATTCTCAAATGATGATATAATTTGGGATTTAAATGGACATAATCTTACAAGTTCTAATACTCGTGGTTACGGTATATTTACATTAAGAGGAACTGCTCAATTAGAAATTAATGATACCGTAGGTACAGGTGTTGTTAAGAATACTGCTGATGAATACGGATTCTGGACAAGTACTGTAGGTTCTAAGGTTGTTATTAATGGCGGTAATTTTGAAGCTGCTACACATGTATTATATGCTCAAAAAGGAACAATTGAAGTTAATGGTGGTTCATTCAAATTAACTGATGCTGCTACTGCTGATAAAGATCAAAATGGTAACTTTAAGTTCTTATTGAACTGTCATGATGCAGATTATGTATCTGGTGATGCTAAGATAATTGTTCGCGGTGGTAAGTTCTATGGATTTGATCCTTCTAATACTTATGGAGAACCTGGAGGTCCAGTTAGTTTCGTAGCAGAAGGTTATGAATCAGTTCCAACTAATGAAGCATACGAATATGGCACAGTTTATGAAGTAAGACAAATTTCTCAATAAAAAGAAATTTAAATAATAAATAAAAGGCAGTACTTAAGTACTGCCTTTTTTATTTTATAATTTTAAATCAAAATTAAGGTTCTGTTTGAACTTCTATTTCTGAAGGATTTTCATTATCACCATTATTTGGTTCTGAATTTTCTTCTGATTTAATCCATAAAGCAACATATGTTAAATCAGAATCAACAATAGTATCTACTGGAAGGATAGGACTTTCACCATCTAAAGACCATCCATTGAATTCAAATCCTTCCTTTTCAACATCTGGAGCTGAAACGGCTGTACCAGCTTCACCAGTTACAGTTTTAACAACTTCCTCACCATTCATAAATGTAATAGTGTAAGTTTCTGGTTCTGGATCTGGAGTTGGATCTGGAGTTGGATCTGGAGTTGGATCTGGAGTTGGATCTACTGGAGTTTCAGGAGTTTTTTCTCTGCCTTCTTCAGTTTCTTCAACTATATTTGCAGCTCCACCAGGAACATACCAATCATTGGCTGCAGTTTCTTCATCATAGTGTGTTAAACCAGTAGCTGCAGTAAATTTTTCTTCAGTAGTCATTTCTGAAGTATCTACTTGCATAGCTTCTAATCTTTCATCAATTCTACTCATTTTTATAATGTTTATATATTTAGCTAAATAGGTTATAAACCATATATATTAAAAATAAACATATTTAGAATAAAGATAATTGAACAGCAGTTCCTGCATTTACTTTTGGAATGCTCATAACTTCCAAAAATCTATTAATTGGATCAATAACGTTTTTCTCCCATTGTGTTATCTTAGAAATTGGCGGAGCCCATATTGGAAGTTCACCAGCAGGATATCCAAAATAACCTACTTTATTGCCTATCATTATATTATAATATTTGATCTTTCCTGAATATTGAATCTTGTTGTCTTCTCCGTTCTTATGTGCTAAATAATTATATCTTGCTATAGCTTGTACAGATACAGGACACTGTTTTCCAAGAATTAAATCTGTTTTGTCTTCAATTATATATTTCTTATAATCTCCAATGCCTATAGATTGTGATATGTCTTCAATTGGTGCTTTATAAAATTGCTTTCTAAATTCTGCCAATTTATTATTAAATGTTAAAATATATTCATCTTTATGTTCTTCATTATAATCAAACATAAGACTATTCATAAGATCTGTTAATATTGTCCTGCAAAGCTTTGGAGTAGTTGATTTAACCAATTCAATGCCTGTTCCTGATACTTTTGGTGTTTCATAATACTTACCTTTAACAAAAGCATATCCTTTCAAATACTTTTTCTTCTTAATACAAATTTGAGCATATGAAACAGTTTCCAATTCAAACTCATGAACATTCTTTCCATGTCTTGGGTCATATATATCTCTACACCATTGATTATTCTGTCCATCCAAGAATTCTTTATTAAACTTCAAAATCCAGTCAACTTTAGATTTCTTAGTATTATATAATTCTTGATATTTTGGTAACATACATCTAAACAAGTTTCCATAAGTCGTATATACAGAATCAGTATCAGAATAAACTGAAACTGGTGTTGTTCTATACCAATCATGTTTAAGTTCATCCAATTCAAAGTTAAATCTCTGCCAAAGATCTTTTCTATCCCATATTGTATTATGGAAGAATTCCTCAAGATTATGCCACATTGTTTTTGTAAGATGGCGGCATTCTCCAGTAATATCAGCTGCTAAATTAATATTATAAAAATAGAAAAATCTATTAGCAGAAGCACCATAAGCAGCATTAGCCAAAGTCTTCATACCCAATTCTAATAGACTATATTCATGTCTTAAATCTTCAACTTCTATTCTAAATGCTTTCAATTCTTCTAAAGACATTTGCGGTAAATCTTCAGGTGTTTTATTAAACTTATCTTTAAGTAATTCTATAATATCTTCATCAAATTGCATAATCGCTTAACCATTTATTTAATTCTAAAATAGAAAAAAATTCTTTATAATTTAAATTATTTTGTTTTGCTATATTTCTTTTATTTACATCTCTGCAAGTCCATGTTATAATTGCATTTCTATAAAATTTTGTTGTTTTACTTTCCCATAATTTTAATTTATTATAATCATCAATATTATTTGGATCATATGCATGACCTCCATGTGTCCAATGATAATTACATTCAATATATAAATTTAAACTTGGAATATAGAAATCACAAACAAACGGATAAACATTAGATTTATATTGTGTTAAAACATCAGGATATTTTTCTTTTAATAATGCGTACGATATTTTTTCAGATACTGAACTATTAAATGAGTGATTAAGTTTTTTTGTTTGATATTCCTTTCGCTTTCGTTCTTCGGAATTTACCACTTTATTTTTAACAGATGATAATTTCATAATATTATCAACTCCATATCTTTCTAAACATGTTTGTTTACTTTTTTCTTTAAATAATTCAGTTTGTACAATATGTTTAACTCCATATTTTTTTAAACAGGTTTGTTCGCATTTTTCTTTATTAATAAAATTTTCATCTCCATATTTTTCAAGTTTTGTTTGTTTAGATTTTTGAATATTATTTTGTGTTTGAAATGTATATTCAACTCCATATCTTTCTAAACATGTTTGTTTACTTTTTTCTTTAATAATTGAACTTTTCATTGGATTATCACATCCATATTTTTCAATCCATTTTTTTACATATTTTTCTTTTATTTCTTTATTATGTAGAGGATTTGTACACCCATATTTTTCTAAACATGTTTTTCTATATTGTTCTTTAACACTTTCAGATTTGTTTGAACATTTAGTACTACAAAATCTTTTATATTTTTTTGTTTTATTATCAAATTTTGTAAACGAATTACATATTATACAAGTAGGTCGATTTTCAATTTTATAAAATATTCTCCATATTATAACACTAAAATTATGTTCAGGATCGTCAAATCTATTTAATAAATAATTTCTTATATTATTATACTTATATAATTTCTTAATTTGATTATTATTAATTTTTAATTTTTTAGTTATAAATATGTCACATATAAATTTATCATATTTACTGTTTTTCATTGCGTTTTTTCTCAATTAACTTATCTATTTCAACTAATAATTCTGAATCTATTCGTTGTACTATATCTTTATATTTTGCTCGACCTGCTTTAAGTTTCGTTTGTACAATACGGAATGCATAATCTCTATCATTCTTATACACATTACCCATTACAGTTACAAAATAATTAGGATCTTTTCTAAATTCCTCAAGTTCTTGTTCTGACCATTTGACTGTTGTATATCTTCCAAAACTATCAGGGCCAATTTTCTTTTCATGTAGGTTCTCAAAGGACAAATTACAAGTCATAATTTGACTAGGATAAAGTGATGCGAAATCATCACAAACTGTAAATTCATAACGACCAGGAACACAACCACAGAATGCGCCTTCATAAGGTATTTTTGTTCTTTCAATAGCATCATAATCCCATACTACTTTCTTTCCTTGTAAATAAAATTCCTCAAATACATTTGCTGTTGTTAATGCTACTTGGCCAAATGCAGCTTGTAATGGAACTAATGTTACTGAAGATACTGCACAAGGAGATTCAAGAGATTTTAACTTATAATGAATCAATTCTCCAATAAGACTATCAATACCGTTATAGAAATAATACCACTCAGGATCTCTTTCATATAATTGCTGCAAAGAACCTTGATATTTAATCTTATGTGCTTTAACTGCAGCATTACCTACCCAGTCCAATGAGAAACTTTCATATGTTAATATATGATCATATTGTTTTACAATTTCCATGTAATCCAATAATATGGAATGTGCAGGTCCGAAGAAGAATTTCTTTTCACCAGAAATGTCTTCCCATGAATATCTTTTAATTTCACCAGTTGGAGATGACTTACGAATAATTGTCATCGCAGTGCTTTTACCAAATAATTTAACCAATCTTGTGGTCATATATAGCATATCGAATCCGTATGAGTTCCAACCTGCTAAACAACCAATCTTTGGAATTATAATGGTAAAGAAATGCTCAAGCATCTTTTCTTCAGATGGAAAATATTGATATAATACTTTTGGCTTCCATCCATTATTCTTTATAAGTGCTGAAGCAAATTCATTATTATCTAACCAATCTAAATAACGCTTTCTAAATAATGCTATTTGATCTTCAGTCAAATTATGTAAACCATAAACTATACAAGACAAATCTGGTCCGACTAAAGATATAGATGTTACTTTTTGGTCAGCTTTCTCAGGATCAGGGAATTCAGAAGAAATCTCTGTCTCAATATCAAAAAAGTATAGTTTTGGAAAATATTGTGCATGAAATTGTTGATTTATGTCTTTAGGAAGTTCATACATAAACTCAAGAATTTCAAATTCATTTGGAGTATAATCTAATGTCTGTTTAAAAATCTTTTTGCATTTCTTTCCATCCCATGTTGTATATTCACCTTCAGGATCATATTCATAAGACTTTATATGATGAATATATTTCTGAAAGAATTGTCTATTTCCTAATTTATCAATGTAAGAAATTACTAACTTTTGTTCCTTTTTATTCCATGTTCTGTCTAATATCATTTCAAATGTTAAAAATATATTTATGTAAATCCTTTCGGATATCTCTAATAAGAGATTTTAGAAAAATTTTCTTATCAAACTTTAATAATAAAAAATAGTTATTTTATATCTTCTAAATTAATTTCTTCACAACAATATTTTGGTATATATTCTCGTGTAACATATGCTTCATAATTTACAGTTGCCGGATCTATAAAGAATTTTAATTTATTTTTATACTTATTTAAATCAATTTTTATAAGATGCAAATTTTTCTTTTTAATGTCTTTAGGAATTAATTTTAATGTTCGTATTAATTTATCTTTATCAGGATCTCCAACTACAAATATATACATTGGGTAATATCGTTTAATATCATGACGAGGCACTAATCCATGATGATTTAAACGTTTAAGTCCATAATCATCAACATATCTATAAATAATTCCTTTACAATCATTATAAATATAATCAGTTACTTCTTTAGGTTTATAAGGCTCAATATAAACTTCATAATTATTATTTTTCTTTTCACAATAACTTACATAATAATTATAAAAATTCATTATAGATTTAAATTCTTCATCATTAATTATATCTTTATCATCTATTTCGATTGTAAAACTATTTGTATCTTTCATAGTTTCTACAAATCTTGGACTAATTATTTTATCATTAAACTTATCTTTTAATTTTGAAACTAATTCTTTTGAATTATAAGATTTATTTAAATTTTCATAAAATATATTTTCTTGATGTATATCATATTTTGGACCTTTAATTGAATTCCACATAGTGTGTTCAAAATCAATTTGTAGATCTTCTGAAATTTCTTCAATATCAATATCATTTATATAAAGCCAATCATCAATGGTTGGATTATCAAAATATCTACCAGGATGCTTATAACTTTTTATATATTCATTTATATTTTGCATTTAATATTCTTTATCATATATTTATATTAAAATAGCAAAAAAGGGAATGATCTTTCAATCATTCCCTTGTATATAAATATTAATATATTAAATCAGAGAGCAGCATTTACCTTTCGGATAGCTTCAATGCTTTCAGTTACCTTACTTGCATATTCCTTCATATATGCTTTACTATCATCGGAACCTTCATAATTCCAATCCCATCCAGTTCCACCGATAGCAACCAAATCTCCAATACAGAGGTCAACCTCAGGATGATAAACAGAAGACGGAATTGTAATCCACTCATCATAGGCAATTGCCTTTACTACCTCAGTGATTCCCTGAGCAGGAGCCTCCCAAGCAGAAGTTCCGAGCATCTTGGTAAGTGTAGCGCCGCCCTTCATAGTTGCCTC